>Ga0075467_10000695_pt1 | contig 27442 bp, 35 predicted proteins | sample DEB08_DNA_9_FD_75067 | JGI IMG/M metagenome (GOLD analysis project Ga0075467, IMG submission 75067) | Aqueous microbial communities from the Delaware River and Bay under freshwater to marine salinity gradient to study organic matter... | ecosystem: Environmental > Aquatic > Marine > Coastal ... | reverse complement strand
TCGGGCAGAAAGCTGCGGTTTGGGCGTGGTGGCACTTTGGCGCGTGTGTCCTGCTTGCTCATGCGACGGCGCCCCGCTGTGACAATTGGTTCACACGGTCGACAATCTGGGCCGCCAGCGTGTCTGCGTGCTCTTCCAGGCGCCCTATGCCGGCGCCGACCTCTGACAGCGCCCTGCCGTGGTTCTGAGCGCGCTGATAGCTGATCTTCTGGGTAATGTCGCGATCTGCAACCGTGTAGCGCGCCAGATACGCGCGTGCCTCTTTCACGGCGGCGTCACTCTCGGTGGTCTTGTTCAGAACGAACATGATCCGGACAGCAGGAACGCCCTTTGACACCAGCTCGTCCGCGAACAGAAGTTGTGGCTCCAGATCGTCAATGCTGAGCCCGGTAGGCAGAACCACCAGATCGCAGAGCCGAGCGATGTCCAGACTGGATTGATCACTGTCCGGGCGCCCGTCAGCGACCACAAGATCAACGGTTTCGCGCTTCAGCCTTGAAGGTTGGGTATATGGCTCGGTAGCTATGTGAGGCTCTAGCTTTTCAGCTAGACGATTGAGACCCCATTTGTGGCTTGTGAGCTGTGTGGTGTTGAAGTCCGCGATTTTGACCGACCACCCGGCAACCGCGTAGGTCCGGGCGATCAGTCTGGCGAGTGTCGATTTACCGACACCGCCTTTTTGGCTTAGACAGGAGATGATGATGGGCTGCATTGTTGACCTCATATGGCTTTTTGTTGCTATTGCCATATAGCTACATCATCAAATGCGTATGAGTCCACCGGTCTCAGAAGGGGTCGAAATCACTCCTGTCGAGAAACTGCTGCTGCTGATCCACGTCTTCAACGATGATGCCGCGCCACCGGAGCGAAAAACGTCTGGACATGCTTTCCATCATGCGAACCATTTTGGACTCACCGGATGATCTCATTCGAGGATCAATATTGGAAAAGAACATGTCCGAAATCGTCAAGGATGATGCAGGCGCGTCACGCGTAAAACCGGGAGAGTTACCTCCATAACGTCTTTCAAGATCACAGTAATGAACCACACGGCTTACACTGAAACTGTGAAGCTCCCATTCAGTGATATTGATCGAAGGAACCGCGAATGGATACTCAAAGCGCACCGTCGGTGCGCATTCGTCAAAATCAGCGATGGCAAATATTCTCATGTTCGGATGCACATCAGCTCGCATAAAACCGCCTGGATAAACGGTCTGATCATCCAGTATCGTCTTTGTGTTGCCAAAGTAGACCGGGATCATTCGGCGGCCTCGATCTGGTTCTGATCATGGATGCCGAGTGCAGATGCGACCGGGCCATTGATCGCCTCCCAAAGCTGTTCCTTCAGGCGCAGAATTGACTCTGCGTGGTGAAGACCGCGCGCGGGACCGTCATTCAGCACAACGACATGAACGGCCGCGGGATCGTAATGGTCAAAGGCGTAAGGGGAGGGGTCTACGTCAGGCCGGTCAATCTCGATCACCAGTGCGCCTTGCGCGCCCCAGTAATGACCCTGAATGCGCCGCACCGAGCCCATGACATAGGTTTTCGTCGGATCAAGAGACCGGTGTGTCATGTAGGGAATGACGTCACCGCCGAATTTCTCTTCAAAGGCGTTGCCGATCTCGCCCAGGATCGACCGCACCGTATGATCCTGACCGACAAGATTGACGGTCTCGAGCTTGCCTTCTTGCGTGAAGACCTGATGTTCGGTCAGACCAAGATGCTGCATTGCCATCTGACGCAGCGGTAAGCCGTCGTCGGCGATGGTGTATCCGAGTTTGTCGCGCAGAATTTCCGCGGCAGTGGTTTTGCCAGATCCGGGCTTGCCGCAAAGTGCGATCAGACGGGGCAGGGGGCTTGGCGAGAGAGGGGTCATTGCACGTTCCTATAAATAAGCACTGACTTATCTATAGGCAGGTAGGACGTCGGATGCGCTCAGTTTTTACAGCCAAGTAGCTATTTGGCTATTTCAGTGGAAAGCTAGGCGGAAGATCAGTAAATATTGACTTATTTTGTCCGATAATCTAGAATGCCATTCAACCAATCACACAAGGAAATCCGCCGTGTCCACAGATATTCACGACAGGGTTAGCGACGTCCCTAAAGAGAATTACGCGCCTCGCTATTCCGAGACCGTTGATATTTCTGTCGGCGATCACGTTTTCACAAATATCACGACCTGTCTGCATGTTGCCGTTGCTGGCGACATCGCGGTTGTCGAAAAGGGCGCCCCTGGTGTCACGGCGATCTACAAGAATGTTCAACCGGGCATTCTTATCGGTCGTTTCGAGAAAATCGTCAGCGTAGGAACGACAATTATCGGCGCGAACGAAATTCGCGGTCGCTGGTAATGATCTCCACCGGCGTCGACATAGGCTCTGTCTCTCTTAATTCATTTGGCCCCATTGTTGCCAATATTTATGAGTTTCTTGGTCTTGGCCCGCAAACTGTGGTGGACTACAAGAACAGCGTATATTCTGTTCTGGGTGTAGTGACGCCCTACGTCGATGTTCACCTTTTCGAAGGTGACGCGCAGGGTTTGATTTCAGGCTACGATGCAGATGGAAAGCGCAAGCACAGCGCTCACAATGTTGTGCCAAACTCAGAGGATCTTGGTCACGCCTATTGGACGCGCCAAAATATGACCGCGACGCCGATTACCCCACCCGTTGATTTCTTAAAAGCCTCAAGACTTACCTTGACCGCTGCTTCAAACGCCGTTCGCGCATTTCGGACCAATATTTTAACCCCAGGAAGAAATACCTGTGGTTTCTATGTGCGTCAGGGCTCGGGATTGGGCTTTGCTTATCTGCGCGCTCAAATCAGCGGCGGGCTCGATTGCGGCATAGGCATTAACACCAATGACGGAACTTTAACTACAGGGCGCAGGGATGGTCACAACGCGCTTGCGGCGCCTCTGACAGCCCGTTCAGAGCCTATTGGCGATGGTTGGTTTCTTGTTGAAATTGAAATTCAGGTAGTAACGACTGTCAATTTTTTCGTCTACATTAGCGACGGAGACACCACATCATTCGGCGGAACTATAGGATCTTACGTTGATGTTACAGGATGTTACATATTCAACAACGACATTCCGGTGATGGATGTGCCTGCGGAGTTCCGCACAGGCGATCAGATGAAGTATGTGCGCACCGATAACGCGGCGCGCTATCTTCCCTGGGTCAGGCCAACGGTTTATAAGGCTGATGGATCCGTCACTCGCGGTATCGTTGTTGCGCCGACAGGACAGAACATTCTGCCCCACAGTAAGTCATTCGACACAATATGGACAAGGTCGCAAGTTCCTCCCATTGCGCCTGCCAGTGAAACAGGCACAGATGGACAGATGAGTGCGTTTCTTATGGGAACGGACGTCATTGCAAGCGGCACACCATCCATAAGTCAACTTCTGAGTGGAAGCGCAAATGGCATCATATCCTGCGTGTCGTTTGTGGTTAAAAAGGGCACTCATGGCATTGTGTCTTTAGGGATTCAGGCAGCACTGTCGGAATACTACGTGACAGCCGTGTTCGATCTGGACACGATCACTCAGGACGCGACCGAGATCAAGACAGGTGCCAATGCGAGCGTCTTTCTTGGTGCCTACAAAGAAGCGCTTGGTGGCGGATATTACCGGTTGAACGTCATAGGTTCTGTCGGAAGCACCAGCCTCTATAGTGTTTTCGCGATGGCACCAAGCACAACAGGAAACTCCTTCTCTTCGCTCGGACTGCCAGAAGGCGCCTGGGCCGGAACGGAGACTGTAATCATAGATGCCGCCCAGTTCGAACCGAACGCAGCGCCCAGCCCGCTGATCGCGACCAAAGGCTCTGCCGTTACACGTCCTGCGTTTAACCCGATCATCAAGGCTGCAAACCATAACATCATCGGAAACAGCAGTGGTGTTCTGAGAGGTGCGGTTTCATTCGTAGATGAGAACGCGGCCGGAACGATGACCTTGATGGACTGTCGTGTGGACGAGAGCAATCGCATCACGATGACACTTGACACAGACGGAGCCAAGACAGGCAATATCACGCTGACCATGAGAAATGGCGGCGCGACAGCAAGTATCACAACACCCTATTTGACACCTGGTATCAACCGCGACTTCTCGATTTCTTGGCGCGTGACCAATCAGGATGTTTCGCTGTCCGTAAACGGCGCGTATCCGGTATCCACGGCTACGGAGATTGATGTTCCCGATCTCTCTGCGGCCGATCTGGACGTAGGCTCTGATCTGAACGGCTTTATTGATATTGCCTCTACATACACTTCAATGACAGACCAGCAGCTTCTCGCTGCGTCGAGGGCGTAAAAATGGGCTACAAAATAACGCATGATGGTGTCGAGCACGATACCTTTGTGGAGATGATAAATGGGCGCATTCATGCGACCCTTCGGTCAAATGATACGTGGTCGCACTTTTATCAAAACAATGAAATGCCGATCTGGGAAGCATCCGGACAGGCGTTTCAAATGCTGTGGCCCCAGAGCAAGAAGGCGCGCGACCGCAAGGGGTATCTTCAGCCCGCAAGAAATACAGAGGTCGCATATCTGCCATCGCAGATGATCACCCCCGGCGTTTACGACGACCGGATCTGCATCGACATTATCTTGTGGGGCGATGCGCTGACAAGAACGGGATACGGTATTTATCCCGGACTGTATCTTCACGAAGAGGCGATTTTAAGCTGGATGACAAACGGCAATGCCGCCATTCAGCCTAACAAATCCGAAGAGGGTCGCGAGCGTCAGGGTATGACGCTTTTGAACACAGCCTCTTTTGTTCAGAAGAACATGAACTGGACCTGATATAGCCAGATAGCTATTTCAGTGGAAAGCTATTCCAGGGAAAGTCCTGATCTGCAGGCAAAATGCCCTCAACGAAGCCCGGTGTCTGGCGCACAATGTTCTCGCGCTGCCGGGCGTGATCCTTCAGGGTCTGATTGAAGTTGCACGAATAATCCGCAATGAAGGTGATGTTCGGGCCTTTCTTCTTGGCACGCAAGCCGCGGCCGATGCGCTGTCGTAGCGCGACCTCGGCCTTCATACCACCTGCAAGTTGCACCAGACCGATCGCCGGCACATCAACACCGACATCAAGAATAGTTGTGCCGATCACACCGTCCAGCTCGCCCGCAATAAGCGCGTCCAGCTGCGTTCTGCGTGCTACCATGTCATCCTCACCCTTGAGAAAGACAAAGCGCAGTCCTGCGTCCTTGTAGAGCTTGGCAACCATCTCACCATGCTTCTTGCGCGCCAGCAGTGTCAGCACCGGTAACTTGCGCTGAGCGGCCTTGCGCGCGTCTCCGATCATATCCGCGTGCATATGCGGATTTTCCGTGTAACCCAGCTTGTAGGCGCGCTCGAAAGGGGAGGTGCGATGCAGTCTCGGGCCCGGCGCCGCGTCGCGATATTTGAAATAGGGCTTGGCCAGAATACCGCGGTCAATCAAGAGACTTTCCGGGATGTCGATCAGCACCGGTCCGAAGGCTGCCATAAGACGCATATTGTCTTCGGCGGACGTGCGCATAAAGGGCGTTGCAGTAAGCGCGATGCGGATGCGTGCGTTCTTGCAGTGCCGCAGGATTTCATAATAGCTCGACCCACCGGCCTCATGCGCTTCTTCACCGATCACGACCTCGATCAGTTCAAGAAATTTCACAATGGCGTTGCGCCGCTTGACCTTGCGTTCAAAGTTATCCGTTGCGATCCGGGTGATCTCGTCCAGGCTGATGTTGGGATTGCCTGTCTTGGTCGTATGGTTGGAAGAGATCACAGCGCGGCGCTCGCGGTCCAGAGAGGGCTCCTCCAGTGCTTGCACCAGGGTCTGCACCATACCAAGGTTCACGCCCTTCACAGCGCGCATCACGCCGTCGCCGATCTGTCCTGTCTTCAGACCGTTTTCCTTGAGTTGCTCGTCCATTTGATAGAGCAAGATGCCGCGCGTGGTCAGAAACAATGTCATCCGGTTGTAGCGCGCCATAATCAGCTTGGCGATTTTTGACTTACCACCACCGGTCGCGACACGCACGATACCGGCGCCATGCTTCTCAACCTGGCGCAGGGTCTTCATCTGATAGTCATAATCGGGATTGTCGTTTCCGAACTCATCAACAATTGGACTTTCGGGCCCAAGAGGGTGGGGCAGGGGATGCTGGATCAGACTTACCTGATGACCGATAGAGGAAAGCTCTTGTTGCGCGAGATAGGCAAAGCCAGCCGGAAAGGTGTTTTGGGTCACTGAAAAGAACGAGGATTTACCGGAGAATGATCCCGCAAAGCCACCGGTGTCGACCGAGTAGCTCAAGAGGCTGTTCACGAAAGATTTCACTTCCCGCGTTGGATTGATCAGCTTTGCAACGGTGGCGTTGCGCGCAATCTGAACAGTGGCCATCAATTCGTCCTCTTTTTCCACTTGCCATATAGGAGGCATTCCGGTTATTATAAGTAATCAGTTACTTATGGCAGTTCACTATGACGCAGTCCATCGAATTTCGGGAGGTCTCCGTCGAGGCTCTTCGGAAAAACCCCTGGAATACAAACCAGTGTAGTCCAGACACCGAACGCAAGATCCGCAACAGCCTTGAACGCAATGGCATGTTCAAGCCTATTATTGTGCGCGAGGTAGAGGGTCTGGACGGCTGGGAAATTCTGGGTGGCCAGCACCGTTGGGAGCAGGCCATCGAGCTTGGACACGCCACAGTGCCCGTTGCGAACCTCGGACCCATTGACGACATCAAGGCAAAAGAGATCGGTGTGATCGACAATGCCCGTTACGGTGTCGATGACAGTCTCGCCTTTGCAGAGCTTCTGAAGGAAATCGGTGACGCCGATGATTTGCAGAACTTTCTTCCTTATGGGCAGAGTGATCTTGATCTGATCTTTGCGTCTTCAACTATAGCGCTTGACGATCTGGATGCGCTCGAAATCAGCGAAGACCCGGAGAAACCCGAGCCCGCTTCGCCCAAGCAAGAGAAAACCCACACCATTGTGCGCTTCAAAGTGCCGCTTGGAGACGCTGAGCGCCTGACGGCCCTCATTGCCTCTACCAAGAAGACACAGGGTTTTACCGCTTCTGATGATCTGACCAACGCCGGAGACGCGCTGGTGCATCTTCTGAGCGACCAGATGCCAGAGGTGTCCGGTGATGACGAATACAGTCTTGATAATCTGGATGAACTCGAACTGGCGCTCCAGGAGGACCAGAAATGAACACCCCAAATCACAGCATCCAGATTTTCGATGTCGATAAGCTGGTTCCGTATGAGCTGAACGCCAAAAAGCATCCTGATGAGCACATCGCGAAGCTGGCAAAAGCCATTGAGAAGTTTGGTTGGACACAGCCCATCGTGGTTTGGAAAGACGGATCAATCATTGCCGGTCATGGCCGCCGTCTTGCTGCGATCAAACTTGGTCTGAAGAAAGTGCCCGTGATCATCCGGGATGATCTGACCAAAGCAGAAGCGGACGCATTGCGTCTGGCAGACAACCGGGTCGCATCAACCGAATATGACCAGGCTTTGATTTCGGTCGAGCTGCAGCGCCTCTTTGAAGAAGAGGGCGACATGGACCTGCTTCAGTCGATGGGGTTTGACGAAAAGGAACTGGACTTCACGCTTTCTGACCTGGGTGAGATCGACTCCGACTTTTTTGTGGATGATGTGATCACCGCTGTTGACGAGCAGAAAGAACAGAACGCCGAGAAGCTCTCGGAGACCGATGAAACTGCGGCGCCCGTTGTGGACGCATTGGGGTTCAAGCGCGTCACTATCGCCCAGTCCCGTCAGATCAGATCCCTTGTTTCTGAGATCGAAACCGCAACCGGAAAGACAGGCATTGAAGGTTTCATTCATGCGCTGGAACGCGGCGTAGGGCGCCGCCCATGACCGACGCGCCCAAAGTTGTGAACCTGTTCACCAGACGTCCAAAAGAAACTGAGGACGCGGAGACTGAATTTATGGCGCGCGAAGCTGAAGAGGCGATGAAGCGAAAGCTGTCGGCTCATCAGACGGAAATGGTCGCAGCGCTGGATCAACTGAAGGCTTTGATCGAAGACGGAAGAATAGAAGGGTTAATTTTCGCAGCAAGAGAGACGGATACCGGATTGTTCTGCACGAATGTTCACGCCTCTCCACCCGCCGTCCCTGTTGTGAACCTGTTTTCATACATCGGTGCCCTTGAGACACTGAAGATGGAGCTGGTCGATTACGCCACTTGCGCGCCCCAGCTTTTGACAAGCGGAGAGGTCGTAGATCCTTACGCAAATGTTGAGGAATTTGACGACGAGGAGGAGGAGTTCTGATGACCACCTATACGATCTCAAAATCATTCACCACATCTGTCGAGCGCACCCCGCGCGTTCTGGAAATTGCCGAGGCTTTCGGCCTTGGTCTCTCTGATACGGAGTTTGTTGTTTATGACAATCTGGCTGTCGATGTTCATCAAGGAGATGTCGTCTATATCACTGGGCAATCTGGATCCGGAAAGTCACTTATTCTTCGAGAACTTGCGGCCCAGATGCGTGCGCAAGGGCTCAAGGTCGCCGATCTCAACGAGGTCGTCCTTGAGGAGAAGCCGGTAATCGAGCTTGTGGGTAAAAACACGAACGAGGCTGCTGAAATTCTCGCGAAAGCCGGGATCTCTGATGCCTGGATCTACATTCGCAAGCCGTCCGAACTGTCGGATGGCCAGCGCTACCGTCTGAAGCTCGCTCTCATCATGAATACGGACGCAGATGTCTGGATGGCAGACGAGTTTGGCGCGGTGTTGGACCGCGTTACCGCCCGTGTGGTGGCCTTTAACATGCAAAAGGTCTCCCGGCGCCTGAAAAAGACCTTCATGGTCGCAACAACGCACTTCGACATGGAAGAGGAATTGGCACCGGATCTGACCGTGCTCAAGCGCTTCCGTGAAAAAGTCGATCTCATCACACCTGAAACAAAAGGAGCCTGACATGGCAACCGACGCAAACGAAAACAAGCTGATCGAAAAACTGGCCACAGATATGGAAACGGCACGTATGACCTACGAGACGTTGACGAACGCACCCCAGCCCGAAGGTCTGCAGGAGCGGATCGCGCAGCGCACGGCCCTTGCCAAGGCGCAGGTCGCCATGATCCGTGCGGACCGTGAGTTTCACATCCAGCTCAGCAACCTGACCAGCGCATAACCGGAGCAGTCATGGAATATTTCTTCGCACTGCTGATGGCTTATTACACCTGTGATGAAGCCGCAAAGGTAACTGTTTTGCCGCGGCCGGTAATCAGTCAGTGCGGACTTATCTATGATGAGATGAAAGGGCACTTCCTGCCGCTTGTCGATATGCCAAAGGGAGAGGCGAATGTGATCGCTTATACCCGTTTCAAGCAATTTGAAGCGAGTTCTTCCGAGACGATTGCTTTGATGCGTGAAATAGCACGTCAGAGTGTCGCCCCGCTCGCTGAGAGCACGCAGGGAGCACGTCCAGATGTTTTCTGATACCGAGACAGTCATCACGCGCAACAACGCACCCAGCGCGCGTTTTTCGCTGATGGACGAGATGTTCGTCTCGCGTGGCAGTAAGGCCGATTGGGACTTGCTGCACCATCTGCATTACAAAGCCGAGAAGCTGCCGATCGGTCCAAGGTTCTGGAAGCTGGAGCTGCACGGGGAAACCATTGGTGTTCTGGTGACAGGATCTCCAAAGGGCATGCTGCGCGAGCGGCACATGGTCTTTCCAAATCTGAAGCCAGGCTCCGGAGAGACCCGGCTGACAAACACCAACCGCTATCACTTCATCAACGCCAACTTTCGCGTGGTGTCGCGCTTTGTCGTGGACACCATGTATCGCGGTATCGGTGCTGGCTACCGGATGATGAACCTGGTGTCGCGCATCGAGGGCAACACCTTCATGGAAATTCAGTCTTCCATGTCGAAGTTCAACATCTTCGGTCAAAAGGCAGGGTTCAAATTCGTGAAGCCGATGAATGCCAACAAATACGATCAGGTGATGAAGTTCTTCCGGGCTCACTTTGAGTCTAGTCCGCAAGATTTCGAAGCCATTTTGAATGAGGCTGCCTTGCGCAATCCACACCAGCAGGAATTGCTGCGCGATGTCTGCGTGGACTTCTACATGCGCAACTCTGCCCTGGAGAATACATCCAATGGTGGTGCCGGTATGGAACGCAGAGCCGCCGCAATGAACCTGCGCGATGCAGTCAAAGGCATTCAGCAGATCGGTCTTGCGTCGCCGATGTATGGAATTTGGAAATGCCCCGATCCCAAAGGCAGTGTTCCGGAAGGCATGCCCATTTCTGCATTCGATGCTCAAGGTCCAAACGAAAGGTTAAAGTGGCATGCCTAAAAAGCCGTATCGCACCGCACATCAGCGCGAGCTGATGGGTCATATTCTCAAGGCAGCCGGAGAGGGTAAGTTTCTCACCGTCAGTGAGATGCACGCCGCGATCACCTACGGCGCATCCTATGGCGCTGTGCGCAAAAGTCTGACCGCGCTCGAGGAGCAGGACATGATCCAGCGTCAGAAACGAGGCCGGAACACCATCGTTGTTCCTACACAGAGAGGATACGACTGGTTCCGTCCAAAGTTGGCTTAAACCGGACCGTTCATCGTAAGTATATATACCTTTAACGTATAGTATATCTTACGATGAACGGTCCGGTTATGACTGAGAACCGCGTCAAACAAGATGACACAGACACCTTCAGATCAAAACGAAGACACCATAGACACCGGTCGCGGAAGCAGGCTGCCGGATGAAGATTTTGCCGAAGCGTGCAAACTCTACGAACACGGTGACATGGGTATCGTCGAGATCGCGGATAAGTTCGGCGTTTCGCGCCAGGCGTTGTCTCAGCGCTTCCGGAATAACAACATCATCAAGGGCTCAAAAGCCAATGTTGTTATCCCTGCCATTCCTGAGCCTGACACCTATACTGACAAGCGTGCGACTTGGATCGAGGATACGCGCGTTCAAGGCTACAACGCCCTGCGCACCGCCTCTATGCTGGCTCGCAAGATCGTTCAGGAGCAGGTTCGGTCCGGCAATCGGATGGAAGATGTCGACGGTGATCTGAGAGCTGTCCAGCGCTACAACAAGATCCTGGTTGATAACCTGTCGATGACATTGGAACTGCTGGAGTCCAAAGACTTCATGGATCCGGACGAACTGGGTATTCTTGAAATTTCCGATCTGACCGAAGAGGAAATTCTCGAGCATCACAAGAGCACCGGTGCGATCCCGGAGGATGCGACCCTTGAGGATCTTCTCGAGGATAATATCATCGAGATCGACCTGTGACACAGGCATCTGTCGCGCGCAAACAAAGGAAGGTGGTCGCCTCTCTGAAGCTGCATAAGTTTCAGAAGCTGGTGATGCACTCCAAGGCCCGTTTCCGGGTTTGTGTGGCTGGCCGCCGCTGGGGTAAGACGCAGGTCTCCAAGATCAGTCTGGTGAAGGAAGCAGCACGCAAACCAAGACAGTTGGTTTGGTATGTTGCGCCGACGTATCAGATGGCGCGAGACATTATGTGGGAGGACTTGAAAGCGTCCATTCCTACAAAATGGATCGTGAAGGCCAATGAGACCCGGATGGTGATCAGTCTGGTCAACGGATCGCGCATTCATCTGAAGGGTGCTGACAAGCCAGATACGCTGCGTGGTGTGGGTTTGAACTTCGTCGTGATCGACGAGGCGCAGGATATCAAGGAGCACACCTGGGAGCTGGTTCTGCAGCCGACACTGGCCACGACCAACGGTCGGGCAGTGTTTATCGGCACGCCCAAGTCCTATAACTGGCTCTATGACAAATACATGCTCGGCAAGCGCGGAAAGACGGTCAAAGATCACCGCAATCGCGACGTTCTCAACGAATGGGAAAGCTGGCAGTTTCCGACCATCACGTCACCGTTCATCCCGCGGCGCGAGATCGAAGCGCGTCGGCGCGATATGGACCCGAAGTCGTTTCGTCAGGAGTTCGAAGCAAGTTTCGAGACCATGTCAGGCCGGGTCTATTATCCGTTCAACCGCGATGACCATGTCGGCGACTATCCGTTCAACGCAAAGCTGCCGATCTTCATCGGTATGGACTTCAACGTGGATCCCATGTCCGCGGTTATCATCCAGGAACAAGCCAATGGCGAAATCTGGGTCGTCGATGAGGTTGTGCTTTTTGGATCGAACGCGCAGGAGACCGCAGATGAGATCATCCGGCGCTATTTCCGGCAGATCAACCAGATTTCGGTTTTTCCTGACCCCGCTGGTAACAACCGCAATCACGACCGCGGTGAAACCTCGCTTGATATTCTGCGCGAAGCCGGTCTGAACAAGATTTACTACAAGCGGAAGCACCCTTTGGTGTCTGACCGGGTCAACGCTGTGAACCGTCTTCTGGTCACGGCCGACGGTCAGATCCGCCTGCGCATGAACGTCACCTGTCGCAACACAATCGACAGCTTTGAGCAGACCATCTACAAAGAGGGTTCGCGCGAGGTCGACAAAAAGCAGGGCAAAGAGCACGTCACAGACGCGCTGGGATATTACGCCGATTTCCGTCACCCGATGCGGCGCGCGGTTATCTTGGGTGTCTCTGTTTGATCTTGCAAATAAGTCATGGCTGACGTATGTTGACCATGAAATTCAGGAAATCACATGGCGCGCAAAGTTACACCAGTGAAAAAGCGTGGTTCGTCTGAGGCGGAACAAGCTCAAACCCGTATGAAGATGTTCTATGAACGTCGGCATCCGATGTATGACGAGCTGTTGCCGCATTGGGAGTTTCTTGAAAGCTGCTACTCCGGTGGCCGCAATTGGTTTGCGCCAAACATCTTCCGTTATTTCAAAGAGGGCGACGGCGAGTATACAGACCGTCTTTCGCGCGCCTATCGCTTCAATCACACACGCGAGGTTGTGGAGCTGGTTCAGAAGTATCTGTTCAAGGCAACCATCACGCGCGCTGTCGATGCGCCGCAGGAACTTCAAAATTTCTGGAAGCGTGCGACACGGGCAGGAGGTTCTATCAGTCAGTTGATGGGCCGTGCCTCGACCGCAAGTTCGATCAGTGGCCGCTGTGCGATTGTTGTGGACAACAACATTCCAGCCGAAGTGGAAGTCTCTGGAGAGAAGCGCGCGCTGAACCAGGCCGAGCTTGCCTCGGGCAAATACCGCGTCTACGCCTATGTCGTTCCGGCGCGGCACATCCTTGATTACGCCTTCGACGAAGACGGCGACGGTGAGTTGCTGTGGATCAAGCTGCGTGAAGTCGTCCGTGATGACGCTGATCCGCATGGCTCATCCGGCCTGACTGTCAATCGTGTTCGTCTTTGGACGCGCACAGACTGGGAGCTTTACGAAGAAGTCGAGCAGACAGGCACAAGCGCGGGACGTGACAAGGGTTCCATCACGATTAAGCTGGAAGACAGTGGCGCGCATAACTTGGGCTTCGTGCCGGTGCGTTTGCTGGATCATATTCCGGGCGAAGACCCATACAATCCTCCTGGCTTGATTGATGAGATCGCTTATCTTGACCGTGCCGTCGCGAACTATCTCAGCTCGCTTGACGCCATCATTCAGGATCAGACATTCAGCCAGCTTGCCATTCCGGCGGCCTCTATCATGCCGGGCGATGACGCGCATAAAACCGTTTTGAGCATGGGCACAAAGCGCGTGTTCACCTACGACGGCGGTGCTGGCTCAAGTGCGTCGCCGCACTTCCTGGCACCAGATCCAAAACAGGCCGGTGTGATCTTGTCCGTGATCAATAAGATCATCAACGAGATCTACCATACGGTTGGTCTTGCTGGTGAGCGCACCAAGGAAGACAACTCGGTCGGTATCGACAACAGCTCCGGTGTTGCAAAGGCCTATGACTTCGAGCGCGTGAACTCGCTGCTCCTGTCAAAGGCACAGGCATGCCAGAGCGTCGAGAACTGGATCGGGCGCACTGTTCTGGCCTGGTGGCGCAAGACAGATGAGACGGATTACGTCCGCTATCCAACAACCTTTGATGTGATGCGCTTGGTCGATGACCTCGTCACAGCCGAAGCACTGGCGAAATTGCAGGCACCTGCAGAAGTTCGCCGCGCGCAAATGAAACAGATGATCGAGAAGCTCCTGCCACATCTCACGGCAGAGGAGATCAAGACCATCGAGGCAGACATCGAAAAGTGGCTGGAAAACCCAGAAGTTGAAATGCCACCAAGTCTGCTTAACCCAGGAAGCAAGCCCGTATCTGCACAGAGCAGACAGGGCGAAGTGACCGCAGCAACGAAAAAATAAGGCCGCAAGCGAGATACTGCACGGCAGCCTGAAAAAGTAACTGGATCGAGAAACTGATCCGCACCGCGCCTAGCGCAAACCAGAGAGCCCGAGATACTGGGCAAGGAGACTAAAATGAATATCTACCGTGACATGCTGGCCCACGCTGGCAAGATTCAGATCGCGTTTGACGCACCCGGCGAAGGCACGCCTGCGGCACCTGCACCTGCGCCAGAACCAACACCGGCACCAGCGCCAACACCAGCGCCAGAGCCTATTGTTACTGCTGATCCAAAACCGACTGACCCAAAACCCGTCACACCTGCTGCTGATCCGGCGCCTGTCGCTGCTGATCCTGCACTTGCTGCTGAAAAGGCAGAGCTTTTGCGTGAAGTCATGGACAAGAAGTCCAAGCTGACCGCGGCACAGGATGCGCTTGCTGCATATGACGGTGTTGATCCGGCAAAGGTTAAGGCACTGTTGAAGGCAGAGCGCGATGCGGAGTCTGCTGCGGCAGAGGCCAAGGGTGACTTTGAGCGCGTCAAGCAGATGATGGCAGATGAGCACACCAAAGAGGTTGAGCGTCTGAACGCCGAAATCGCAGCGCTGAAAGAGTCGGACGGCTCCAAAGCAAGTCTGATCGACAAGCTCACCGTCGGCAATGATTTTGGTGGCTCCACGTTTATTCGTGACAAGATGAACCTGTCGCCAAGCAAGGCGCGCACAGTTTACGGGTCTCACTTCGAGGTGCGTGACGGCCGCACAGTTGCGTTTGACAAGCCTTCCGGCGAGACAAGCCGCACGATGCTGGTGGATGCTTCTGGCAATCCAATGTCTTTCGATGCCGCTCTTGAGCGCATTGTCAGTGTTGATCCGGACAAGGCAACCATTCTGCGTGCAGATGTAAATCCGGGCTCATCAAGCAAAACCACACCTGCGTCATCGGCAACTCCAAAGCCAAAAGACAACGGACTTCGTGGCGCGTCGCGCATTGCGGCGGGTTTGGCAGACCTCTAATACCTCCCATGTCATGACGATACCGCCGGGTTTGACGCCCGGCGGGCTGTTATAACGGATATTTTTCGGCATGCGTCCACTTTTTTCTTGAAAAGTGGCGACCAGTTGAGGTATGTAAGTCATAGCTTACTTAACTGGTGATCTCGAGGAGAGACTTCATGCCATTGCTTGCAGCAGAAGCCGAGAAGCTGTCGATTGAAGATCGCCAGCGCGGTATTATCGAAGAAATCATCGACAAGGACGAAATGTTCGCACTCGTTCCTTTTGTCGGAACAACTGACAAGACCTATTCCTACGTCCGCGAAAAGACCGCGGCCGAAGGCGAATGGTTCTCAGCTTACGAAGACCTGGAAGAGAGCGCATCCGAGTTCGATCCAGTGGCGGTCGAGCTGAAGCGTATCGCAGGTCAGGTGGACATCGACAACTTCCAGATCGAAGTCCAGTCCAACTTCAACGACCAGCTTGCCATCCAGCTTTCTCAGAAAGCCAAAGGTATGGGCAAACAGTTCCGCAACGCTCTCGTCAACGGCGACAGTGGTGTGAACGCGAAAGAAATGGACGGCTTGAAAAAGCTGACGCCTGCTGGCCAGACCCTCTGGGCTGGTGATAACGGCGGTTCCGTTGCTTACGGCGCATTGGACGAGCTGATCGACGCGGTCAAACTTGGCGCAGACGCACTGATGATGCGCCAGGGCACATGGCGGGCAATTCGCGCCCTGAACCGTTCTATGGGCGGTAACATGGCAGACCACATCATGCTGGAGAACTTCGGTCTTCCGGTTAAATCCTACGATGGCATGCCTGTCATCATCAACGACTTCTTGCCTGCCGACGAAACCCGCGGCACCAACACCGACACATGCTCCATCTACGCTCTGCGTTTGAATGAAGCTGACGGCTTCCACGGTGTCTACGGCGGTCCAGCGGCTGGTTTCCGGATGGAAAAAGTCGGCCTGTTGCAGGGCAAGGACGTAACGCGCTACCGCATGAAGTGGTATGTCACAACTGCGCTGAAGGCGACACACGCCGTTGCGCGCCTCGGTGGCATCACCAACATCTAACTTGTCAGTAACGACTGACTTATGTAAGATCGGGGCAGGGGAAACCTTGCCCCTTTTCTTTTGCCGAGGCGAAAATGACGCGAATAGAGATTTACGGCGCAGGCGGACCTGTTTCTGACCAGATCGAAAGTTTCTGCGTGCGAATGGGATACACGCACATTCTCCGGAATGTCGCCGAAGATCCACAGAGCATGAAAGAACTTCGTGAGAGATCAAGCGGACCTGTTTTGGCGCTTCCGGCAGTATTCATCGGTTCATACGAATTTGATCGGGCGACTGATCTTATCAACATGCAGCCATTCAAAGTTCAACAACTCATCGGAGAATAATCCGTGCCAAAGAAACTGAAAATTATCGCAAAGGGATTTGAGACCTACACCGGTCCGCTCGGAGTCTACGACTTCGTGGATGGCGTATCCCTGATTGAAATTCCCCGTGCAGAGCGGGATCGCATCTCCTGCGCCATGCTGTGCGTTGAGATTGACGCAGAGGGTGAGGAGACTCCTGCCGGAGCCCCACACCGCATGGCCACGATGCGTAATGTTCACATTGAGGAGATCGAACCGCTCAAGCGTATGACAGATGCGGAAAAGCGCGCCGAAGTTATGGACGCGATCAATGCCGCAAAAGAAGTCAAGGATCGTCCGGTTCGGACGCGCGCTGAGCTTGAAGAAATTCTGTCCGGTCCGGGCGTGGAAGCACTGCGCGTCGTTGGTCAGCTTTGGCATGTGAAAGCGCGCGGCGCTGTTGAGCTTATCGAGCGCATTCTCGAGGCGCAGGAGCTTTGGTCTTCCAAGGCAGCCGCGCGACATGCAACGCGCCTTGCACGCGCTGAAGCAGAACTTGGCGATCTTGGTCTTTCCGAGACACCTTTTGAGCCTGTTGTTCCGGACACGCCTGATGATGAAACCGCGAATTTGCTCCAGGCAGCAATGACCGGTGATTTCTCGGGTGCGATCAATACACCAGAACCAACACCAGAGCCGACGCCTGAACCAACACCAGAGCCGAAACCAGCAAAGGGCAAAGCGCCCAAAGCGTCAAAGGAATAAACCATGAAGTCTTATCCCGAGGGCTTTAGTGTCGTTCTTACGGTTCCGTTTGAGGACAAAGAAGAGATCGCAGTAACACCGGTTGCCATCACGGCCCGTCTTCTGGATGGGTCGGGCGGCCTTGTGACTGATCTCGGCGCCGTGTCGTTCGATCCGCTCTTGGGAGAGACACAGGTTACTGTCGCTTCCATGTTCAACGAGCTGGAGGAGGGCGACGTGCGCGCCGTGCGCCAGCTCGAGGTCTCTATCGAGACCGCAACGACTGTGGTGCGCTACGATCTGCTTTATATCATCGAGGCAGAGCAAACCCTGGTGCCAATGGTCAACACATTCCAGACCCTTGCAGCAGCAGAGCTTCTGGCGATGGATCATGTCAACCTGTCCGGTTGGCTGAGCGCAGATGAGACCCGGCGCCGGGCGTCACTTGTTGAAGCCTATCGCCGGATCACCAATATTCCGATGAAATACGGCATTCGTGATGCTGACGGTCTTATCAATCCACGCGAGGTCTATGTGATTGACCGGGACATGTGGGAGGAGATGAACGTAGACGCCTTTACGATGCTGCCGTCTCACTACCGCCGGCAGCTTCGTTTGGCTCAGTTCCTTGAAGCCAATGAGCTGTTGCAGGGCGATCAGATCCTGGCGCGTCACCGTGCTGGCATCATTCAAGAGACCATTGGTGAAAGCTCTGTGAAACTCTCCGGCTCGAAACTTGATCTGGGCATCTCCACCGTCGCCTTGCAGGCGCTGGCGGGATATGTGAATTACGACATGAGAGTGCGCCGGTCATGATCGTATCCGAAACAGACCCCTGGTCAGATGCGGCAGGTGTGCGTTACCGCCATTTTGTCGAACGCCTGATCGTGATCCGCAACACGCTGCTGGCGTCTGACATGCCCATTGATACCGTAATGAACGGCATTGCTGATAACAGCCGCAAGGCGCTCGATGAGTATTTCCGCACGGAGCATGATCTGATTGCTCCGCAACTCAACCACCTCGCTGAGAGCGCTCTACAATCACGGGACTTGATGAGCTACGTCACTGTAAGCGAGCAGGGCGTGGACGCACTCAGAGCGCTTGTAGAAGCGTCTGGGAGCTATTTCCTGTCGTCAGTCTTCACGCAGGGACTTCGCGACAACGCGCAGATCAAAATTGACGCGCAGTTGATCATTCTTCGGGCGGAAACAACCGCCAAATTGCAGAAGGTCAACATACAGACGGGTCGCATTATGGCCATGACGGGTCTGAATGATCCGTCCTATCTTGATACAATGGGCAGAGCCGTGCCGCTGGAGCGTCACATTCGAAACATCTCCCGGACAAACATGCTGTCGGTGCAGAACGAGGCCGTTCTTCTTGCAATGGGTCTGGCAGGACACCGCTTTGCCAGAATGCGCAAGACAGACAAGACCGGTGCTGTGGTGGATGTCGCACGTATCTCTCTTGTGACCTCTGGCATTGCGCCGACATACGCAGAGGTGCGCCAGCGCATTCTGCACCCGAACTCAACAACCTGGATTGATCTGGAGCCCGAAAATGTTCACGCCTAATCTGAACGGCACTACATTTCGTCTCAAGGGGCATGATCTACACGGTGAGCCCAGTTGGTCATCCGGACGTAATTGTCCATTTGCGATGGTGAATTTCGGCACAGAAAGACAGAAAACCTCGGTGCGTGCGGACAGCTCTGCGTCTCGCGGATCCGCTGATGAGCGCGTGATGTCGATGGGCAAGATCCTGGTCGCGGTTTTCGTTGCAGATGGCATCAGGATAGGCGACAGGTTTGAGTTCGGCGGCCGTCGCTTCTCTGTTATGTTAAAGCATGATCGGTATAGCGTCTTGGGTCGACTTGATCATTACGAGATCGACATCGAACTGCTGCCGTCATGAGGGGTGCCCTGAAGATCACGGGTTTGAATGCGGTGCGCAACATGCTGCGCAGTGTCGGAACAGGTGTTCCTGATACAGCTCGCGGACAGATGAAGCGGTCTGCAGATCGGATCGTTAAACGTGCTCGGCTTTATGTTCCTGAAGACGAAGGTAGTCTGAAGAACTCCATTCGCATCGAGAAGACCTACGGCGACCGCGGTCGCCTGGAGATCGACATTGTGGTGGGTGATATGACGGTCATCAAATACGGAAAGCGCATCGTGGATCTCAACCAGTATGCCGCGATCATCCATGAGCGCTACGAGGCTATGAACCCCGGAAAGAATACACTGCGTAAGCGATCGGCCAATCCCGGCATCTACATTGGTGAGGGGTTTCTGACGCGCGCCGCGGAAGAAGAAGAGGCGCCCTTGCAGCGCAACATCGTCGAGGCGGTCACAAACATCATTCATCGTGGGAGTATTGGCAGATGATCTTTGACATTCTTGTGGAGAAACTCGCCGCGGCTGGCTTCATCGGTGGTCGCACTGTTTTCATCGGCACAATGCCATCAGGTATCGAATATGGCGTCGAGCTGCGTGTGCCGTTGATCGGCATCGCCATTGATCCGTATATCCCCAGCCGTCACGCCACGCGCATTCAGATCATCTGTCGGGCAGATACGGCTGTTAACACAGAGACACTGGCGATCCAGGTGCAGAAATTGTTGCAGTCCGAGGTTCGCGAGATACACCCTGCAAACACCAACCGGGGCAGGGTGATCATTGATCGTTTCTTCCCGGACACACTTCCGATCGTGTTTCCGCGGCTGGAAAGCAATTACTTTGAGGCGAGCCAGCATTTCGACACCGTCTTCTCTGTCGAAATGCTTGAATGAAACTCGACTGTCTGTTAGGTTACGTCAGTCCTTACTTAGGTTTTTCCAATGTCCTATGAGTTTGCCCAGGGCGATACCTTCTCGGTGTCGGGTCCGGTCTCTGTAAAGAACGCAGAGGGTGAACCGCTTGACCTCTCTACATGGAGGGTCAGCGGGCGGGTGCGCTTTGTGGATGAAGGTGACGATGTTTCAGTTCCCGCGACATGGATCGAAGCAGGGGTCACGGTGCGATTGAGCACGAACAACACCAATCGTTGGCCTTTTGGTCAGGCCGAGCTGACCTTGAAATTCACATCACCTTCAGGCGAAAGCGTTTCGACAAAAGCCGCGCATTTCGAGGTGGTGGAATGAGCACCTTTGCAAGTCAGATCAACCTCAAGCCCGATCTGGTATCCAGCGCAACGCTGACATCAGACTTCGGCTCGGGTGTCTTGGCTCTTGGCGAGCGCGATGACGAGGTTCGTCTCAGATTGCTGCCGTTCTTTATCGGTCCAAAAGGCGACAAGGGCGACCCAGGCGGTCTTGTTACCGCGCGTATTATCTCACTGTCCGGTGATGTCTCAGGCTCAGTCGCCTTTGACGGAAATTCGGATGTCACTCTCGAGGCAACTGTCATTGACGATAGCCACGAACATTCAATCCTCGACGGCGGTCATTTTTAGGAGGCCTAAATGAGTAACGAAATTCGCTTCAAGCGTCGCGTCACAGGTGCCGCCGGATCTCCGGCGTCGCTTAAATCTGGTGAACCGGCATACAACATGGTGGACGACATCATCTATGCCGGTAAGGGCGATGATGGCGGCGGTGTAGCCACTTCCATTGTGCCCGTTGGTGGCTCTGGTGCTTTTGTCAATTTGACATCGAGCCAGACGGTTGCCGGTGCCAAGACATTCTCGACGGTTCCGAAAGCATCTCAAGACGCTTCCGGGTCGACCGATCTTGTGCGCAAGTCCCAGCTTGATACCTTGCTTGGAACAAAAGCGGCAACATCGCACGCGCACGCCGTCTCTGATGTCACAGGTCTTCAGACGGCACTGGACGGTAAAGCACCCACAGCACACACGCACACGATTGCGAATGTCACCAACCTTCAGACGACTTTGGATGGTAAGAGCGCGACGGGTCACGGTCATGCGATTGCCGATGTTACGGGTTTACAGGCGGCCATTGATGGCAAGTCCGCGACAGGTCATGCGCATTTAATCGCCGACGTAACAGGCCTTCAGACGGAACTGAACGGTAAGTCCGCGACCGCGCACACGCATGCGATCGCCAACGTCACAGGTCTTCAGACGGCATTGGACGGCAAAGCAGCGTCTTCACATACCCACAGCATCGCTAACGTCACAGGTCTTCAGGCTGCAATCGACGCAAAGGCACCTCTCGCGAGCCCTGCACTGACAGGTGTTCCTACGGCGCCAACGGCTGTTGCAAATACCAACACCACGCAAGTCGCTACCACAGCTTATGTTGTAACCGCTTTGGCGGGCTTTGGTGCCGGTGACATGCTGAAGGTCACATACGACAGCACAAACAACGGCAAGGTTGATCTCGCAGAGGTCGCCGAAGCGGCACCTTGGTCTGGTATCACAGGCAAGCCTTCCACATTTACACCTTCCGCGCACACGCATGCCATCTCCGAGACCACTGGTCTTCAGGTGGCACTGGATGCAAAGGCGCCTCTTGCTGGTCCTGCGCTGACAGGTGTCGCAACGGCGCCAACACAGGCATCGACTGACAACTCAACGAAGATCGCGACCACAGCCTACGTGAAGGCCGTTGTGGCGGCTCTGATTGAGGCGGCGCCGACTGCTCTGGATACGCTGAACGAGCTGGCTGCTGCCATTGGTGATGATCCGAACTTCGCGACAACCGTCACGAACTCGATCTCTGAAAAACTGGTAAAAGCCAGCAACCTTTCGGATCTGACAAACGCGGTCACAGCCCGGAGCAACCTTGGTCTTGGGTCTATCGCAACGCAGAGCGCCAACGCTGTCGCGATCACCGGCGGCTCAATCGACAACATCGTCATCGACGGTGGGACTTTCTAAGTCCCACCACCACACCTCCAACTCCGGCTACATAGCCATTAACGGAGCGCCAAATGAGCAATACCTTCAAGGTCAAGCGGACAGCCACACCGGGCAAAGTGCCGCTGACAACCAATGTCGATTTGGGCGAGATCGCCGTCAATACCTATGACGGCAAGATGTTCATCAAAAAGAACGATGGCGCAGAGAGCATTGTCGAGATCGGCGGCGCGGTCATCAACGATGCAGCCACGAATGCGACACAGGCCTGGTCCTCTAACAAGATCCAGTCAGAGCTGACTGCCCTGTTTGCAGCAGGCACCACAACACCTGCTCCGCAGTTGTCCGCAACCACAGTAAGTGGAAACGAGGGCACATCAACAACAGTCAATATCTTAAACTATAACGCCGCGCATACCTACACGCTGAACAATAACGACGAGACCCATTTCAGCATCACACGCACCGGTTCGGTTCTGACCATTAACTTTCTCGCAATTGCCGCAGCAGGGGCTGCGCCGAAGATAGCAACGCTGTCCGTCTCTGCTTTTGATGGCGCAAACTATGCAACTGCTGGGAGCTCGGATATTACCGCAACCAACAATCCTGTTGATGTTCAAGATGCAGTTATTCAGGTCTCGGACTTTACTTCCGTCATTGCTACATCGCAGAACGTGACACTTGAAGGTGGGAAGCCCGCTTCAGACGCAAATGGCGCATTCATCAGAAGCACCACTTTTGCTCAGGAGGGTGGTCAGACAAACTGGCTTTCTGCAAAAGCATCCATAAGATCCGTATTGAAGAATTACAGCAACTCAGTGGCTATAAACTCCACTGGAGACAGGATCTACACGGAAGATCCAGCGTTTTTAGGGCTGACGGCGGCCAATATAGTTGACACAGACGGCACGATAAAATCAGCAACTCTAGCGCAAGCCTCGACGTTGAGTCGCAGTATGCAAAACAACCCAGCTTGGTCCAGTAGCTCAGCCTACGAACCCGCTTGGGTAGGCACTGTTTTCTCATACGCAGACGCAATTAAGTCCATGGTTTACACTAGCGATGGCAAGCATATGCTCTTTTCTTGCGCGGGCACCCCTAATTCAGGAGGTTCCTACGCACATTACATGGGCGTGGTTAAGCTAGACACGCCTTACCATCTTTACGGTGACGGAACCTTGGTCAGTATAGTTGAACAGAACACGTCCAATCTAGTGGGCGGAGCTACGACTCTTGACGGACGGAGCCTCAGTAGCGGCTCCTTTGCCTATGCTTGTAGAGGAACGATGAACAATGAGGGCACTAAGATCATTGCGACAACTTACGCTAGTGCTGGCACTCACCCTCTCTTGTATGAGCTAAACCTGTCAACACCTTATGATATTACAACAATGTCCTTGGGCAACTCTATAGCCGCTGATAGCTTCGATTATACCACTACTGAGGATGAGGCAGAGTATGTATCCGTTCCGCTGATGTCGATAGACGGAACGAAAGTTTATTACGCCTTGGGTCGAGGTTACGACACGCAAGGGTCTTGTTATGTGATCACTCTCCCGACCGCTTGGAATCTGACAAGTCCCTCTATCGTTAGGGAGCATGTAACCTCAAGTTACGTTTTTCAGTTTACGCAAATAAGCCCCGATGGGGCATACATACTAAGCACGTATTTGCAAGACGATGGTGCGGTTTATGCCTCTTCTTATACATTCTATACCGGGGCGAGCAGAGATAGCTTGTCGGCATTGAACACTTTACCCACGCCAGTTACCACAAACGGCACTCAGCAACCCTACTACGACTTCGAAAATCATAAACCTCGCTACATAAGAGGGAATACTCATTACTACGACACTGGCAACGGAACTGTGCGAATTTTCAACGATCCGCAATACCTTGACGTTACTGCCTATACGAACAACGGGGATATTGTCTTTCTCGGATCAGCTTCGGGTGCGCCTGATATGAAAGTTCAGGTTGAAGCGGAAGCGGTCAATCTGTCCATCGCGATTCAGACTAATCTCACTGTTGATAGCACAGGTTCCTGGCTGTGGAACGGGACCGAGGTGTTTCGCAACGACACTTTCGTTCTTGGGATCTGCGACGGCGATAACTTACAGTTTGCTGTTGAGGGCTTAGATGTAGGTGTGATCGCAGATGTTGTAACTATTGACCTTACAAGGAGCTACACATAATGCCACTGATTGAAACACGGATCGTTCACGGTCCTCACTACTTCACCAAAAAGCGAACCTTCGCCGAAGAAGAGCAAACGGACAAGAAAGCCGAGCGTGCAGAGGATCTATATTCCCAGCGCGTCACGGTCGGGCTTCACGAATACGACGCAGGCGAGCGCAGCATGGACCGGATCGACCGGGTGCTGACACTTGCGAATGCCAAGATGAACGGCGCCATCGCGCAGGGTCTGACATTCCAGCAGGCATGGCAGGCGGTGTATGTTGACACTGCGGTTCCGTGGAAGATGGCAGACAACAGTATCCAGATCGTCAACGCCCAGACCTTGATGCAGGTTCAGGACGCGGCGATGGAGGGAATGAAGCAGATTTGGCTCAAGTATGGATGAACCTTGGTTCTTGCCACTTGCCAAGTTATCTGCTATTTAATAAGTCATTACTTACATAGCTCAAAGCTGAATGGAGATATTCGACATGCCGTCGTCCACTGAAAACGTAAAACTGGGTGTATGTAATGCCCTTTTTGGCGGCCGCGACCTTGGTTTTACCAAGGGCGGCGTCACTGCCGAGGTCTCGACCTCAACTTATGAAATCACAGTCGACCAGCTGGGTGACACCCCAATCGGCGAACTGATTATCGGCCGCATGGTGAAAGCCACCGTGCCGATGGCCGAAACAGCCCTGGAGAACCTGCTTGATGTTCTGCCCGGCTCCGTGCTGATCTCTGATGGCGTCAAGGCCACAGGCACAGTCACCTTCTCTGTTGCTGCACCTACCACGAATGATGCAGTCAACATCAACGGGATCAACTTCGTCTTCAAGGCGTCTCCTGTAACTGCTTACGAAGTGGCTCCAGGCGCAACCTTTACTGCTGCTGCGATCAACTTCGCCGCTGCCGTGAATGACACACCTTGTGGGTTTACCGCGACTGTTGCTGCTGGTGTCGTAACAATCACTGCCGAGACACGCGGCATCTGGGGTAACGTCACCATCACCAAGACAGCTGGCGTAAACATCGCCTTCTCAAACCCGACCGGCGGTGTTGACCCGACTGTCGCGAAGATTGCTGTCTCGACAGGTATCAACATCAACCTGAGCACAATCGGTAAGAAGCTGGTTCTGCGTCCCAAAGGCACATCCGGTGAGGATGACTTCGTCATTCTGAAGGCCGCATCTGCTGGCGCTCTGAACTTCTCCTACAACACCAATCAGGAGCGGATCTACAACATCGAGTTCAAGGGTTACGCCCTTGCAGACGGCTCGCTGCTTGAGATCGGCAACCAGAAGGCATCTGCCTAATCAATCGGGTCGGCAGTGATGCCGACCCCTCAACCTTTCCCATATAATCGGAACAGAACATGACAACCAAAGTCATCAACCTCGATGAACTCGTAGAAGAAGCCGTTCTTGCTATTGTCGTCAAAGGCAATCGTCATGAAATGTGCTCGCCAGAAGTTGGCAAGATGATCAAGCAGATGAAAATGATCGAAGACCTGGGTCTGAACCCGTCTCCGGTCAAAGAGCTTGAAGCCGGTCTCGAGATGGTTCTGGACGCTTTCCCGACATTGACAAAAGAAGATGTCGCGGTTTGGACGCTGGCGCAGGTGCAGGGGATTGTAGAAGCGATCCGCGGTATCGGCGGTGAGATTGCATCCACCGAAGAGGGCGCCGAAGACGATGTTGAGGGAAACGCCCCAAAGGCGAGCTAAAATCCTACGACATAGGATTTATGTTCGCCAAGGTCATGCGGGAATACGGCCTCTCGTTTGACCAGGTCTTGAAGCTAACGCCGCGCAGGTTCTGGTTCGTTCTTAATCAGATCAATCGCCTGCGCGCCGAAGAGAAGCTGATTGAGCTTCATCTTCTAGGTGCGGTGAACAGCGAAGAGGCCTTTGTGACGGCTCAGAAAAGTCTGACCGATCAATTAGGTCAAGTGTATGTCTGGATGCCAAAGAACATCCCGGCGGAAATAAAGGTCGATGAGATCACAGGGGAAGAATTAGATCCTGAATTTGATCGAAATGCCCTGCGCGCCATGAAGGCGCGTCTTGCGTCCGGCGGATAACGTAACCACTGACTTAGGTCCGCCAAAATGCCAGCAATTCGCGTAGAACTTCAACTCTCGGACGGTTCCTTCACCAGCGGCATGTTGCGCGCTGGTCAGTCCCTCACGTCCTTCCGTAACGAGCTTGCGCGTCTTGATCCGCATTATCGAAAGCTGATGTCTTCGGGCGCCGGTGTTGTCACATCGGCGAACAAACTCGACGTTTCCCATCGCACGCTGCTTGGCACGATGCGGGATGTCTCCATTGTTGCAGGCGGTCTGTCGATCCTGTTCAACTCACTGACCGGCTCAGGCTCCGGTCTGGTTGGTCAGATCGTCAAGATCAACGCGGACATGGAGCGCTTGCGCTTTCAGATGGAAGGCATGTCCAATGCCTCTGATCCGATCAAGGAAGCCGCAGACAACGTCAACTATCTGCGCGACATGGCGACAAAGGTTCCGTTCTCGCTGCGTGAACTGTCCACCACATTCGTAAAACTGCGCACCACCGGCATCGACCCTATGAAGGGCGCCATGAATGCGCTGACAGATGGTATCGCGGCCTTTGGCGGCACGGACGAACAGCTGCACCGGGTTACGCTCGGCATCCAGCAAATGTCTGGTAAATCTGTGATTCAGATGGAAGAGATGCGCCAGCAGCTCTCGGAATCCATGCCCAATGCGATGCAGACGATGGCGCGCTCCATGTCCGTATCTGTGCAGGAATTGGTCTCCGCGATCTCCACAGGTATGGTTCAGGCCGGTCCCGCACTGGCAGCCTTCTATGACGAGCTTGACCGCACTTACGGTGGCACAGCGCAGCGCATGATGCAGACCTTCTCCGGTCAGGTCACTCAGTTGAACGCAAACCTGCAGAAGTTGGCCACAGGCGAAGGTCTTTCTACTTTCGTCAATGTGACACTGAAGGATCTTGTCCGTGAATTGAACGCTTTCCTGCGGTCATCTCAGGGCTTCAAGATTGCAGACCAGATCGGAAACACGCTCAG
>Ga0075467_10000694_pt1 | contig 27450 bp, 22 predicted proteins | sample DEB08_DNA_9_FD_75067 | JGI IMG/M metagenome (GOLD analysis project Ga0075467, IMG submission 75067) | Aqueous microbial communities from the Delaware River and Bay under freshwater to marine salinity gradient to study organic matter... | ecosystem: Environmental > Aquatic > Marine > Coastal ... | reverse complement strand
GCCGAAGCTAACGCCGATCAAATCAATAACGATGGCGATGCTCAGGGCGATGCCTGTGATACTGACGCCGATGGCGATGGCTTTGACGGCGATGGTGCCGGTGGGCCGAGTACCAATGACGTCGACGACCTCAATGCCGGCCTAGCGGTTGACCCTGATGGGGATTTAGTCGATAGCAGCAGTGTGCTTGCCGTAATTCAAGATAACTGCCCCGCCGAAGCTAACGCCGAGCAAACCAATACCGATGGCGATGCTCAGGGCGATGCCTGCGATCCATTCCCCAACGATCCAGACAACGACCTTGATGATGATACTGTCAGCGGGCACATCGACAACTGCCCTGCTGTGGCGAACGGGCCTAACGATGCCAGCAATCAACTCAACCTCGACGCTGATACGTTCGGCGATGCCTGCGATACCGACGCCGATGGTGATGGCTTTGACGGGGATGGTGCCGGAGGGCCTAGCGCCAATGACGTCGATGATCTCAATGCCGGCCTAGCGGTTGATCCTGATGGAGATCTTGTCGATAGCAGCAGTGTGCTGGCGGTGGCGCAAGATAACTGCCCCGCCGAAGATAACGCTGATCAAACCAATACTGATGGTGATGCTCAGGGCGATGCCTGCGATCCATTCCCCAACGATCCAGACAACGACCTTGATGATGACACGGTGAGCGGACATATCGACAACTGCCCGTCTGTTGCAAACGGGCCTAACGATGCCAGCAATCAATTAGACGATGATAATGACAGCGTGGGCAATGTATGTGATGCCTTCCCTAACGACCCCGACAATGACATCGATGGCGACACCGTTAGTGGTGAGATCGACAACTGCCCGACAGAACCAAACACCGATCAGCTCAACACCGATGGTGATAGTGAGGGCAATGCCTGCGATGCCGATGATGACAACGATAATTTAACCGATATTGAAGAACAACAATATGGAACCGATCCGTTATTAATCGATACCGACGGGGACGGTATTACCGACGCCGAAGAAATCGCTGTGGGTCGCAACCCCAACCAATTCGACGCCTTTATTCCATTACCACTTTGGGCATTTGGGCTTTTAAGTTTAATCATGTTTGGTATTTATAGTTATCGTTCTAAACCTTTCAAAAAATAAAGACCGCCTCCGCTCCGATTAGCAGAGCCCCGAATCTACGTTCAATATTTCGTGTAATAGACCTATGCCTTTAACATTGATAATCAGTTTACTCGGTGAACTGCCTGCACCAAGATCAAGAGTTATACGCAGACTAAGCCATAGCCTCATGCAAAGCTGGTTTAACGTGCTGTGTATCTCTGTATTTTTTATCTGTCATGCTGCGGGCGCAACTAACACTGAAGTCAGTTGGTCATCAAAAGAATTAAGCATGCTCAAACGCTTGTACATCAGCAAGCCGCTAGCCGCTCCCGCCAGCCCAAGCAATCGTGTAGCCGACAATTTGCAGGCAGTTCAGCTAGGAAAAAAACTTTTTTTCGATACTCGTTTAAGTCGCAACAATGACTTTTCCTGCGCAACGTGCCATCAACCTGCTTATGCCTTTACCGATAGACGATCACGAGCAGCCGGCATGGGAACAGCTATGCGCAACACGCCGACCCTTGTCGGTAGCGCTAATTACAAATGGCATTACTGGGATGGCCGCAGCGATTCGCTATGGTCTCAGGCGTTAATTCCGTTAGAGTCAGCCGACGAAATGGGTGGCAGTCGCGTGGCTATATTACGAACCATCATGGATGACCCAGAATACGCGAAACACTATCAACAATTATTTGGCGATCTGCCTGCCACAACCACGCTTGCCAACCTACCTCAACATGCAGGCCCACTAGGCGACCTAACCACACGAACAGCTTGGTACCAACTACCTGAAAAAATCAGGCATCAAATTAATACTTTTTACGCCAACATTGGCAAAGTTCTCGCCGCTTATGAGCGCACTTTACAACTACAGCCCACACGATTTGATCGTTATGCTGCCGAGCTATTAAAAACTGCGACGGCTTCGAAAGCGCGTCCTATTGTATTTAGCTCACATCTGATGACCGAATCAGAAATACAGGGGTTAAAGCTTTATTTAAATGACAAAAAAACCAACTGTCGCAATTGCCACAACGGCCGCTCATTTAGCAACAGTGAGTTTTACGATATCAACACCGCTAAGCTTGACGGCAAAAGAATGGACTATGGTCGCGCTTTAGGACTCGACGCAGCGCGCCATGACCCATTTAACTGCCTTGGCAAATACAGCGACTTGCCCGATAACAAAAAAGCAAAATACTGTCGCTTATCCAAGTTAAACGATGAAAAAGATAACACACTGATGGTCGGCGCTTTTAAAACACCGTCACTTCGCGGTCTTGTTCATACCGCACCCTATTTTCACAACGGGCGTTTAGAAACGCTAGAAGGCGTGCTTCAGTACTATGCTGAAGACGCACACCGATTAAAACAAACCGGCGTTCACAATAAAAAAATCATCCAAGCCAAACAAGAGCATGCTGTAGAGCCTTTGCAATTAACCCGCCTAGAAAACCGAGCATTGCTTGCCTTTTTACTTGCTTTATCAAACTAAGCTTTTTAAAAAATAGCCCTCGCATTAATTCAATACATGAATTGCTGATGAGAACCCCAAGGTAAAAATCAAGGTAAAACAAGATTTATCGGATCAGCAAAACGACTAACACTGCCATTAGTGTCAATAGTCGCAATGGAAAAATAGTAGTTTCCCGACGCCAGCGCCTGAATTTCATAGCTTGTCACCAATCCACCAAGACCATCTTGGGCAGCAATACTACTACTGGTGCCAGTATCAATTTGATCTGCCAAATAATAGTAAATCTCGTATGCGTCTATTTCACTCACGGCCAAGTAGGTACCATCTTCACGGGTCGTTGGAGTCACCCAATCGAGTAAGACATTCGCAACTATAGCTACTGGAGCAGCCTCAACCACTATCGCAAGCTCTGCAGTGGCGCTCAAACCCAAGCCATCAAAGCATTCAGCAACAAGACTAAAACTCCCCTCAACTAATCCGGCAAGTGACTGATCCATGTTCGAATTCCACTGGTAAGGAGCGTACGACTCGCGCCTGATTAGATTGCCATTTTTATAAAGGTTACAGTATTCAATAAATCCGTCTGCATCACTGGCATTAATTTCCACTGCAAGCCCATCACCTGCTTGAAAAACAGTGTTAACGGCCGGCATGAAAAAATTAATAACCGGTGCGATATTGACAGGAGGCTCCTCTGGTGGCGGGAGAATTGGCGGAGTTGTATCCGCAATCATCACCGAAAATGTTGCAGTACTTGTATTGCGAGTATCATCCATTGCCTCGCACGCAACCATCGTCGTCCCTACTGAAAAACTGCTACCACTGGAAGGCAAGCATACCAGCGTCACATTGGTATCAACCTGATCGGAAGCCTGCACACTATAGTTGACAATAACGGGCAACCCATCTGATGAGTCCTGCTCAATGGGTGCTGGCAACGTTATTATTGGCGCAACATCATCGATCACGCTGATTAAGAAGGAACTTGAAGTGATATTTTGGCTGGCGTCCTCTGCCCAGCAATTGACTTGAGTTTGGCCCAAAGAAAAAACGCTGCCCGATGCATAATCACACTGAGTAGTAACCGCACCATCCACTGCATCACGGCTATTCGCCGTATAAAAAACTACGGCTCCTGCCGCTGTCGTGGCACTAACGACCATATCACTGGGCAAAGACATAACTGGCCCTGATGTATCCACTTCTTCTACAGCGACCGGCTTAGTTTTCTTTTTTGATCGAGGATTACCATCCTCTGATGAACTGGCCCATCGACCTCCTTTTTCGGCATAGCTATTGAAAGGAATCAAACACATCATTAGCAGAAAAAGAATCGCGCGCATTGGACGCCACCTGTAGTCATCAGAACAGGTAATATTTTAATTTTTAAACTCAACGATAAATTCAATCAGTTCACAAAGTCAGCTGTCCAATAAAAATATAAACCTAATGTATGCATTGGTAGGCATTGCCGATGCCAACTATGCCCTTTTTGGAGCCCAAGAGGCTCTCAATGTAACAATCGCCCACCAGTCATCGTGTTAATTGGCCAACTGTGAACCGCAAACAACGCATTAAATTTGACGTAAACAATCCTATTGCTTACAGTGCAGCTCCTTCCAACATTTTTAAAACCTACATCTTATGCGGCCCAAACAGCCCGGCAAAGCAGAGCAAAAGCCCTCGCCAAGCCCTAGCGTCAATAGCGGCGTAAAATTCGTCACCCCGCAAGGGTTTACAGCGATTAAAGATGGCGTGAAGCCCGGCTCGAGCATGAAAAGCGGCCAAGCGCCTAGCCCCACTGTTGGCAAGGCTCGCAAACCATCGTGGTTACGTATTTCTACCCACACCACACCAGAATTCAAATCTGTTAAGAAAACGGTCGACAGCCACCGCTTGTCTACTGTTTGCGAAGAAAGCCACTGCCCCAACATGAATGAGTGCTGGAGTAATGGCACCGCAACGATCATGGTGATGGGCTCAGTTTGCACAAGGGCATGCCGCTTTTGCTCGGTAGACACGGGCAACCCTAATGGCTGGCTTGACCCAGAAGAGCCCGAAAACTGCGCCCGCTCGGTTGCACTAATGAATTTGCGCTACGTAGTCATCACCTCGGTCGACCGCGATGACCTCAGTGACGGTGGCGCACAGCACTACGCCGATTGCGTAGCCGCCATTAAGCGATCTAACCCCACTACTGCGGTCGAAGCATTAACCCCCGACTTCAATGGCGAGCTCGACTGTGTCGCAACCGTAGTTAATTCAGGCCTTGAAGTATTTGCACAAAACCTCGAAACCGTTGAGCGTTTAACACACCCGGTGAGAGATCCTCGTGCAGGCTACCAACAAACGCTCGATGTGTTAGCTTTTGGTAAAAACGAACGCCCTCAAATTTTAACCAAAACCAGCTTAATGGTCGGTTTAGGTGAAACGGATGACGAAATAAAACAAGCCATGGAAGATATGCGTCGTCACCAGGTGGATATATTGACTCTGGGCCAATATTTACAACCCACCAAAAACCACCTGCCGGTTGAGCGCTGGGTGCATCCCGACGAATTCAGTCGCTATAGAGAAATTGGGCTAACACTGGGTTTTACGGAAGTGGCTGCTGGGCCCTTAGTAAGATCTAGCTATCGAGCGGATAAAATTCTCGAAAAAAACAACCTCGGCTTAGGGCTGCCACAATCAATGGCTGGCGATATCCCTGTTAAAAATATTTAGCACCCGTTAAATCTGCCAATCAATAGTCGCCCGCCCCTTTGCTTTCAAATACGAATTTATTGAAGAAAACGGTTTGCTGCCAAAAAAACCTCTATAGGCTGATAAAGGTGATGGGTGTACCGATTTAAGAACAAGGTGTTTTTCCTCATCAATGCATTTACCTTTTTTTTGCGCGTAACCACCCCACAATACAAAAACCAGCCCTTCACGCTCAGTACTCAGCCGCTCTATAATTTGATCGGTAAAGTGCTCCCACCCCCGCCCAGCGTGAGACGCAGCCTGCTCGCGCTCCACGGTTAATATCGAATTCAACAACAGTACGCCTTGCTCTGCCCAAGCCTGCAAACAGCCATGCTCGGGCGCGCTGTAGCCGACATCATTCTTCAGCTCTTTAAAAATATTCCCCAACGAGGGCGGGATAGGTACGCCTTGCGGCACTGAAAAACACAAGCCATGCGCCTGCCCCTCACCATGGTAGGGATCTTGCCCAATAATAATCACTTTAACAGCTTCAAAAGCCGTAGAATTTAGCGCATTAAAAACCTGCTGTTCAGGCGGATACATCAATTTACCCTGCGCTTTTTGCTCGGTTAAAAAGGCTTGTAGTGCCAGCATGTAGTCACAATCAAACTCACCATCAAGCTTTTTACGCCACGATCCATGCAACTGTATTTTATTCACTGCATTTACTCATTAAATATGACGCCAATTCATTTAAGATCTTTTATCGATACTTTCATTCGCAACTCGCCTGAACACTGGACACCGATAAACATGTCGCCTCGAAATAGTTTTGCCATAACCCTGGTTATAGCCTCACTCGCTCTTCTCTATCCGGGTGTCACTCAACCGTTATTACAAATTACGGTGAGTGCCAACATGCCGATTTTAGGCTCACTACAGTTTTATAATGAGACGCAAAGTATTTATCAATCTATTGTGGCTTTATGGCAACACAATAACGTACTAGTGGCCGTTTTGATCTTGATATTTAGCATTGTAATACCTGTTGTCAAAGCATTGCTACTTTGCATTGCAATGCTCATGCGCCATCAAAAAACCTCCGCCAGCCTGCATCGCTTTATTAGCTTCATTAGCAAATGGTCGATGGCTGATGTATTCGTTGTTAGCGTTTTTATGGCGTTTTTAGCTACGCAATCCAATGATTTTATAGAGGCCGTCATCCATTCAGGCTTTTATTATTTTTTAGCTTATTGTGTGATTTCAATTATTGCGACACAGTTATTGCATTTCCCTGCCGCTCAAACGCAAAGCAAAGAAAGCTAAGCGGCATCAACCAGCAGGCGGCGAATAGCAGGGAACGAATAGCAGGAGGCAAATAAACGCTGGCGTAAATCCAGCTCAAAACAGCGCTGCAATGCAAAAAAAGAGCGCCCAACAATCCGCGTTGGGCCGCGCATTCCACATACAGCTATAAGCGTGCGTCGCACCACTGAAGAACATCTTGCAGCACTTCATTGTGTTCTGGCTCATTAAAAATCTCATGAAAAAGACCTGGGTAAATCTTTAGCAGCTTTTCAGTCGAGCCAACATGATCATACAAAAATTGCGAACCGCTCGGCGCTGTTAACTGGTCTGCACTTCCATGCAGCACTAACAGAGGGATTGTTATTTCATGAGCGTGATCCTGAGCCCTTTGCATAGCAGAGAACATCTCAACTAATTGTCTGGCTGATAGCTTACCGCTATAAACCAGCCGATCCTGGCGATAGGCCTCTACCACCAATGGGTCACGGCTAACCAAACTGGCATCTAACTGCAGCACACCCAGGCGAGGCCACCATCGAGAGAGCAAGCGAATAATAAATATTTGCCATGCCGGTGGTGCCACATCGCTTTGAATAGCGGGGCCGGAGAGAACACACGCAATATATTTTTCTTGAAAATCCAACAATGCATTAGCCGCAATCAAACCACCCATTGAGTGACCTAATAAAATACAAGGTAGGTGAGGATGCTCGGCATGCACCTGAGATCGCAGTATTTCTAAATTTTGAATATAGTGGTCAAAGCTTTCAATAAAACCAGGCGTGCCATCGGACATCCCATGCCCAATATGATCTAACGCAGCGACCATGTAACCTCGCTCAACAAAGTATTGAGCGACATGTACATAACGCCCACTATGCTCAGCGGCTCCATGAGCAAGAAACACAATAGCTCTCGCCGCCGTATCGGGTTGCCATGTTTGAAAAAAAACACTGCCTCCGTCAACCCCCTTAAAGTGGCCCTGCATGGTTTTCATCAACCCGGCTCCGACTCGGCACCCGGCGCCACACGCAATAAACCACGATACGCTTGCCGCGCTGTACCCCCTTCATAGACCACTCGATAAACATCGCGAGCAATTGGCATTTCAATTTGATATTTATCGGCTAATGCAATCACTGCCGGTGCACTTTTCACTCCTTCAGCGACCATGACCATTTGCTCAATGATTTCTTCTATATTACGGCCTTTACCCAATTCAACGCCGACATGACGGTTACGACTTTGCGAACTTGTGCAGGTAGCAATCATATCGCCCATACCTGCAAGTCCTGCAAAAGTTTCGGCATGACCGCCCATCGCCACGCCTAATCGCGTAACCTCAGCCAATCCTCGAGTAATCAACGCTGAGCGGGTATTGTCACCCGCACCTTGGCCATCGCCCATACCCACGGCAATCGCAATAATATTTTTTAGCACGCCGCCCAATTCACAACCTATCACGTCATCATTGGTGTACACACGGAACAAACCGCTGCGAAATACCGCCTGTAACTGGTGAGCAATAGCCTCATCGTCCATGGCAATAACACTGGCCGCCGCCTGCCCTGCCATGATTTCGCGAGCAAGGTTGGGGCCTGTTAATACGCCTGCTGGGTATCCGGGGAAAACCTCATTAATGATTTCCGTCATGCGCATACCGGTATTGTGCTCTAACCCTTTGGTCAAGCTGACAAATGGAATGGCAGCGGGTAAGTAGGGCTTTATCGATTCCAAAACCTGTCTAAATACGTGTGAAGGCACCCCCATAATAATGACATCGGCATCTTCAACGGCGGCTTTAATATCTGCAGTGGCCTTTAATCGGACATGCAACTTGGCCCCTGGTAAATATTTTTCATTAGTGTGCTGCTCATTAATTTCTGTAACCGTTACTTCGTCGCGCGCCCACAACATCACCTCGGCATTTCTTGAAACCAGCGAAGCTACAGTGGTACCCCATGAGCCACCCCCCAATAAAGCCACTTTTAGACTCATAGTCTTCTCCAAAGTTAGCGCAGCAACGCGGTCGTGCGAATAGTATCGATGCGACGACAGAGCTCACGAAAATTCTGACTCATCTCAATACGCCTCTGCGCTAGATTTTGCTCGTTTTCGAAGGGCAAATCAGTAGCGATGCTATCATCAGTACCACCCACTAAATTCAAATTGCTCATTAGCTTGTAACCATTTTCAAACATTAACTTGCCTATCGACGCCTCACTCGTAATGCGCTGCTGTAAATAAGCTTGCCGAGCATAAGCCAGTGCTTGTTTAACGCAGTCTTTTTCATCCGCCAGTGGCTCATCTCCCACTCTAGCCAGCACATCGGTAACTACCCTATAGGCCTCGACGTAAGGTAATAAAGTAGCATGAGCTACCAGCGGCCGGCACTTGAGCAATAGCTTTTGAGCTGCAAAGCCGCTCTCTTCCAATTGGGTTATCCAATCGGGGCTATAGCGACTAAGCTCCTCGTCCACTTGCTTTCTAAACTCATCGATGGGCGCATAGAAAAACTCAAACTTAAATAGATCTCGCAGTCGTTCAGCTTCCTGCCAAAAACCGTCTAACCCTTTACCAGGCTCGTTAGCTACATAGAGCATGGCTAATTCGATTATTGCCTTATTAACGAAATGATGAATAACCGTATTACGATAATAACCAGCAGCAGCATGTTGCTGCGCCGCAATGGTGAACACTACCTCGGGCCCACCTTCATAGCGTGTAACTAAGCCTTTATTAACCAGCGCGTCAATGAGCCCCTCATAGGCATCATGATTGTCCGGATCGAAAGTTGACGACATAGGAATGGAACGGGTTCTTGCCCAATCCGCCAAGTCTTGCAATTCGCGACTCAACTCCTCTCGCGTTAACGCACGCGGTGCCGCACCTAATAAAATCATTGCTACTAACGAAGGCAATGTCAGGGGGGTAACCTTATTCACCTCAACGCCCACTTGAAAGGCAAGCTTCTGTAACGCCAACGTATCGTCAGATGATGGCGCTTTTTTAATAACCACGGGTTCGCCAAAATTAACATAAATGCGACCCATAGGCTGACGTAAACCACGCATGTAGTTGATAAACCAACGCAGGCTTTCCGGTTGTTTTTTCCCACCGGCTTGCTCACTGGTATAATCATCAACGTCGCCAATCAGGTCATAATTAATGCTGATTGGTACAAAATGTAAATCGCGGGTATCACTGGCATGCGCAGCTTCAATCACATACTTAAATAAACCATAGCGCGGGGGCATTAATTTACCCACACGAGAGCGAGTGCCTTCAAAAGCCCACGTCAGCGGAAAACGTTTTTCTAATAAATAGCCTAGGTACTGACGCAAAATCATTTTGTACAGCGGGTTATCTTGAAAACTACGCCGAATAAATATGGCTCCGGCACGCTTAGCCGCAAAACCTAAACCGGCAAATGCCATATTCACACCACCGAGTATATGGGGCGCAGGAAAATCATTTTCATAAAAAAGTGAGTACACTGAAAACCCATCAACATGAGTTTTATGCGTCCAAAGAAGCGCTGTAGGGTATTCGCGCACTATTTTTCGCACCCGCTCCAGACCAGCCTGATCTACCACCATCTCAGACTCATAGCCCAAAGACATCAGCCTGCGATTGAAGTTTGCCATCACATCGATCCAAAAGGATTTAGGTATAGCAATAAGCTCTTGTTTAATTTCTTTGGCTTCGCTTTGCAACGAATCTACCGAGCGCCCCGTGTCAACCGAAAGCTGTTGCAGAGCATCCTTAAAGCGCGGGCGATGGCTCAAATGCATTGCGACTCGTCGTGGCACTCTATACCGATTACCACGCAAACGCCGCTCAGCCAAATCGAGCGCCAGCCCTGCCTGCCCCGCTACAAAGTCTGGAAAGTCATCAAAATTAAAAGACTCACCACGACGCTGTTGAATACGCTCACTCAGTTCACCAATCGTCGCGGAATCGGCGACTAAAATTTTCACTCTTTCATGGTGATCTTTTAATGCGCGGCGAGCTCGCATCGGCCCAGGCCTGCGGGGGTTACCGAATAACAAATCGCGAAAGCGCGGCGTACTATTTTTTTCATGCAGTGAGCGCAGCCAAGCCACGCGCAGAGGCACCACCGGGGTGTCGTCACCAAGACGTAAAGCACTAGCAAGCGATTCACTGGGGATATTTTCTTGATTACGTGAAATCGGCAGAGTCACGCAATGTAACTCACCTGGGTAGCCCGATTTTTTATATTGCTGCGCCACAAATTCCTGCAACAGCTCTTCTTCTACCTCATGGGCCGCATCAAGAAGCAACAAGATATTGGCATTTTCACCAGCAGGCCAAATAATTTCACTCACCCAATTGCGCTCCTGACAAAAATAAAAATAGACAAGCCCACCTGATGGAAATCATCGGTGCCGGTGTCCGTACAATCACTTACACAGCCTTTGTAGGCGCTGTTAAGCTTTCAATTTTTCCTTTTAACTCAGCTTTATTTCTAATCGGCGGCCTCTTACCAGACTTCGGTTTGGTTTTCTTCATCTTCGCCGCTGCCTTTGATGGTTTAGGCGCTTTAACATCTGTACTTGAACCCTTGGAATCACTCGACCCTTTTTTTAACCGTTTCTGCGTGCTCTTTTTTACTTTGGGCTCAGCCACGGCAACTTTTTTATGCTGATCCATGGGCGCTATTTGCTCGGCCTGCCCCATAACCTGCTGAAACATTGCACGTACCTGCGCAACATGTTGATCTATCGTTTCGGCGCGCCAGTCACTGGTATCGACGGGCGGCAGTACATCGACCTCGACTGTCGCCGGATGAAATATAAAATCTCCTTTGGGTGCGCTATCAAGTGCATTGTGAATGACCACCGGTACTATCGGCACACCCGCCTGAATCGCTAGGTGAAAAGCACCCTTTTTAAACGGTGCCAATTGCGGCGTTGTTGTGCGCGTACCCTCCGGGGCAACCACCACAGACTTTCCCTCGTTACGAATAATATCAACGAGCGGCTGCATAGCCTCAATGGCACTGCCACTATTGGCACGATCAATGAGCACTGTGCCGGCGAATTCCATAACGCGACCAACAAGCGGGATATTACGTATTTCTTTTTTACCAATCGCAGCAATATCACGTCTTAGCAAACTGACCATAATCACCACGTCAGCTTTACTCTGGTGATTAAAAATGAAAACCGCTGGGCGCTGCGCCCATAAATTCTGCTCGCCATTGACCTTTAAATTTAACCCAATAAGCGCACTTGCCGTTTCGGCAAACAGTGCCGCCGAAAAATTCTGTGCGCGCCTTCGCGAACCCGTTAGCGCCCAAATAGGAAGACCTGCCACAAATGACGTGACTACAGAGCTTGTTGCCGCTACTGCACGCACCCAATCGGTAACACCGGCACGCCCTCGACTAGCAAAGCGACGTATAGGCCAGCCATTGCGTTCAGCAATGCCGGTAAGCTTACGGTTCGGGTTCAAGGCTCGTGGATTGCCAACGCGCTCCAGCAACTCAAGGTCATCATGACTATCTGAGTAAAAAAAGGTTTGATCAAGGTCAACACCATAATCAACCGACAACTGCTCAGCCGCGGCAACCTTGCCTGGGCCAAAGCAGGTAGGACGCACAACAGAGCCGGTGAATTTACCGTCCACCACTTCCAGATGAGTACACAGGAGATTGTCTATACCCAGATTATCAGCCGCGGGGCGCACCTGATAAGGTAGTGCCGACGAAATAATGGCAACGGTATGGCCTTTGCGTTTATGCGCTTCAATTAAGGCGCGACTTTCTGGATAAATTAATCGGGCTATATATTTTTCATGGAGCTCTTGCGCAAACTCCATGTAGCTGGCCTCAGTCATACCGCGCAATAGCTGAGAGGTCACCACCATCATTGACGAAAAGCCAATGCTGCCTAAACCAAAACTAGTCATGGCCGCGGCAAGCTCAGCGAATTCTTTAGCTGACACATCGCCGCGCTTAACCTGCTCGCGGATAAACGTCATAGCAGAATAGCCATAGATTATGGTGCCATCAAAATCAAAAAAGGCACCGATATGCGGCCCCTCTTCACTGGCTTCAATTTCTGCTATTACATCTTTATGTAAGCTCATTACCGCACACTCCCTAAGAGCTGCGAGTGTAACGCATTTGCCGTGTTAATTTGACGATAAACATCGGAATAATTCATCTCAATACCGAGATGGAATAACTTTTAAACAGTTTAATACTAAGGCAATGGCTTTTTTGTTGGCATAAGATTCCGCTATGTCTTTAAAGAGCTATTGGCTGCCAATGCACGCTGCCGAGTCACCTTAAGATCGAGTATTGGCTGTGGATAATCGACTCCCAACTCAATACCCGCGGCTTCTAGCATTTCAGGTTTTGCCTCCCACGGCTTATGCAAAAACTTGCCTGTCAAACCTGATAATTCAGGGCAGTACTGTTTGATATAAACGCCTTCCGAGTCAAATTTTTCACTTTGTAAAACAGGGTTGAAAATACGAAAGAACGGTGCGGCGTCGGCGCCGCAACCCGCCGACCACTGCCAACTTGCACTATTACTGGCCAAGTCGGCATCAACCAAACAATCCCAAAACCAAGCTTCCCCTTCGCGCCAGTTAATGAGCTGATTTTTAACCAAGAAAGACGCCACTATCATGCGCACACGGTTGTGCATGTAACCGGTCTGCCATAATTCACGCATGCCCGCATCGATAATCGGGAAACCCGTTTGACCTTTTTGCCACTGACCCAAAGCCTGCTCATCATGCCGCCAAGGGAATGCTGCATATTTAGGATTAAAAGGTGCCTCGGGGATATGCGGCCAGTGGTAAAGGAGATAATAAGAAAACTCGCGCCATGCAATCTCTCTCAAGTAATGAATTAAATCATCCGATCCAAACTGCGCCTCCTCCTGCTTGATGCGATGCCACACCTGATGTGGCGATATTTCGCCAAAATGAAGATGCGGAGACAGCAACGAAGTGCAATTAGACGCTGGAAAATCGCGGCCCACTTTGTATTGATGCAGACCGTTTTCAATAAAGTTTTCCAGCTTGCTAGCGGCGGCATCCTCGCCCACTTGCCACACTTTCTTGATGCCACTGCTCCAGTCAGTAGCTGGTTCTAACTTGAGAGCCTCAAGGCTGCACTCGCCACCAGTTACAGAGCTTTGAGCAAAGCGAATATCTTTAATCGCAGGAAGAGGTTGCCGTGGCTCCGGAGCATTCAAACACCCATTTTTATAATAGGGTGTATACACTTTGTAAGGCGTTTGATCGCCTTTCAAAATGGTCCATGGCTCCCATAATAGCGAACCATTATGGCTATTGGCTGACACCCCAAGCTCCTGCAAGGCGTTTTTTATCTTCTTATCGCGCGCAATGCGCCAGGGTTCATAACAACGGCTCCAATGCACGCTCTGGGCCTTTGTCTCTTCTACCAACTTCAATAGAATTTCACTGGCATCGCCACAAAAAATCCTCAATTTTCCGCCCAGTGATCGATTAAGATCATGCAGCGATTGATGCAACCAAACTCGACTCGCACCGCCCATTTTCCAAGCGCCTGCATTGACATCGTCGAGAATATAAATGGGCAGAATGTCCCCGTCGCTTTGCGCCGCGTGTAAGGTCGGATTGTCATGAACACGCAAGTCTTGCCTAAACCAGACAATAGCTGATGCGTTCTTTTTAGCAGATACCATTTTTTTGCCGACCTTTAAATTCTGTGAATTGCAAGACTACTCACCCAGCGATGAGCGCAAGCTGAGTGTAAGCTTACTGAGGTTTATTCGTTAAAACGCTCGGCAGCGCGCTGTGCCAGCCACAAACACATGGGAAAAGCCACGGCCCAAGCAACAGCGACAAAACCCAACGACCAAGCCTCGGGTTCAGCCAAGCTTACATTGGTCAAGCGTATACCCGCATAATAACTAAATGGCGCCATAAGACCACCCAACAGCACCGCGATGAAGAGCTGGCTTTGCAACCAGCGCAGCGAATGATTAAGCAAAGTAGAAAACACAATCCAGAGGCAAATTAGCCACACAGGAGGTATTAACACATCGTTGGACAACACAATAACACCCGATCGAATTAACATCGAGTCAACAAAAAACCCCAACACGACCACCTGAATAACCAGTAATACCTCACGCCAATCATCAGCGATAAATCTGAGATGTAACATCACTACCGTCAGCGCTGTCGCTATGGCAATCTGATTGCCACCCAACACGCAGCAAAGCCATGCACCATTAAACATAACCACATTTACAAAATTCTTAGCCTTGCTCATACCTTCCACACTCAATTGCTTCACATTCGCCGGTTCAGATTCATAGACTTGCAATTATCCAGTCATAGCAAAGCCACTAGGCCCGATAACTGCTGTTATCCACTAGCTAACCTCCCTCTAGGTGGCTGAGAGCATATCAGGTGGCTTTTAACTGCATGAAAATATTTTGTCATACTGCCAACAAGTATTTAGCTAGCCCCACTGCCACGCTACCCAACCGCTAATCACTGGCCAATAGCCAGGCTCAGACACCACGAAAACGGGGGGCATTGTGGCTGGTAAAAACCGCACTACCCGCAAGATCGGCTAATAGGTCATTACAAGGTAGGCACAATGATCTCATCGCCCAAGTCACGCGTATAAATCCAGCATATCGTGAATTCCAATGAATCTACCGTCATCTATTTGTAAAGGGTGCCTCCTACGCGGCGAACAGTTATGTTAAAATCTATTCAAAATCATACGGTTAGTTCAGACACCACGAATCAACCAGCTAAGATACCCGGCGGCCAAAGCGCCGCGTCCACTCACGGTGCGGAGATAGAAAGCCTCTGCAAGAAAAGGAGTAGCATGTACCAAAGTGGAGTAAAAGAACGCCTAGCTCATGACGAGTGGGCCGCTGTGATGCATAAAATCGCCTCCGATCAAGATCGGAAGGCGTTCGCAAAACTATTCGCGCATTTCTCACCAAAGATAAAAAGCTTTTGCATGATGCTCCGATCACAGCACACATCGCCACAAATGGCCGATGAGCTGGTGCAGGATGTAATGATCAAGGTGTGGACCAAAGCAGAGTACTTTAATTCCGACAAGGCGAGTGTGAGCACTTGGATATTCACCATTGCGCGCAACTGCAGAACCGACTACTTGCGCAAACTCAAGCGCACCGAAACGCCGTTAGTCGCCGATGATCTTTGGCCTATGGCTGAAGAAGAGGCACCGTTTGCATCGCTTGAACAGCACCGCATTGAAAAAAATATCCATCATGCGTTAACGCTGTTGCCCCCGGAGCAGGCCGAGGCACTCAAACAGATTTACATCTCTGGCAAAACCCATGCTGAAGTTGCATCGGCCCTAGGCCTTCCATTGGGCACGGTTAAATCGCGTGTGCGGCTAGCCATTGCTAAGCTGCGCATTAGCATGAGTGAATTACTGGCCGAGGAATCCGAGGCTGAACCAACCGACGCAACCGGTAGCAGCAAAGCAGCCGGCGCCGAGCTAGAGCCATGAGTGATTCAATGCAGCAACCCAACGCTAACAATAATTCCGTTAACCAACCTACTTCAAGGGCTCCAACTATGCCGCGGCTTCACCCCGATATTCACTGGCTAATCGATTACGCAGCGGGTACGCTTCCACTGTCTCATGCATTGTGCGTAGCGGCACATACTGAGTACTGCAGCTCATGCCAAAGCAAGGTTCGTGAACTCAGCGCTATTGGCGGTTCGCTTATGAGCACCGATACAGGTACAAGTAATGCCGCTGAACCCTCAGCCAGCGAGGAGCTAAACGAAGACGAATCTGAAGCACTGAACAGACTATGGGCCGCCATCGAGCAAGCAAAAGTCGCTCAGAGCGACACTGACGCCACGAGGCCTGTGGACCAAGCCAACCACGTAAACACGCTGCAAAGCGAAACCACTGCGGCATTGCCCACGTGTGTTAAAAAATTGCTACCCGATACCATGGAGCAGCTCAATTGGAAAAAGCTGGGCCGACACTTAAGCGTTACTCAGCTAGCCTCAGGTGATACCCAGCGAGAAGTGGCTCTGCACCGCATTCACCCAGGTCGCGGCGTTGCCAACCACGATCACAAAGGAGAGGAAGTAACCGTAGTGCTGCGCGGCAGCTTTTCTGACCAAAAAGGCATTTATTTGCCAGGCGATTTTTTAGTAATGCAGGCAGGTCACAGCCACCAACCCGTTGCAAGCGGTGATATGGAATGCATTTGCTTGTCGGTCTTAGATGCGCCTATCAAATTTACCGGCCCAATCAATCGACTCATGAATCCTTTTTTGAAAATACACCCCTCGCCAGCCCCAGCCTAAGACACAGGCAGCCCAATGATTTTCTAGCTTTTTAGCGTCAAACACTGCCGCTAAAAAGCTAGAAATGAAACCCCCTCGCCAGCGCTAACGCTCGCCGCCTTACACCGCAAAAGTAATCAATATCTCACCCACAGGTGGGATTTTTCACTTCATACGCCTCACCCACTTAGGTAAACTGAGTCAGCGGTAAATTGCGATTTATCGTCTCTTCTCGCATTGTCCTCCCACTTCGTTTTGAAAAATCAACGATAGTTCGGCACTTTGCTGACAGCAGTAGAGCAACTCGACCCTAGTCACAGGTAAAACCATGCCAAAACGCCCATTGTATTTATCACTTGCGGGGCCTGCCCTGCTCGAAACACCTCTTTTAAACAAAGGGAATGCCTTTAGCAAAGAAGAACGTCGCGATTTAAATATTCTCGGCCTCTTGCCCGAAGTCATTGATACGATAGACGAACAAAAAGATCGCGCCTACCAGCAATTACATGCCTTCCATACCGATATGGATAAGCACATTTATTTGCGCAATATTCAAGACACCAACGAAACACTTTATTACCGCTTGGTGACTGAGCATCTTGAAGAAATCATGCCCATTATCTACACCCCTACCGTGGGTCAAGCATGCCAGCAATTTTCTAAAATCTATCGTCGTCATCGCGGTCTGTTCATTTCTTATGACGACCAAAACTCTATTGACGACATGCTACAAAATGCCACCAAAAAAAATGTCAAAGTCATTGTAGTTACCGATGGTGAGCGCATTCTTGGCTTGGGCGACCAAGGCATTGGCGGCATGGGTATCCCTATTGGTAAGCTCGCACTCTACTCAGCCTGCGGCGGCATCAGTCCTGCTTACACCCTGCCGATTACGCTTGATATTGGCACCAACAACCAAGAACTCATCGATGATCCTTTATACATGGGCAGTAAGCATCCGCGTATTACTGGGCAAGACTACGACGATTTTCTTGAGTCCTTCATTCAATCCGTAACCAACCGCTGGCCTAACGCTCTTATTCAGTTCGAAGATTTTTCTGGCGTTAATGCAAATCGCTTACTGGATCGCTATCGCAAACGCATTTGCTGCTTCAACGATGACATTCAAGGCACTGCAGCGGTTACGGTAGGTACTTTATTAGCCGCATGCAAAGCGAAAAACGAGCCGCTCAAAGATCAAGTCATTACTTTTTGCGGCGCAGGCTCGGCGGGCTGCGGCATTGCAGAACAAATTGTTGCGCAAATGGTTTCTGAAGGTATTAGCGAAGCACAAGCACGCAGCCAAATATTCATGATTAATAGTCGCGGCCTGGTGGTCGATAACATGTCTGGCCTCAAAGATTTTCAACTGGGTTTTTGTCAGCCCTCCAGTGTAGTGTTGAATTGGGGCATCAGTGAAGACACAGCCAGCCTAGAACAAACCGTTAAACATTCTAAAACTACGGTACTCATTGGCGTGTCTACGGTAGCCGGACTGTTCACACAAGAAATTGTTGAGCAGGTTTATCGCAATGCGCCAAGACCGATTATATTGCCGCTATCAAACCCCACTTCAAAAGTTGAGGCACTGCCCAAAGACATCATTGAGTGGACCGAAGGCAATGCCATTATTGCTACCGGCAGCCCGTTTGAGCCGGTCAGCTATCAAGGTAAAGACTACCCGATTGCGCAGTGTAACAATGCGTATATTTTTCCTGGCATTGGCTTAGGTGCGGTGGCCTGTGAAGCCAGATACATTACTAATGGTATGCTCATGGCATCCAGTTATGCGCTGGCTGAATACTCCGCCACGCACAACCAAAACACCGAGACGCTACTGCCCAGTCTCAACGATATTCGAGCCGTTAGTCAGTTTATTGCCAAAGCGGTCTACAAGCAGGCCATTGTTGACAGAGCCGCATGGCCGACCAGCGATGAACGTATTGACCAGCGCATTGAAAGAAACTTTTGGGAACCCGAGTATCGCAATTATCGCCGCGCTGCGGTTTAGCAATACTCGGTCTAGTCATGCCCAGTTAAGTCGTGCGCACTTTTTAATGGCGTTTGCAGCGCCATAACTCGTTAAGAGGCCTTATGTCGTTAACGCAGCTCGCCTATCGTGCATTAGACACGATAGAACGCCTAGGCAATCGCCTACCTCACCCTGCATTGCTCTTTATGGGCCTAGCGGTCGCTGTGATTGTGCTGTCATGGGTGATGTCATCGCTCCATGTCGCGGCCGTCCACCCTATCAACGAGCAAACTTACAGCGTCGTCAGCCTAATGAACGGCGCGGGGCTGCGACGCATTCTCAGCGAAGCGGTCAGCAACTTCACCCACTTTGCACCGGTGGGTGTGGTGCTCGTTATCATGATGGGCATTGGCGTCGCTGAGCACTCTGGATTAATTGCCTGTGTGCTGCGCAGCATTGTTAAACGCACTTCACAGCCCCTGCTTGCCTACGTCACTGCATTTGCTGGGGTGATGTCGAGTATTGGCGCCGACGTGGGTTATGTTGTTCTTATACCGATAGCGGCATTGCTTTATCAAGCGTTTGACCGCCCTGCATTAGCCGGTATTGCCGTGGCATTTGCCGGCGTATCGGCAGGCTTTAGTGCCAACCTGCTCATTGGCCCGGTTGATGTAATGCTCGCCAGCATATCCACCGAAGCGGCGCACTTAATTGATCCATCGGCCGAAGTCACTGCCACCGACAATTATTATTTTATTATTGTTTCAACAGTACTCATTACCTTAGTCGCAGGATGGGTCAGCAATCATGTGGTGGAACCGCGCCTTGCTCAGCATCAAAACCGGCAACAAAACCAGCCCGATGAAGGCTCAAACTCAAACACCAATCCAGATTTTCTTGCTCAGCAGCTTACTCAGCAACACACTAGCCAAAACAACAGTCTCGTTTGGGTGGGTTGGTTTAGCGCCGCCTATTTGGCCGGTATCATTTTACTGAGCTGGCCTGGCCTAGGTGCATTGGCAACAACGGCCGAGAGTCGGTCACCCTTACTTTCTAATTTAGTGCCATTGCTGGCCATTTATTTTGCCTTGGCAGGCTATGTGTTTGGCCGCAGCAATGGGATTTATCGCTCGGCATCACAAGCTATAGACAGCATGGAAAAATCGATTGCAACCATGGCCTATTACATCGTGCTGATGTTTTTTGCCGCGCAGTTCGTTAATTATTTTGCCTGGACCAACATCGGCACGGTAACGGCTATTGCTGGGGCCCAGTGGCTGGGCTCGTTACAGCTCAGCCCTATTGTTTTGCTACTGGCCATTATTGCGCTGTCGGCATCCATCAATTTATTTGTCGGCAGCGCCTCGGCTAAGTGGGCGTTGCTGGCGCCGGTGTTTGTGCCCATGCTTATGTTGCTGAACATTCCGCCGGAACAAACACAAATGGCCTATCGCATTGGTGATAGCACCACCAACATCATCACGCCGCTTATGCCCTACTTTGGTATCGTGCTGGCCTATGCCCAGCGCTACCAAGCCCAACTAGGCCTTGGCAACATTATCGCTATGATGCTGCCTTACTCGCTGGCGCTCCTCGCCACTTGGAGCCTGCTCATTGCCATTTGGATTGCAACCGGCTTGCCGCTAGGACCCTAAACTCAAAGGCCTTAAACCACGAAGCCCTTAAAAAGCCCTTAGCTGACTGGAAGTCACTTAAAAAGCCCTTAGCTGACTGGAAGTCACTTAAAAAGCCATTAGCTGACATGATGCTCAGCGACTTTAAGCTAGTGCGTATAATCGGCTGGCAAGTATTTTTTAAGCGCGCTTAACAGTTCACCGTGCGTGATTAACACGCCGCCCTTATCACTAAATTCGTTAAACTCTTCAGTGGTGGGATAGCTAAAATATTTTTTGTCATCTAAATTTTGTTTTTTAGAAGCCGGTTTCACATTGTTTTCAAACTCGCCTACCGCCTGTAATATAAGCCCCATACCTAAGCGATAGCATTGCTCAAAATGATGCATCACCGACTGACCCATATCAGCACTGTACTGCGCTGTGCTAATAATTTCGCCGGCATCAATGGCTTCATCGTCAATATAATGCAAGGTGCAACCTAACGATGGCTCGCCGTGATTAAGCGCATGAAACGGCGCATACATACCCGCATAATGCGGCAATAAACCCGGGTGTAAATTCAAGGTGGCCCGCTTTACCGAATCTAAAATAGCTTGCTTGAAAAGATAGTTATAACGGATAGACAGCAGCAAATCGGGCTGCCAGGTTTTAACCAACTCAACGTTTTTTTCATCGTTAATATTACCCAGCACATACAGCGGCGCATTATATTTTTTTGCCAGTGCCTCGAAGGTCAAAAGCTCTCCATGCTGATCATTTTCATCTAACAACGAAAACATCAAATCAATGGCCAAGTCGCGCTCGTAAAAAACAAAATCTTGCGCTTGTGGCAGCGAACGTTCGGCCGGATTCACCTTATCTGACAAGATGATCATTACATTGTGCCGCTCTTCCAAGCCAGCCAATAAAACATTTAAGGCCGTGGCACTCACCAAATCGCGCTTTGCGCAGATTACAATTTTCATATCAAAGCCATTACAAAAATCTCATAATTTACGTAAACCTAAGCTGCAAGATTTAGACAATAAGAAAGAGCGGAACATATCCAATTCATCTCTGCCACTCCTGCTTACTCTAGCGCCTCTAAAAATCCATAAAAAGCCGGCTTCGGCTGCAAATCGTCGTCATACAAACACGGCCAGTCATTCATTTTAAAGAATCGCCTAATCCAAGTATCACGATCATTAAAACCCCAAAAGGTAATGCCATACTGTTGCGCAGGCGGCACAATATCTCTATACATTTGCACCAGCTCTTTATATTTTTGCCTTTGCGCCTGCTTCATCTCAGCTGTTAGCCGCTTATAATTTTCAATGCCACCGCCGCGCGTATCGTTATGGGTATTGAAAATAATATCCACTTCCGACAAGTGGATTTGCAAGCCCGTTGCGGCCGCTTGTTTTAATGTTTCGGCAATCACTTCATTGGGGATATCTATGCGAATATGCATTTGAAAACCCAGCCCCGAAATAGGCACACCGCGCGCAAGGAAATCGTTGACTATTGCCATCATGGAGTTAAATTTCTCCATGTCTCTTTCAACATTAAAATCGTTATAAAATAAAACTGCGTCTGGGTCTGCCGCATGTGCGTAGCGAAAAGCTTTTTCGATATATTCAGGGCCGAGCGTTTCATACCAAATACTGTCTTGTCGATATCCTGCCCCCGTGGTTGCCAACCCTTCGTTCACTACATCCCAACCATCAACAATACCCTTGTATCGTCCAACATAGGTCTGAATATACTCTCGCATAAACACGTCTAACCACTGTGGATCTTGTTTAGCTTTTTCAACGACCCATTTTGGCGTTGAAGAATGCCAAATTAAATTGTGACCAAATAACCTCTGGTCATGCTTTTGAGTGTAAGCAACGATCTCGTCGATCTCACTCCAATCATAGGTATTCTCACGTGGCATCACTTTATTCATTTTCATATCTAAGCCAGAGGTGAAACTATTAAAGTGGCGCTGCTGGATTGATCTAGCCGTGTCATCCCGCCTCAGTTCATTGAGTCTAATTGATGAACCAATGGGAAAGTCTGCGGCAACATGAAGAGATGGCACAGGCGTGTGCCTTACCGGCACGCACGCTGCAGAAAATACGGTAACCAGCATCAAAAAATAAACTAACTTCATAATTCGCACTCAAAAATGACTTATCTAGCCCGCCCATCAAGATATATTGGCAAGCATAGAGCCGGCTACCCCTCCCCAGTGAAATCGAGCGAGCGTTCAGCTATGCGCCCATAAGCCACCTAGCCTCACCCCTGGGAAACCACCCACTCGTTATTTTCATCCAAACAAGCCGCTGATTCGTTGCTCTCTTGCAGCTTACCTTTATTAACAATAGTAAAAGACAGCACACGGCAAAGCCTCCCTGCCACCGAGTACTCTTTTACTACGGTAATTTCGCCACCCACAGCCGACTTTTGATTGCCCCATCTTTCAACAGATCCAACCTTAGCGTTATTTAACCGCATCAATGCTGAGTCAGTTAATAGCTTGATATCACCCTGGCTCATACTCCCAGCCGTTTTAAACACCGAACTTGACGCCCCCGAGACCATTTTAAACGGGGCTTTAACAATACCGGTAAAGAACCCTGTTACCGCTCCCTCGCTGGCTTGCTTGCCAGCGCTGCTAGCCTCTGCAATCAAACGCTCGGCTCGGTCCATTGTTGATGGCAACTGTTCGCGAACATTCGCAACCTCGGCAATCACCGGCGGAATGGCTTGTCGAACCTGCTCAACCTCAGCCAGTATTGACGGGATGCTTTCGCGTGTTTTTTCTACTTCAGCGAGAATCGCCGGCAACTCAAGGCGCAACGCCCCAACCTCCGCTAAAATCGCTGGAATTTGCTCCCGAACTTGAGCCACTTCCTCAACAATATTGGGAATAAGCGCAGTGATACTTTCAGCCTCTTGCAACACGGGCCCCATAAATGCCGCGGCTTCATCAACCTGATCAAGAATCTCAGGTAATTCATCAACCGCTTGAATAAGCGCATAACTGAAGTAGGCAATGGCGCCGGCTAGGCAAACTAAGCTAAACGAAAAAAACAGCCGACTGTAAAGTGAAGCCTTTTCCATAAGGTGGTACCCAAAGGTGGTGATTTATTGTGTAGGGCGATTTAATCATAGGCCCATTAAGATGCCTAGCTTACCACTTAACGCGCAACACACCGTATCAGCTCTCAAGCGAGCAGGCTGAGTACACATTGGCAAACCTGTCATAGCAAAACCTAACCTTAAGCCATGCGCGGTTTAAAATGCTAACTAGCAACCTAACCTCGGCCCATTGCACTGCTCATTGCACTGTCCGTTGCAACGCCCATTACAACGCCCATGTCTTTACGCATTGCCATGCTCTACAATCCGCCCACATTTTATTATTGTCTTAGAGGTTCGCCATGTCACTATCGATGCACCAGTGCTCAATACCCGTTTTTATTCATAGCCTGAACAACCTTACCGCACTGCTTAAGAAAGGTGAGGCGCATTTTGCTAAAGAAGGAGTCGATGCCTCTGAATTAATTAACGCTCGGCTTCACCCCGACATGCACCCTTTATCGCGCCAAGTACAAATTGCCTGCGATGTAGCAAAGGGAGCCGGTGCTCGTATTAGTGGCATTGAGGCGCCCAAATATGACGACACCGAAAGCACGTTTGCCGAGCTTTACACACGCATCGACAACACCCTTGATTTTTTAAGTGCCCTACCGGCTAAAGCAATTAACGACACCGAAGGCAAAGAGATTAAAATGCAGGCTGGTCCGTATGAACTGGAATTTACCGGCAGCACCTACCTCATTAAGTGGGCGCTACCCAATCTTTATTTTCACATCTCTACCGCTTACAACATCTTGCGGCACAATGGCGTAGACATCGGAAAAATTGATTTTCTAGGCCCTATCAATTCATAGTGCGATTGTTCATAAAATAATAGAACGCGGTGGTTCTCACCCTCTCAATCGCACCCCATAAAAAAACCCGCAAAAGCGGGCTTTACTATTTGGTACGACCGAGTGGATTGATCACTTCAGCTTAAGGGCTGTAGTGACCGTACTAGGGACACACACAGCCTCCATTTTCAAAATGCACAGCAACATCGAGGGCTTGCTTATAAATCGGTAAATGCTCGTAACGCGCCATGCTCAACACCTCACGAAAAAAAACCTGCGGGGGGAAACCCCCCGCACCCCCAAATCACTGCGTGATTTAAATTAACAAATCATTCAAAGCAGCAAAGCACCGAATTAGCGATGTCTGCGCTTCACCCCTACCAATCCTAACAACGCCGTGCCAAATAACCACGCTGCCGCAGGAACAGGTACCGAACTGACATCGCCCGCGCGGACTGCCCAACTATAGCCACTACCATACTTGTAGTTGGTGCTCTGGCCGCCAAAATCGGTATAGAAGGCCCAGGCGAAACTAGTATCAGGCGCATACTCCTCGCCGTACCAGTAAACAAAAGACTGCACGTTCAAGAAACTCTCTGTGCCACCACCAGGTGTCGCATCGGTAAAGCTCACATTGCCTGATATCGAAGTAGTTGCCGTATTGCCCAGATTGTTGTAAAACATATGGCCCAATTCGCCGGTGGTGACGTTAACACCGCTAGCCGGAGCATTGCCTGCTGAAGCTAAGCGCCAGTCGTCAAAACCGCCGTAGCTGAGTTGATCAGCCCAGGCATTCGCATCGGCCCAAGTCATGAGGCCATCCGCATCGTAGCCGGTGGTTTGCGCGTAATTCGCATCCTGCATCCAAGTAATGTCCAAGACATCATCATAGATAAGGCCATTGCCTCGATCGTATAACGCCGCTTGGGCTGATACAGTGAATAGTCCAGCCGCTAACAGGCCAGTAAAGGTTGATAATTTCATGATAAGACTCCTTATTTTTGAGAGGTAGTTGTCGTTAGTGAGCTTTCTATTGTTATACGCAGCGCCGTGAGTAAGAGAAAGCTCTTAGGGCCCCAATTGCAAGAATTACACCGGTGTAGAAATAGTAATAAAAAAAACAAGGAGTTAGAAGCCTTGGCTCTAAGCACGAGGGTAAAAGTGTAAACACTACCGGCAGGTTTGACCTTCAATGCAGCATGGTTGACAAGCAGCTTGACTATTATGTTAGAGAATAAATGTGATTTTAAGTACCTTTCCAGTGATTTTAATTTTCCACAAAAACCGCTCGGGTTTTATTTTCGATTTAATATCGTTGTTAACAATAATTTTTTTACAACTCTATCAGTTAAATCTCCCCTGTAGGTAGTACCCCGTTACTACATTGCCATGAATTTTGCGAATTTATATTTTTTATTTTGCTCGGCGCTTTTATTTAAAGTGAAAGCCTATGTGAGAGGGCTATGTCAGGCGATGAAGATGTGCACGCAACACCGTTTTTATATACGTAGTTTTACCTAGGTAAAACTACGTAGGTGCATTGAGCTTCAATGGCGACTCTTTCGGGAACCCAATGTACTGGCTTAAGTCTGTTATTGAGGCGTCTTTCTTATGATTATGAAAGGTCTCAGCTACGCAGGCAGCTCGCAAGCGATCTGCCTAAAAAATTTTAGGGCTCAGAGCCCTAATTGCCCAAAATTCTCCCTACCCTTAACAACCATGTAGTAACCGCGTACTACATTTCAATTCACGATGCTGAGCACGGCCTAGTAGTTGGGATTAACTGACCTGCACTTGCCGTTTTTCAACGACAGCCCTATTAAAAAATTGAATTGACTTAACGACTTTTGCGACAGTAATAAAAAACAACGACACGCGCCGTATTATCTTTTAAAGCAAAATGCGACATGAGTTGCTAAGTCATTGAGAAGCGTTTAAATTTATTTTTTTAATAAATAAATTAGCGTCGCGATAGCCGGGCTCTCAAAAGCGGCAGCTGTCGTTGAATAAACTGTTATGTTTCTTTCAGCGCTGATTTCATTTTCAAGTTTTCAACAAATGGAACGAAGTCTCGATCAGAAAACAGTAAGGGAAGCCTGTTCTCAATACAAAATGTAGCGATCATTACATCTGTAGTACGCCGTATAGTAATACCTTCCTTTCTAAGCTGCCTGTAGTTGTCCGCACATTTTAAAGCCATCTCACTATTAAACATCTCATACTGCCCTAGAGCTTGGAGTGTAGTTTTTGCCTGTCTGTAATCCTTATCGTTTCTAAACCCTTGTAATATCTCTAAAAAAATTAAGTCACCCATAGCTACAGTATCACCTTCCAAGTGAGCATCTAGCGCGTCGGTGTACTTGTTGTCATTACCATTAAAATAATCTATCCAAACACTGGTATCAGCCAGTATCATTTGGCTCCCCTCATTTCATCCAGGTTGCCTTCCCACTTAAGTTTTCCTCTCAATTTCCGTATAGCCTGTTGTTTATTCTGGCGTACCAGCAATTTAAGCCCCTCTTCTACCGCTTCCTTCTTTGTGCCTAATCCGGTAGCCTTCAGGGCATCGGCCATTAATTTGTCGTCAATTACAATATTTGTTCTCATTGCGCTCACCATGTGTATAATAATGTCTATAAATACACATGGTAGCTCAGTATGAAAAACATAACAAGGCGTGCAAGCGGGACATTTTAAAGCGCTGCTTCGCAGCGAAAATTCCCCTTCACTAGTCGTTATAACTCTTCCGACGTCTAAATTAAATCTATGTATTCTTTTAATGCTGATACAGTTTGGGGCAACTGTTGTTTTTGTAGTATCTTCTCACCCTCTCAATCGCACCCATAAAAAAACCCGCAAACGCGGGCTTTAATATTTGGTACGACCGAGTGGATTGATCACTTCAGCCTAAGGGCTGTAGTTACCTGCTGCGCAGGCAGCTCGCAAGCGATCTGTCTAAAATGCTGTGCATTTTATCGAACGCGGTGGTTCTCACCCTCTCAATCGCACCCATAAAAAAACCCGCAAAAGCGGGCTTTAATATTT
>Ga0075467_10000690_pt1 | contig 27531 bp, 29 predicted proteins | sample DEB08_DNA_9_FD_75067 | JGI IMG/M metagenome (GOLD analysis project Ga0075467, IMG submission 75067) | Aqueous microbial communities from the Delaware River and Bay under freshwater to marine salinity gradient to study organic matter... | ecosystem: Environmental > Aquatic > Marine > Coastal ... | reverse complement strand
CTCCCGATCCGAATGAGCTGGCCGTGATGATTTCCGAAATGAGCCGTTTCCAGCGCCAGATCGAGAGATTGTGCAAGACATATTTCGGCAGCGCGCCAAAGCTGCTGCACCGCAAATTCCGGGCGCTGCATTCGGCCAACCGGCTGACCTGGCAGGATTTGACCGACTGGCAGGATATCGCGACCACCGCTTATTCCGACCAGTCCCATTTCATTCGCGAATTCAAACAGTTCAACGGCCGGACACCCAGCGAATTCATCAAGGGCGCGCATATATTGGTCCGCATGACCCTCCAGCAACGCCTGCAAATTGATCATGAATCGCCGTTCAGTCTGATCGGCTAGATTGACCTGATCGCCGGCCAGAAACCATCCGTGCAGATTTCGCCCTCACCAACCCTGATCATTTCAATATGCTCGACATTGTTGCCGTTGGGACAGGCAAGCAGTAATATTATTCCGGGACGGACCCGGGTTCCAGGTCGGCCCGCATCAATGCCAGACAAGCCGTCATTCGCTGATCGACATATGCTTTGGGATCGGCGATGTTGCTGACATTGGCCTGCTCGTTTTCCACCGCGTCCCATATCGCCTTCCTGACCGATTCCACCGATTGTCCGCTTTCCCCGGAGATGCGATGGCCAACGATGGAAGCCCAGCGGGGTCCGGTTTCACGAAGGTCGGGATAGTCATGAGCTCCAGGCGCATTGCGCCGTTGCTCTTCGGAAATGATCGACAAAACAGCCGCGCAACCGATATCCCGGGTCTGGGATTCGGTAAAAGGTCGGGGCCCATGATCCAGAAGCAGCAGGGCAACAATCAAGAATGTCATCATCGCAGCCTTCTAGGATCAGATGGGGACACCGTAAACACCGAATGGTAACGCCTCTTGTGCAGCAATAGTCTGCACCAATCTGGCGGGATCTGTCAGGTTTGACCATTGCCCAACGAAAAACGCCCGGTCGCAAAATCTGCAACCGGGCGTCTGAATGCCACAAAAATCCGTCAGGACTAGCCGACGATTTCGTCATCCTTGAAGAAATAGGCGATTTCGATCGCCGCATTTTCGTCGCTGTCGGAACCGTGAACCGTGTTCGCTTCCAGGCTTTCGGCCAGTTCCTTGCGGATCGTGCCGGGCGCGGCGTCGGCGGGATTGGTCGCGCCCATGATGTCGCGGTTGCGCTGCATGGCGTCTTCACCTTCCAGAACCTGGACGACGCAGGGGCCGCTGATCATGAAGTCGACCAGCTCACCGAAAAAGGGGCGTTCCTTGTGGACCGCGTAAAAGCCTTCGGCCTGTTCGCGGGTCATGTGGATGCGCTTGGAGGCGACGACGCGCAGGCCTGCCTCTTCCAGCATCTTGGTGACGGCACCGGTGATATTGCGACGTGTGGCGTCGGGTTTGATGATCGAAAATGTCCGGGTCACGGCCATGATATTGCTCCATAAATGCGGGGACAGACTAAGTTTGCGCCGCCCTTAGCCGCTGCACTGCAACATGGCAAGTTTTCGATTCGGTGCTAGTCTTTGCCGCCGGCAATGATCGTCGCGGTGACGCCGCCATCGGGGGATTTGGTCGCCGAGATATGGACCCCCTCGCCATCCGCCCGCTCGCCGCCAATCATCTGCATGTCGCCGGACCGGATCTCGGTCTTTACCTCGATTCCCCTTGATTTCATCTGGTTGCGATAGAAATCCATCACCTTTTCGACGCTGTCCTCGGTCCGGAACACGAGCATCGCGCCGGACTTGCCCTCGCCCATGCCGGCCATGCTGGTCTGCACCTCGGCACCGGGATAGAGCTTGATATCCATCGGCAATCGGCTGGCCGCCTTGTCGCCGGTGGCGATGCGTATTTCGCCCTTGTCCGACTTGATCACCGTTTCGCTATTCTCGTCATCGCCGCGAACCGCATAGCTGCCCTTGTTGCCGTCGCCATCGTCAAAACGGCCGGAAGCCCTCTCCTCGTCATTGCTGCCGCAGGCGGCGATCAGGAAGGTGACGGGCAGGATCAGATATCTATACATGGGACAGGCTCCGGATTTTCTGGCGCGACCGCAGCGGGAAACTAGCGAAAATTCCGGGATTTGGCAAATCAGGGGCCTTCCACCCAGCGGCCCCCGTCCTGCTTCCAGTAGCGCGGGGTGACAAGTTCATCGGCGCTCAATTGCCGCCAGACGGTGCGCGCATGGTCGATCTGTTCGGCGGTGAACAGGAAGAAGGCGCGCTCGAAGGCGAGCGCCTCGTCGCGCCACCGGCCGTCCGAAAGGATGATGTAGGACGCCCCGTTGACCGGCTCGCACTGGTCGGACAGCAGGATCGGCTGGTCCGCCTGCCGCGCCGATCCTGCGATATCATGGGCCAGGAAGCTGGCCGGCTGCGCGTTCCACAGGGCGTCGCTGAGCGCCGCGCAACTGGCTTCGTCGGGCACCAGCAGCAGCAGCCTTTTTCCAACATCCAGCGCCTTGCCCGCCAGCACCGGCACCAGCTTTTCCGCCGGATCCCGGGTCAGATGATAAAAATCAACACGCACCGCGGCACCTTCGCGACCTTCACTGCAAGCCCTTCAATCCGCGCCATTTTCAAAATGGTCCACAACATATTGGTTGAGCAGCCGCACGCCATAGCCGGTCGCGCCCTTGTCCCAGACTGGGCTGGGCTTGTCGGCCCAGACCATGCCGGCAATGTCGAGATGCGCCCATTTCACGCCGTCCTTGACGAACCGCTTGAGAAACTGTGCCGCCGTAATCGAGCCCGCACCGCGCGGACCGACATTTTTCATGTCGGCAATCGGCGAATTGATCAGCTTGTCATAGGCGGGGCCAATCGGGAGCCGCCAGAGCGGATCACCGGAATCCTTGCCAGCATCAATCAAATCTGCGGCGAGTTCGTCATCATTGCTGAAACAACCGGCATGTTCATTGCCCAGCGCAATGATCATCGCGCCGGTCAGCGTTGCCAGGTCAATCATCACTTCCGGTTTAAACGTTTCCTGGGTCCAGTGCATCGCGTCGCACAATACCAGCCGTCCTTCGGCATCGGTGTTGATCACCTCGATGGTCTGGCCATTCATGCTGGTGACGACGTCGCCGGGACGCTGCGCCTTGCCGTCCGGCATATTTTCGACCAGTCCGCAGACGCCGACCACATGCGCCTTGGCCTTGCGACCAGCGAGCGCCTTCATGGTTCCGGCAACGGCGCCAGCACCGCCCATGTCCCATTTCATTTCCTCCATGCCGGCACCGGGTTTAAGCGAAATTCCACCCGTGTCGAAGGTGACGCCCTTGCCCACCAGCGCCAGTGGAGTCTTCTGCGCGCCATCGGTGCCATCCCAGCGCATCGCGAGCAACCGCGGCGGGCGCTCGGAACCTTGCGAAACGCCCAACAGCGCGCCCATGCCAAGCTTTTCCATTTCATCCCAGCCCAGCACGGTGAATTCGACGCCGAGATCCTTCAATTCCTGGCAACGGGCGACAAAGCTCTCCGGATAAATGCAGTTCGCCGGTTCCGCGACCAGTTCGCGGGTCAGAGCCACGCCATCAGCGACGGCAGACAGGTCCAGCCAAGGCCTCGCCGTGGCCATATGCTGATCAAGCACGGTTATTTCCTCAAGCGTAACTTTCTGCTTTTCAGGCATCGTCGTCCGATATTTATCATGGCGCCAGCTGCGCAATTTTGCACCAAACATCAACCGAGCGAGATGCTCCTCGTCAAGACCGGATGGGTCAATGATCGCATGCTTTGCCCCCGATGCCAGAATTTTGGCAATCGCAGAACCACCAGCGGATTCGGCATCATTCGACCTGTTTTTACCCAAGCCGGTCAGGACGACCCGCAGGACTTTGCCGGCTTCGGACACGAAGATTTCAAAAACTTCGCCCAGTTTCGCTTCGAATCGTGCCGCTTTTGCAGCCGACTTCACAGTCACCGCCTGCTCCAGCTTGAGCTCGAAATTGTCAAATCCATTCTTGGTGATCGCGAATATGATCGCATCTGCATCCGCAGGTCGCTCATTGGCAAAGTTGAATTTCATTGGAAATCTGTCCTTATTTTTGTGTTTTGATGAGTGAATAGCCTCAGTGATTCACTCGTCGATCCGACCCATTCATGGACGGGTCGACATTCATCCTGTCGTGCGGCGTTGCTGCACCGTCTTGGTTTTTTGGTCAAGCGTCTGTTCATCAGAATCTGTCAAAGAAAATTTGCAGACCAGGCAAACAGGTGCAATAGGCGATCGGAAGGTGGACAGTGCGATATTTTATACTGTCCAAAATGGGGCTAAAAGCAGGTTGAGCCAGTCGATGAAATCTTCACTCGCCTTTATTACCCTGTCATTGGCTGTAACTACGCCTGCGTCCGCTGTTGCCCAGACCGAGAGCGACGCAACCGCGAAGCCAGAACAGCAAGAAGATGAAATCGAATTTAGCGCCGATACCATCGACTATGATTTTGAAAATGACTTCGTCACCGCCGAGGGCAATGTCGTCCTCAATCGGGACGGATATAGATTGCGTGCCGATCAGGTTGTGTGGAACCGGAAAACCGGCGCAGTTATAGCTGAGGGCAATATCAGGTCGATCAGCCCCGATGGCGACGTGGCCTATGGCGATCGAATCGAACTGACCGATAGCCTGCGCGACGGTGCCGTCGAAAATCTCCTGCTGGTTCTGGATGATGGCAGCCGATTGGCAGCCCGTCGCAGCGAACGTTTTGCCGACGGTTCGCTTGCGCTTCACAATGCCGCCTATACCGCCTGTGCCGTCACCAACGAGGAAGGATGCCCAAAAAACCCGAGCTGGCAGATCAAGGCGGTGAAAGTCATCTATGATCCGGTCAAGAAGCGGGTAAAATATAGAGGGGCCCGCATCGAAATTTTTGGTCTGCCCGTCATTCCATTGCCCGGCCTTTCCCATCCGGTCAGCGACGAAAACCGCAGCGGCATTCTGGTTCCGGACGTCAAATTCGATACCGTGAACGGCGTCGGCGTGACCTTGCCTTATTATTTCAGCATTTCGCCCAATCAGGACGCCACGGTTGCTGCCCAGGTGTTTACCGATGTTGCTCCGCTGATCAGCGGTACTTTTCGCAATCTTGATCAGAAGGGCGCCTTCCAGCTGACCGGCTATGCCACTTATGGTTCGCGCATTCCGACCGGTGCAACGCAGCTTTTGCCCAATTCAGAAAATGATTTTCGTGGCTATTTTGCGACCAGCGGTCGATTCCGGCTTGATGACAAATGGACGCTTTCCCAATCGGCCCGTATCGTGTCAGATCGAACATTTCTGCGGCGCTACGATATCAGCGATGATGACAGCCTCCGCTCTACCATCAATGTCGAACGGATCAGCAACAGCAGCTATTTCTCGCTGGCGGGCTGGGCGTTCCAGACATTGCGGGTAAACGATCCGCAAAATCGCGTTCCGGTCGCGCTGCCGGTCATTGACTATCGCAAGCGTTTCAACGATCCGGTTCTGGGTGGCCGGCTTGAGGTGCAGGCCAACAGTCTCGCCATCGGACGCGCCGAAGGACAGGACACACAACGCGCCTTCGGATCGGCCCGCTGGGACATGCGGAAGCTGACGGACTGGGGCCAGGAAATCACCTTCACCGGCTTCGTTCGCGGCGATGTATATCATAGCGATAACAATGCCCTCAACGAGACCGCCATCTATCGTGGTCAGAGCGGCTGGAAGGCACGGGCCATCGCAACGGCTGCAATCGACGTGAAATGGCCTCTGATCGGTGAGGCTTTCGGCGGTACCCAGACGATCACGCCGCGCTTTCAGATCGTCGCAACACCCGGTCTGGCCAATCTCGCGGTACCGAATGAAGACTCCCGCGCCGTTGACCTGGAAGACAGCAATCTTTTCGCGCTCAACCGTTTTCCCGGCTATGATCGCTATGAGGATAATGTCCGGGCGACCTATGGGATGGAATGGGAAATCAATCGTCCCAACCTGCAGGTGAACATGATCGTTGGCCAGAGTTATCGGCTGGAAAACAACAATAACATAGTCCCTCAAGGCACGGGCCTTTCGGATCGCTTTTCCGATATTGTCGGTCGCACCAATGTTCGGTTCAAGGATATCATCAAATTCACACACCGCTTCCGGCTGGACAAGGAAAACCTGGCGGTACGACGGAACGAGGTGGACGCGACGATCGGCTCGAAAAATACTTATGCCCAGATTGGCTATTTGCGCCTGAACCGCAATATCGGGCCAGAACTGGAAGACCTCAGAGACCGGGAAGAAGTCCGAATTGGCGGACGCTATCAGATCGATAGATATTGGTCCGTCTTTGGCTCTGCCATCATCGACCTGACGGACCGCAGCGAAGATCCCCTTTCGGTGGCCGATGGCTATGAACCGGTGCGGCATCGGCTCGGCGTCGCCTATGACGACGGCTGCCTGTCCATGGGCGTGACCTGGCGCTATGATTATGAAAATACCGGGGATGCCCGGCGCGGCAGTACTTTTCTGTTCCGGCTGGCCTTGCGCAATCTGGGCGTGTAAGGGATTTTTCAAACGGGTCGGCCCGCTCATATTGGGTTCAGCAGATATTTGCTATTTGCTGCATAGAATTTACTCCTTGTAGTTGAGAAGAAACAAAAAATGAATCTTTCGAGCATGAAAATCCAGGGATTTAAGACCAAGGCTGTGCTGATCACGGCTCTTGCCATTGCAGGGGCTTCACCATCTGTCAGCCAAACGGTCGCGGATGCATCCCTGCCGCAGACCGGCCTCGATATTCCGGACGAATTGACTTTATTTGGCAAAAATGATCCGAACGTCCGCCGCGCTACGGCAATTGTGAATGGCGACATCATCACCGGCACCGATGTCGGACAGCGCCTGGCCCTGATCGTCGCAGCCAATGGTGGTGAAGTTTCCGATGAAGAAAAGCAGCGCCTGCGACTTCAGGTTTTGCGAAATCTGATCGACGAGACGCTGCAAATTCAGGAAGCTGAAGCCAATGAAATAACCATTTCGGAAGAGGAAGTCGAAGCCACTTTCCGTCAAGTGGCCCAGCAGAATTTCAAACAGGATATCGACGCATTTGATCAATATCTGCGCACGCAAGGTTCGTCCACCGATACGCTGAAACGCCAAATCAAGGGCGAACTGGCATGGAGCCGCCTGCTGCGCCGTAACATCCAGCCGTTCATTAACGTCGGGGACGAAGAGGTTAATGCGATCATCGAGCGCTTGAACGCATCCAAGGGCACAAGCGAATTCCGGATCGGCGAAATCTATATGTCGGCATCCCAGGAAACCGCGCCGCAAGTTGCCGAGAACATGCGCAAGATCCTGGAACAGATTCGTGCCGGCGGTTCCTTTGTCGCTTATGCACGGCAGTTTTCGGAAGCCTCGACCGCCGCGACCGGCGGGGATCTGGGATGGGTCCGTCCCGCTCAATTGCCGCAGACGCTGGCGGATGCAGCCGAGCAAATGCAAGTAGGACAGGTTGTCGGCCCGGTCGAAGTGCCCGGAGGCTTTTCAATCCTCTATCTGATCGACTCGCGGCAGGTGCTGACTGCCGATCCGCGCAACGCCCTTCTCAGCCTAAAACAGCTGGCGATAAGCTTTCCGGAAGGCATTACGGAAACACAAGCTGCCGCACAAGCAGCCGAATTTGCCAGGGCGACACAGAGCATCAAAGGTTGCGGGGCAGCCAATGAAGTGGCCGCGCAACTGGGCGCCAGCGTGGTCGACAATGACCAGGTAAGGCTGCGCGACCTACCGGCTGCATTGCAGGGAGCGATTGCCGAATTGCAGATCGGTCAGGCGAGCCAGCCGTTTGGTTCGGTGGAAGACGGCGTGCGGGTTCTCATTCTTTGCGGTCGTGACGATCCGCAAACCGCTTCGGCACCCTCCTTTGACGCCATCATGTCCAGATTGGAAAATGAACGTGTCAACAAACGGGCGCAAATCTACCTGCGCGATCTGAGACGCGACGCCATCATCGAATATAATTAATGGCAGATTGGGACGCCAAGCCTTTTGCCATTTCTTGCGGGGACCCCGCCGGTGTCGGGCCGGAAATCATTGTAAAGAGCTGGAAACAGAGAGTGGAGGCGGGTCTCGAGCCGTTCTTTGCGATCGGGAATTTCGCCGACTTTGAAAATCTAGCCGGCATTTCGGTCCGGAAAATAGACCAGCCAGCGGAAGCCCGTGCGGTATTCCAGCAGGCATTGCCAGTGCTCCATATCCACGAGGCTGCCGCTGCGACACCCGGCGCGGCGACCCTGGACAGCGCGCAATGTTCGCTGCACGCGCTCGAAATTGCCTGCGGGCTGGCCCGCTCTGGAGATGCCGGAGCGGTCATCACCGGGCCGGTGTCCAAGACACAGCTGTACAAGATTGGCTTTCGCTATCCCGGTCAGACGGAATTTGTATCGGAGCGCTGCGGCATCGCGCGGGAAAATGCCGTGATGATGTTGGCCGGCCCGACCTTGCGGGTCATTCCGATGACAACGCATATCGCGCTGAAGGATGTGCAAGAGCATCTGACCGATCTTCTGATCATCGCCTGCGCTCGCGCTGCGGAGAAAGCGTTGATCCGGAATTTTGGCATTGAGAAGCCGCGTATCGCGGTCGCCGGACTCAATCCGCATGCCGGTGAGAACGGCAATCTTGGCACCGAAGAACAGCGGATCATGCAACCGGCGATCGACCATTTGCGCGGTCAAGGGATGGACATCACTGATCCGCTGCCTGCGGACACGATGTTCCATGAAGAAGCGCGGGCCAAATATGATGTGGCCCTCTGTCCCTATCATGATCAGGCATTGATACCCTTGAAGACCCTGCATTTTTTTGACGGCGTCAATATGACGCTCGGCCTGCCGATTGTTCGCACGTCTCCGGATCACGGGACAGCCTTCGATATAGCCGGCCGGGATGTCGCCGATCCGCGATCGATGATCGCGGCGATCCAGATGGCTGCCACGGCTGTGGCCAATCGCCAGATTTACGGCCATTGAGACCGCCCGTTGCCCTGCCCCCGCTGCGGGAGGTGATCAAAAAACACGGCCTGTCCGCGAACAAGGCGCTGGGCCAGAATTTCCTGTTCGACATGCAGCTTCTCGACCGGATCGCGGCGGTTCCAGGTGATCTGGATGGCCAAGCGGTGTTCGAGGTGGGTCCGGGTCCGGGTGGCCTGACAAGGGCGCTGCTGCAGGCCGGCGCGCGGGTGACCGCGGTTGAGCGGGACCGTCGCTGCCTGCCGGCGCTGGCCGAACTGGGTGGCCATTTTCCGAGCCAGCTCCAGGTCATCGATGACGATGCGCTGAAAATTGATCTGGCCAGCCTGTTCGATGAGCCTTTCCATATCCTGTCCAACCTGCCCTATAATGTCGGTTCGGCCCTGCTGGTCAAATGGCTGTCCGAACCGCAGTGGCCGCCACGGTGGCAGTCGCTGACCCTGATGTTCCAGCGCGAGGTCGCCGACCGGATCGTTGCCCGCGAGGCCAGCGAGGCTTACGGTCGGCTGTCGATTCTGGCACAATGGCGCTGCGAGGCCCGGTTGGCGATGACGGTCCATCGCTCCGCCTTCACGCCGCCGCCGAAGGTGATGTCGGCGATCGTCCATCTGGTGCCGAAGGCCCAGCCGGAGGGCGTGAACCCCAAGGTGCTGGCGGATCTCACCCAGGCCGCCTTTGGCCAGCGCCGCAAGATGCTGAGGCAGAGCCTGAAAGGCATGGCCGGAGCGCTGGAGGCCTTGGAAACTCTCGGGATCGAGAGCTCCAGACGGCCCGAAACAGTCAGCGTCGACGAATTTGTCGCGACCGCCCGCTTACTCTCGAGCGCGCCCTAGCCCGCAGCCTTCAGCTTGCGCCGATAGGCATGCAGCAGCGGTTCGGTATAGCCGCTGGGCTGTTCGACACCCTTGAACACCAGATCGCGGGCGGCCTGAAACGCCAGGCTGGCATCCGGATTGGGCGCCATCGGCCGGTAGAGAGGATCGCCTGCATTCTGCCCGTCGACCTTGGCCGCCATCCGCAGCAAGGCGGCATCGACCTGTTCCGCCGAACAGACGCCGTGCAGCATCCAGTTGGCCATATGCTGCGATGAAATGCGTAGGGTGGCGCGGTCTTCCATCAGGCCGATATCGTTGATGTCGGGGACCTTGGAACAGCCGATGCCCTGGTCGATCCAGCGCACGACATAGCCCAATATGCCCTGGGCATTGTTGTCCAGTTCGCGATCTATTTCCTCGTCCGACCAGTTGTGGCCGTCGGCCAGCGGGATGGTCAGCAGCTTTTCAAGCGGGGCGATGCCCTCGCTCGCCACTTCCTTCTGCCGGTCGAACACATTGACCCGGTGATAATGGATCGCATGCAGCGTCGCCGCCGTCGGGCTGGGCACCCAGGCGGTGTTGGCACCGGTCATGGGATGGCCGATCTTCTGCTCCATCATGTCGGCCATCATGTCGGGCGCGGCCCACATGCCCTTGCCGATCTGGGCCTTGCCGGACATGCCGCAGGCCAGGCCGATGGCAACATTGCGCTGTTCGTAGGCGGTGATCCAGTCGCTCTTCTTGATATCGCCCTTGGCCAGCATCGCGCCGGCCTGCATCGAGGTGTGGATTTCATCGCCGGTGCGGTCGAGGAAGCCGGTGTTGATGAACACGACCCGGTCCTTCACCGCATGGATACAGGCAGCGAGATTGGCGGACGTGCGGCGCTCCTCGTCCATCACGCCGACCTTGATCGTGTTGCGGTCGAGGCCCAGCAGATCTTCCACCGCATCGAACAGGTCGTTGGTAAAGGCGCATTCTTCGGGACCGTGCATCTTCGGCTTGACGATATAGATGGAGCCGGCGCGGCTGTTGCGCAGATCGCCCAGTCCCTTGATATCGTGCATTGCAATCAGGCTGGTGAACACGCCGTCGAGCAGGCCTTCCGGCGCTTCCGAGCCGTCGGCCAGCAGAACGGCGGGATTGGTCATCAGATGGCCGACATTGCGGACGAACATCAGGCTGCGTCCCGGCAAGGTGAAGGGCTTGCCCTCAGCATCCACATAATCGCGATCCGGATTGGCCTTGCGTTCAACAGTCCTGCCTCCCTTTTCGAAGGACGCGTCGAGATCGCCGCGCATCAAGCCCAGCCAATTGCTATAGGCCAGGGTCTTGTCCTCGGCATCGACCGCGGCCACAGAATCTTCCATATCGATGATTGTGGTGAGGGCAGCTTCGAGCAAGACGTCAGCGATATGGGCGGGATCGTCCTTGCCGACAGGGCTGTCGGCGTCGATCACTACTTCTGCGTGCAGACCATTATGTTGCAGAAGAAAGGACGCGCCGTTGCGGCCGACCAGTTGCGCAGGATCGGCGAGCGACAAGTCTCCGCCAGCATAGTCGGCCCATTTTCCGGTCGCGAGCGGAAATGCCTCGTCGAGAAAAGATTTGGCCGCAGTAATCACGGCAGCCCCGCGCTCCGGATCATAGCCGCCCGGTTTGGCCGGTGGCGCGTCCAGCGCATCGGTGCCGTAAAAAGCGTCATAGAGGCTGCCCCAGCGGGCATTGGCGGCGTTCAGGACGAAACGGTCATTGAGCGAGGGCACCACCAGCTGCGGCCCGGCCATGGTCGCGATTTCCGGATCGACATTTTCGGTTGTAATCGCAAAAGGTCCCGGTTCCTCGACGAGATAGCCGATATCTTTCAGAAAGACCTGATATTCGGCCTGGTCAATCGGCTGTCCCTTGTGATCGATATGCCAGGCGTCAATCTGCGCCTGCAGCTTCTCCCGCTTTGCCAGCAGCTCCGCGTTGCGGGGCGCATATGTGCCGAGCAGGTCCGCAAATCCGGCCCAGAATCTTGCGCCATCGACACCGGTTCCCGGCAAGGCGCGGTCATTGACGAAGTCGAACAGCTCCTGTGCGATCTGGATGCCGTTCTGGCTGACATATTCGGACATAATATTTCCTCGTTCAAATGCATTTATCCGGAGCGTACAGATTGCGCTGCGGGCTTTCAAAATTTTCCGGGGAGGAATCGCTGCCGTCTATGGCGGCTCTTTTTCAAGCTGTAAATGGGAGGCACAAAATCAACTTCCCGGACATGAACTTTACAAACTTTACAGTGTTCAGAGAATATTTGCCTTTCCATTGACGATCATCGTCAAAATTCCGAAAAAACTTCCTGAATTTAGATGCTTATTTCTGTTTCTTTGATCCTTTAGGGAGATCGCTTCCACCTGAATTCGGTTCGGATACATATCGGTTACTCCGGTAGAAAAAGGAAGTTCCGCCCAGGGCGGACCGGTATCGCCACCATAACGATCCGCGGCTGAGTAGGACAGGCTTTTCCGGGAACAGAGCGGGTGGCATGGGCGGGTCACAACTGCTATCAGTTTCAGATGAAAGCAGATTCCTTACCCGAACAAAACACGCTGGAACGGGCGACCGCCCTGCCCCTGTTGCCGCGCACGCTCGATTGGGCGCAGATCAATAGCGGCACCACCAATCTTGACGGTCTGAAGACAGTCGCGGGATTGTTGGCCGATGCCTTTTCGGTTTTGCCAGGGGAGACCAATCTGGTTGATCCGGCACCCGTCGAGGCGGTCCGTGCGGATGGCAGTGTGAATCAGATTCAGCGCGGCCAGCATCTGACCGTATCGGTTCGCCCAGAGGCGGCGGTGCGCATCCTGCTGACTGGCCATATGGATACGGTTTTTCCGGCGGACCATGCATTCCAGCAGATCAGGGAACTGGAAAACGGTGTCCTGAATGGTCCGGGCCTGGCCGACATGAAGGGCGGCATCTCTGTCATGCTGGGCGCGCTGCAATTGCTCGAGCAAAGCGAATATGCCGGCCGGATCGGCTATGATGTGATGATCAACAGCGACGAGGAAGTGGGTTCGGGCTCCTCCGCTTCGCTGATCGAGCGGCTGGCGAGAGGCAAGACAGCGGCGCTTACCTACGAACCCGCCCTGCCCGACGGCACTTTGGCCGGAGAGCGCGGTGGCAGCGGCAATTTCTCGATCATCTTTACCGGCAAGAGCGCCCACGCCGGTCGCAATCCCGATGAAGGGCGCAATGCGCTGATTGCGGCGGCCGACATGGCCCTGCAACTCAAAGCCCTGCACCGCGAGGGCCTGAGCGTCAATCCGGCCAAGATCGACGGGGGCGGGCCCAATAATGCAGTGCCGGATCATGCAATATTGCGGGTGAATTTCCGGCCCAAGGCGCTCGCCGATCAGGCGCAGGCCCAGGACGCGCTTGACCGGCTGGTCAAGGATATCGCCACAGCACATGATCTCGGCGTCCATTGCCACGGCAGCTTCGGTCGACCGCCAAAGCCGATTGAGCCTCAGGCAGAGAAGCTTTTCGGCCTGGTCAAGCAATGCGGGGCGGAACTGGGTCTAGACATCAACTGGCGCGGCACCGGGGGAGTCTGTGACGGTAATAATATCGCGGCTTGCGGCATTCCCGTGGTAGATACTATGGGTGTCCGGGGCGGAGCGATCCACAGTTCCGATGAATTTCTGATAACGGAAAGTCTGGTCGAACGGACACAATTGTCGGCGCTGACGATCATGCGGATCGCCGAAAAGGGAGGATTATGAGTTTCCGGATACGCGCGGCGCGGATCGATGATCTGCAGCATCTCTATGAAATGGCCAAACTGACCGGCGGCGGCTTTACCAACCTGCCGGCCGACCGGGGTTCACTGACTGCCAAGCTGGAGCGGTCCGAACGCGCCTATCAGCGCGATACCGAGGAACATGGCGACGACCTGTTCATCATGGTGCTGGAAAACGTCGAAACCGGCGCTGTGCGCGGAACTTCGCAACTGTTCACCAAGGTCGGGCAGACATGGCCCTTTTATTCCTATCGCCTGAGCACCCTGTCGCAGACCAGCAAGGAGCTGAACCGGACGTTCAGCGCCCAGATGCTCAGCCTGGTCACCGATCTGGAGGGTGCCAGCGAAGTCGGTGGCCTGTTTCTGCATCCGGGCGAACGCGCTGGCGGTCTCGGCATGTTGCTGGCGCGCAGCCGTTATCTGTTCATCAAGGAACATCGCTCCCGCTTCGGCGAAAAGATTTTTGCCGAACTGCGCGGTGTCATCGACGAAGCCGGCGGATCGCCCTTCTGGGACGGCCTTGCCGGTCGTTTCTTTGGCATGAGTTTTCAGGAAGCCGATTATTTCAACGCGATCCACGGCAACCAGTTCATCGCTGACCTGATGCCGAAACATCCGATCTATACTGCAATGCTGAGCGAATCCGCGCGGACCGTGATCGGCGTGCCGCACACCAGCGGGCGGGCGGCGATGCGGATGCTGGAAAATGAGAATTTCTCCTATGACGGCTATGTCGATATTTTCGACGGCGGCCCGACGATGATCGCGAAAACCAACGATGTGACCAGCATTCGCAATGCCAAATCGGCAACAATCACCGCGATCCGGGAAGGCGAGGTCAAATCGATCATCTCCACCGGGATGCTGGAGCATTTTCAGGCGACCTATGCGATGGTCACGGAAAATAGCGAAGGTGTGACGATTGATCCCCAGGCCGCCGAAAATATCGGTCTTAGCGTCGGTGACGCAATATGGCATGTTCCGCGATGAGCGCGCTGGTGGAAATCAATTTCGACGGCATTATCGGACCCAGCCATAATTATGCAGGGCTGAGTCTGGGCAATATTGCCTCGTCAACCAATGCCGGCGCTACCGCCTATCCGCGCGAAGCGGCGCTACAGGGCATTGCCAAGATGCGGCACAATCTGGAGCTCGGTCTGGCGCAGGGCTTTTTCGTGCCGCTGGACCGGCCCAATGAAGGATGGCTGGACAGTCTGGCGACGACGGTGGCAGAAGCCGAGCCGCATTTGCGTGCAGCGGCCTTTTCCGCCTCTTCGATGTGGGCTGCCAATGCCGCGACCGTGTCACCGGCGCCGGACGCGCCGGACGGCAAATGCCACCTGACCGTGGCCAATCTGCAGACGATGCCGCACCGGAGCCATGAATGGCCGGGCACGCTGGCGCAGCTGAAACTGGCCTTTGCCGATCGCGAACATTTTGCGGTGCATGCGCCGGTGCCTTCGCCGTTTGGCGATGAAGGGGCCGCCAATCATATGCGGCTTTGCCCCGGCCATGACGCGCCCGGAATCGAGATATTCGTCTTTGGCAAAAGTGGTGGCCCGTTTCCCGCCCGCCAGCATATCGATGCCAGCAAGGCGGTGGCCCGCAAACATGGCCTGGGCCCGGACCGGGCGATATTTGCACAGCAGGCGGAAATCGCGATTGCCGCAGGGGCGTTTCACAATGATGTCGTCGCCGTCGCCAACGAGCGGGTGTTGTTCGCCCATGAACAGGCGTTCGAGGAGCCCTAGGCGCTCTATGATGCCATCCGGGCCGGGATGCCGGATGCGGACATCATCATCGTGCCGGCCGACCGGGTCAGCCTGGCAGACGCGATAAAATCCTATCTGTTCAACGCGCAACTGGTGACCCTGCCCGATGCCGGAGGCATGGCGCTGATCCTGCCGAGCGAGGCGCACGAGAATGAACCTGTCTGGCGCTATCTGACGGAGCTGGTGGCGGGCAACGGGCCAATTCGTCGGCTCTGCCCGGTCGACGTCCGCCAATCCATGGCCAATGGCGGCGGCCCGGCCTGCCTGCGGCTGCGCGTAGTCGCGGATCCCACGACCGTGGATCAGCGCTTTCTGGCCACGCCGGAAAAGCTGGATGCCATTGCCCGGGTCGTCACTGACCATTGGCCGGAAGCGATCCATCCGGATCAGCTTTCCGATCCGGCCCTGACCGAGGCGATTGACCAGGCCAGAAACAGGCTGCTTGCCGTGTGCGGCCTGGGCGAACTGGACCGCTAGTGTCGGCGCGATTGTCGAATTAACTTACAGTTTACCATATTGATTCATTCAAAACATCGGGATTCCGCGCTTGGCACGACGCTTGCTAGTGGATTGCCATGTGGAAAAAGATCAGACGGCTTTTCATCATCAAGACCAAGTTCGAGGCCTTTCTCATCACCTATGCCCTCGCCACTGGCGCGGTGCAGCGTGGTCAGCATTATCTGGTCGAATATCCGGGCTGGGGCGGGAAAATGCTGTTTCTGGCGGCGACCGGCGCGGTGTTCATGGCCGGCGCCAAGATGATCGAGGCGATCGAACTCAACCGGATCTACAGTTCCGATTACTGAATGGTCCGACCGGTCGATGGCCGAAGCGGACGGACGACGGGACGAAGCCCGCCGCTGACAGATGGAATGAAGTGGAAGGCTTCTGTTGCCCGGCGCCTTCCAAACCGCTGAATTCCCTTCTGTTGCCCGGTGGGTTCAACCGCGCGTAGCTTTCTAACTTATGACCGTGAGGTCAATGGGTTAGGCAGCGATAGCGAGTGCTTCATTATCGTTTGCACTTATAGGTTTTGAGCAATCACGGCATACTCAGGCCGGGTAAAAATTGCGCCTTTGAACACCCGTCGATCCTAGTTCGGCCCCATCAACAAAGGCGTCCTGCAGATCTGCAAATCGCCTGAAATGGTGGAGCCGCCGGGTACTGCCCCCGGGTCCGTAGTGTCTATTACACGCCATCATTTATCACCATAGTCCGCCGAAACGGACGCTGCCTATATAGGGATATATTCCTGAATGAACAGTGCACAGACAAGAAAAAGGGCCAACCAGTCTCCTGGTTGACCCTCCTCTAGTTCCCCAAAGGGAAATTCAGATAATGCAGGCTTACTCGGTAACAGCTTCTTCAGCAGGAGCTGCAGCTTCGTCTGCAGGAGCAGCTTCTTCGGTAGCCATAGCATCTTCAGCAGGTGCAGCTTCTTCGGTAGCCATAGCATCTTCAGCAGGTGCAACTTCTTCGGTTGCAGCTTCGTCAGTTGCCGCAGCGTCTTCAGCTGGAGCATTGCAAGCACTCAGTGCGAATACGGCTGCAGATGCAGCCAAAACAGCGAATTTACGCATAATAATCAGTCCCCATATGGTCGTTCAAATCGGTCGAGAATCAACTCGACCGAGCGGGCCTATAGGATTGAAAAATACGAATGTATCTCAAAAAATGAAGTCCTTTACTATCCCATTAAAATAAAAGGATTATTATTTGAATCTGACGGCCTTCTCAACGGTCTTTCCGGCATAATCCGGCGCGGTCGGCAGGGCGATTGCCGCTGATGCAATGCCGGTCTTGCGCCATCCCGAACATCCTTCGCCAACGGCGAATCGACCGCAGCGACGCTCGCCGTCGCCAATGGCTATTTTTTGAGACTGTCCCGGATTTCGGTCAGCAGATCGATTTCGCTGGGGCCCGGATCGGCGGCCTGTGCCTCTTCCTTCCTGATCAGCCTGTTGGCAGCGCGAACGATCATGAAGATGATGAATGCGAGAATGACGAAATTGATCACCACCGTGAGAAACTGGCCCCAGCCGAGCATCGGCACGCCGGCTTCCTTCAGCGCCGCATAATCGGTCATCGAACCGGCATAATCGGCCGGCGGCGAACCGAGCAGCAGGAACAGGCCCGAGAAATCGGGAACGCCAAATATCGCACTGACCACCGGCATCAGCACGTCTTCGGTCAGCGAAGTGGTGATCGTCGCAAAAGCGGCGCCGATGATGACGGCAACGGCGAGATCGAGCACATTGCCCTTCAGGATGAAGGCCTTAAACTCGTTTATCATGAAATTTTCCTTCCCATTTCCAAAGCCATGTAAATGTATGAAAATTCTGAAATTGTCGAGCCGGGCCGTTGCAAAATCGGCCATTGATCCCTATTTTCCATCTATGTTGCGGCGTCCTGCCGTGTGGATGGAGGGTATTCGAACATGCTGAACAAATGGATCAAATTTCTGATGGTTCCGGCCGTCGCCCTGTCGCTGACTGCCTGTGGTATCAACAGCGTGCCGACAGCGGAAGAAAATGCCAAGGCGAAATGGGCAGATGTGGAAAGCAGCTACCAACGCCGTGCCGATCTGATCCCGAATCTGGTGGAAACCGTGAAGGGCTTTGCCACGCAGGAGCAGGACACGCTGACCGCCGTGGTCGAAGCCCGGGCGAAAGCGACTTCCATCCAGCTCAGTGCCGATGATCTTGGCGATGCCGCGAAAGTCCAGGAATTTGCAGCGGCACAGGGCGCGCTTTCACAAGGGCTTGGACGCCTGATGGCTACCGTGGAAGCCTATCCCGATCTCAAATCCAATCAGAATTTCCTGGCCCTGCAGAGCCAGTTGGAAGGCACAGAAAACCGGATCAATGTCGCCCGCCGCGACTATAACGAAGCGGTGCGCCAATATAATACGACGATCCGGACGTTCCCGGACATTATCGGCGCGAAAATCATCCACGGTGCGAAACCGATGGAACCGTTCCAGGCAACCACGGAAGGCGCGGAAGAAGCACCCGAAGTGAAATTCTAGGCGTGCTCGCTCGACCTTCACTCCGATCGCTGAAGACCGTGATTGCCGGCATGGCTGCTGCCTTTCTGGTGGTGGCCAGCCCGGCCTTTGCGCAGGACTTTCCTGCGCTCACCGGCCGCGTCGTCGATCAGGCGGATTTGCTGGACCCGGCGCAGGAGGCGGCCTTGACCGCCAAGCTGGAGGCGCTGGAGACCCAGTCCAACCGTCAGCTTGTGGTCGCGACCGTCAACAGTCTCGAAGGCTATGATATCGCCGACTATGGCTATCGGCTCGGCCGGACCTGGGGCATCGGTCAGGACGGTGATGGCGAGACGGAAAAGGACAATGGCCTGATCCTGCTGGTCGCGCCCAATGAGCGCAAGGTGCGGGTCGAAGTGGGCTAAGGCCTCGAAGGGATCATGACCGACGCGCTGTCGAGCATCATCATCCAGAATGATATCCTGCCGCAATTTCGCGATGGCAATATGGCGGGCGGAATCATAGCCGGCGTTGATCGCATCGCCACACAATTGACGCTCCCCGAAGACGAGGCGCGTCTCGTCGCCCAAGATGCCGAGCAACAAGCGAGCCAGGGCGACGAGGAGAATATCGGCCTCATCATCTTCTGGATCTTCGTTCTGGTCTTCTTCGTCATCATCCCGATGTTCTCCAACCGCGGCGGCAAACGCTATCGCCGGGGGGCTGGTCCGGTCGTCATCTGGGGTGGAGGCTCCAGCTGGGGCGGTGGCAGCCATGGCGGCGGCGGATTCGGCGGCGGTGGCTTTAGCGGGGGCGGCGGCAGCTTTGGCGGCGGCGGCGCATCGGGGGGCTGGTGATGGCAAAAGTGAACCAGTTTACACCGACCGACCATAAGATCGTCACCTCTGCCGTTTCACAGGCCGAAAAATCGACCGACGGCGAAATCGTCACGATCGTGACCGGCGAATCCGATAGCTATGGCGATGTCGCCTGGGCGATTTCGGGGCTGGTGGCGCTGACGGCCTTGCTGGTGGTCAGCCTGTTCCCGGAAATCTATCTGAGCATCATCGACTGGCTGGCCGGGGGCTGGAGCGGCATCACCGCCCTGCCCTATTGGGCCCTGTTCATCCTGACAGCGCTGAAATTTTTCGGCACGCGGTTGATCCTGCTATGGAAACCCTTGCTGTTCATCCTGGTACCGCCACCGATCAAGAAGGCTCGCGTACGCAAGCGGGCGGTTTCCCTGTTCCGGGTTTCGACCGACCATCGGACGATCGGACGCACCGGCATATTGCTCTATCTGTCGATGCGCGAACATCGCGCGGAAATCGTCGCCGACGAAGCCATTGTTGCCAAAGTGGAACCCGCCATCTGGGGCGAGGCGATGATCGCGATGATCGATCGGGTCCGTGCCGGTTCACCGGGAGAAGGCATGGCCGAGGCGGTGCGCCAGATGGGTATTGTCCTGTCCGAGCATTTTCCCAAAACCGACCAGAATCCGAACGAATTGCCGGATCGGCTGATCGAACTTTGACCTTCCGTTCGCCCCCCGCTTGTCGACGGGCGATTTTTGCGGCAGGCCGCACCGCGACAGGTTCAGCAGCAACGGGGTAAAAATGTCCGAGAAAATCGAAATCATGTGGGAAGGCCGTTTCATCACGGCCAAACGCGACGGCAAATGGGAATATGTGTCGCGCAGCCGCGGCATCAAGGCTGCGGTGATTCTCGCGATCGACGCAGGACATGTGCTGCTGGTCGAGCAATATCGCGTGCCGCTCGGCAAAAATTGTATCGAGCTGCCGGCTGGACTGGTCGGAGATCACGACCATAATAGCGAGGAAGAAATGGCCGTGGCCGCGGTTCGTGAACTGGAAGAAGAAACCGGCTATCGGGCAGAGACGATGGCGGATTGCGGCGAATTCTATTCATCCCCCGGGATGGTGTCGGAGAGCTTCTCGCTGTTCAAGGCCGGCGGACTCAGCAAGGTCAGCGAAGGCGGCGGCGTCGATGGAGAGAATATCACGGTCCACCGGATCCCGCTGACCGAGCTGGACGAATTTGTCGCGCAAAAGCGCAGCGAGGGCGCCGGGATCGATGTCAGGATGTTGATGTTGCTGCAATTGCGCTGACCAGACCAAGCTGCACAAGGCAGGAATCGGGCTAGCGAAAATTGTCGGCGTAAGTCTGGATCTTCAGGGTCTTGTGCGGTGTCGGAATCACCGAATAGGCAATGGCATGCTTATCGGCATAGGCCTTGGCCGCATCGCAGCTGTCGAAGGTCAGTTGCACCTGGCGCTGGGTATCGCCGGACCCGGCCCAGCCGGTCAGCGGATCGGGCTTGCGCGGTTCAGCCGGTTCAAATTCCAGCACCCATTTGTCGGTCAGGGCCCTGCCCGACTGCATCGCGTTTCTGGGATTTTGGTAAATTCGTGCGGCCATTGTCTGTTCCTGTCCTAAGACGCCTCAATAGGCGCGGGAAATGGCAAATTCAACTGCTTCGGTCATCGCATCCTTCGCTTTTCCGGAAGCGAAAATTCCGAGCGCATCAATGGCCCGCTGGCCATAATGCCGGGCCCTCGACATGGTGTCGGTCATCGCACCGGTCGAGCGAAGCAAGGCGGTAGCCCGGTCGAGATCCTCATCCGAACTCTTGTGGCCGATGATCGCATCTTTCCAGAATTTCCGGTCCTCGTCGCTGCCCCGCGAATAAGCCAGGATAACCGGCAGGGTCACCTTGCCCTCGCGAAAATCGTCACCGGCGTCCTTGCCCATGGTTTCGCGATCGGAACTATAGTCGATGGCGTCGTCGACCAGCTGGAAGGCGATTCCGAGATTACGGCCATAGCTGTCCAGCGCCAGTTCGATTTCTTCGTCGCATTCGGCGACCACCGCCGATATCCGGCTGGCGGCTGCGAACAGGGCGGCGGTCTTGGCGCCGATGATATCCAGATAGCGGTCTTCGCTGGTCTCGATCTTGCGCTGCGCAGTCAGCTGGTTGACCTCGCCCTCGGCGATCACCGCGGAGGCATTGGACAATATTTTCAGGACTTTCAGCGAGCCATCCTCGACCATCAGCTCGAACGAGCGGCTGAACAGGAAGTCGCCGACCAGCACCGTGGCGGGATTGCCGAAGATGAGATTGGCCGCGGTTTTCCCGCGCCGCAGATCCGAACCGTCGACCACATCATCGTGCAGCAGGGTGGCGGTATGGATAAACTCGACCGCGGCCGCCAGTTTGAAATGGCGGTCGCCCGGATAACCGATTAGCTTCGCCGCTGCCAGGGTCAGCATCGGGCGCATGCGCTTGCCGCCGCCGGCAATGAGATGGCCGGCAAGTTCCGGGATCAGGGGGATATCCGATTGCATCCGGTCGAGAATCACGCTGTTGACCTGATTCATGTCGCTGGCGACCAGCGAAATGATGGGTTCAAGTGAAGGCGCGGTGTCCCGCCCGAAATGATGGACCGTTGCTGACATGTTGCACCGGATGTGGCAAGTCACTAGGGATAAGGCAAGTGAAATAAGGCCTGTTGCAATTGCGTCCTGCGGAAGCGGGGCAAATTTGACGACAGACAGAAACCGGGCGACAGATCATGGACGAAAAGCTGAGACAATATCGCGAAAGCATCAATAATATCGATGCGGCGCTGGTGTTCATGCTGGCCGAGCGGTTCAAGGTCACACAGGCGGTGGGCGAATATAAGGCCCGGAACAATCTGCCACCGGCCGATAGCGCGCGGGAAAAGGAGCAGATCGCCCGGTTGCGCCAGCTTGCCAGCGACGCCAATCTCGATCCGGAATTTTCAGAAAAATTCCTGCGCTTCATCATCGATGAGGTGATTCGGCACCATGAACAGATCAGGGAAGAGGCGAGCTAGAGCCAGTTTCATCAAATTTTCAAAGCAAGATTGCCGGAAACCGTTTTGGCGATGAATCTTCGGATGATCGGTGCTCTGGCAAAATGATGGATGGCGATGTCTCTGATCCACGGCTTCAACGCGCTATCCGACTGATAAAGCGGCGTAAAGACCACGCTCAGCATTTGATATAGCCTGATATGGTTCATCCGCGCCTTGCGGTATTTCTTGCCCACCTGCCCAATCGATTCGGATTGATCCAGTGCCGCAGCCAGCGCAGCAGCGTCTATCAGAGCCATGTTGGCGCCCTGCCCCAGCTGAGGGCTTGTGCAGTGCCAACTGTCCCCCACATGGAATAGTCGGTCGGTCGGCGCAGGCCGGCCGGTGCGGTGACCATAAACAGCCAAATTCAGCTCTTCCATGGACGTGAGCTGCGAGACGAACGGCTCGGCTTCAGGCCAGAGATCGCAATAGTTTTTTCGGAACTGATCGATGCCCGCTGCGATGACCACATCTGCATTTTCAGGCTTTTCGGACCAGAAGATCGCCGCGCCGGGATTGCCCGTCGCCGGATTCAATCCGATCGGTAGGATTCCGGCCATTTGGCTGGCCCGATAATAGCGTTGATCCAGAGCCGCCGGCATCAAGTCATGTTCACCCGGCATGTCGACGGTTGCCCAAAATGCGCCATAGTCAAGCGGTGTCAGCTTGCCGCCTGCCAGCGGACTTCGTGCCCCGCTTGCATCAACCAGGAGATCGAACATTCTGTCGGAAGCCCCGATTTCAAAGATCGGCCTGACAAGATTTCCGCTGTTTTCGACGGCCGTCAACTTGCTGTTTACGACAATCGGAACGCCAGCCCTCTGGACCGCACGCAGCAGAATGGAGAACAGGCTGGCGCGATGGATGCCCAGGGCAGCAATGCCCTCGCTTGTATTGGCATATTGCATGTCCAATGCGCGGCGATTTCGTTCCACGGAAATACCGTGAAGCTGATGCACCGGGCTCGCCAGGGACTTTATGCTGTCCAGCAACCCCAGTCTTTCGAGTATAGACTGACCGGATGGCTGGATCAGCAATCCCGAACCGACCGGCAGTGGTTCCGAGAATTGTTCGAAGATGGTGATGTCATGGCCCTGGCTCTTCAAAAATAGAGCCGTGGCCAATCCGCCGGGTCCGCAACCAATGATTGCTATATTCAGTTTGCCAAGCATGATGAATTGGGTTCAGGCGCTGTCAGGAGCAAAACATCAGGCAAGTTGTGTTTCCGACTTCGGCAGTCTCAACCGCACCAGCAATCCTCCCAGATCCTCGCTTTCCTCCAGCGAGACCGATCCGTCGTAGATTTCCGCCACATCGCGGACAATCGCCAGTCCCAGTCCCGTTCCGGGCTTGCCGCTGTCGAGCCGGACGCCGCGATCGAAGATGCGCTGGCGCTCTTCTTCCGGAATGCCGCGCCCGTCATCCTCGATCAACAGTTCGACAAAATCATCATCGCTGTCGACGGTGACAAACACGCTACCGCCGCCATATTTTGCGGCATTTTCGACCAGATTGCCGATCATTTCGTCCAGATCCTGGCGCTCGACCGAGGCCACCGCTTCCTTGTCGCCATCAATATCGATCCGGACATGCGGATAGAGCCGTCCGACCGCGCGTTCGACCGCCTGCAGGCTTTGCCAGACCTTGGCCCGGCTGTGCGCATGGCCGCGCCTGCCGACGGCGCGCGCGCGGGCCAGATGATGGTCGACCTGCCGCCGCATCACGCCGGCTTCGCGGATCACCGTGTCCGCCAGATCGTCGGCCTTGGCGGTGGCGCTGTTCATGATCACAGTCAGCGGCGTCTTCAGCGCATGGGCGAGATTGCCGGCGTGCCGCCGCGCTTCCTCGGCCTGTTTCTCGTTATGATCGAGCAGGGCGTTCAGTTCGTCCACCATCGGCGTGACTTCATTGGGCATCGGCTCGATCACCCGGCGCTGCTGGCCGGTCCGCATGGCGGCAATGGCGCTTCGGATCTTGCGCAGCGGCCACAGGCCATAAAGCGTCTGCAGCGCTGCCATGCCGATCAGGCCAAGCGCGAGGATCAGGAAGCTGTTGACCAGGATGGACCGGATATTGGCGATCTGGGCATCCAGGCCGTCGCGGCTCTGCGCCACCTGAAACAGCCATTTGGTATCCGAATCCGGCAGGATGATCGTGCGTTCGAGCACCCGCAGCGGTTCGTCCGGAAATTGCCTGCTGTCATAGATATGGGTTTCGCGGTCATCATGGGCGATGTTCGATTCCAAGGTGCGGTCCCACAGCGAGCGGGAGGGGAAATCGTCATGGCCCTTGCCGCTGATCTGCCAGTAGAGGCCGCTGTTGGGTTCGAGGAAACGCTGGTCTCCCAGCGGCCGGTTCAGGAACACCTCGCCGTCGGGTCCGATCTCGGCCGAGGCAATCATCGCGGTTAGGACATATTCCAGCTGATTGTCGAAATTCCGGGTCACGGCGTCGTTCAGGACCCGGTCCAGCGCGAAGCCGCCGCCGAACAGCAGGATGACAATCCAGGCTGCGGCAATGCCAATCATCCGCCGGCCAAGCGAGCCGGTGGTCTGTGTGCCTAGCCGAAAATGGGTTGTCGGTGCCTTTTCATCGACCGGAAGATCTATCTGGCTGGATTCATTCAGGCTTCGGGATCCTCCAGGCTATAGCCAAGCCCCCTGATCGTCGAGATCACCTCCGCCCCCAGTTTCTTGCGGATGCGCGTCACGAACACTTCGATAGTGTTGGAATCGCGGTCAAAATCCTGATCGTAAATATGCTCGATCAGTTCCGTGCGGGACACGACCTTGCCCTTGTGATGCATCAGATAGGACAGCAATTTATATTCCTGCGCCGTCAGCTTGACCGGGCTGCCGTCGAGCGTCACCTTGCCCGACCGCGTGTCGAGGCGGACCGGCCCTGCGGTCAGCTCGGAAGAGGCATTGCCCGAGGCGCGGCGGATCAGCGCCCGCAATCGCGCGATCAGTTCCTCGGTCTGGAACGGCTTGGCAAGATAATCGTCGGCGCCGGCATCCAGTCCGGCAACCTTGTCCGACCAGCTGTCGCGGGCGGTCAGCACCAATACGGGAAAATTGCGCTCTTCCTTGCGCCAGCGATCGAGTACGGTCAGGCCATCGATTTCCGGCAGACCGAGATCCAGAATGACCGCGTCATAATCCTCGGTCGAACCCATGAAATGGCCGTCTTCGCCGTCGGTCGACAGGTCAATGGCATAGCCATTGGCCTCCAGCGTCGATTTGAGCTGCTGGCCCAGCGTGGGTTCGTCTTCAACGATCAAGACACGCATGCTTGTCCTCCGAAATATGCTTATTTATGTAGAATAGCCTATATCACCATAGCATAAAGGCACAATGATTTAGAAAATCTGGGAAAGGGCCGGTGGCGGTCAGCGGGACTCGCGCAAAATCTCGCCGGTCCGGCCATCGACGTCGACAAAGATCACCCGTCCGTCGCGAATGAATTTCAGCCGGTATACCTGCGCGCCGGGGTCGAATTCGGGTCCGATATATTCGCTGCCCGCCATTCTCGGCAAAATCCGGTTCTCGATCGAACGAATGGATTTCACCTTGCCGGCCATCATCTGCGCCCGCGCCTCATTCTGCTCGCTGCGGCGATCAGCGGCCAAAGCGCCAGGTGTGACGGCGATCAGGCCAAAAGCCAGAACGGGCAAAATGATATATTTATGCAACATCGTCTCTTTCTAGGCCCGGTGGTTTTAACATCACGTGAATAGCGGGTTCAGGCTACAGACCACTGGCTCAGCGAGTCATTTCATAGGTGATGCTGAGCGAGACGACCGTGCCCACCTGCCCCGGCGCGACCGGCGGCGACGCGGCGGCGCTTTCCATCCGCATCATCGGTGCTTCCGACTGGTGGGACATGCCTTCGCTGATCGAGAGGATCCGAACGCCGGCATATCCCTCGGAACGGGCATAGGTCATCGCCCTCGCCTTCGCGCTGGCAAGGGCCCGCTCCCGTGCGAGATCCTTGAGCTTGCTGTCGTCGCTGATCGAGAATGACGGGCCGTTCAAATTGGTCGCACCGCTGCTGACGATCGCATCGAGAATTTCACCCAATTTGGGCAGATCATGCACGATCGCGGAAACCTGGTTGGAAACGACATAGCCGACAAAGCGGTTTTCCCGGCTTTGCTGGTCATAATCATAATCCGCGCGCAGGTTGATCCCAGTGGTCTGGATATCCTTTTCGGCAATACCGAGCGATTTGAGCCGGTTGATCACCGCGCGCGCCTGTATCGAATTCTCGCGCAGCGCCTCGGTGGCGGTCTTCGCCCTGGTTTCCACACCGGTGCTGAACGTCGCGGTGTCGGGGGCGCTGTCCACCTGTTCCGAGACGCTGAGCTCGATCACCGGATTCTGGGCAACAATCTGGACATTCGCGGCTTGCACGAAATTTGCCGGGATCAGGGTCAAGGCCGCTCCGGCCAGTAAAATTGAAAATCGCATATCATTCTCCATTGATTGAGCCTGTTGTAGATCAAGCTCTCTGAACGGCAGCTAAATAATTCTGGCGGATCTCGTTGGTCCTTGCACCCGGCCGGCCGTCGCCGATCTGGTGGCCATCAATCTCCACCACCGGCATGATCAGCAAGGTGGAAGAGGATATGAAGGCTTCCGCCGCATGTTTCGCCTCGTCGACCGAAAAGGCGCGTTCCTCTACCGTCAGCCCCAGGGATTTCGCCTGGGCGAGCATCTCGATGCGGGTGACGCCGGGCAGGATGCCGCGGTCGAGCTGATGGGAGATCAGGACGCCGTCCCGGCTGATGATATGGGCGTTCTGGGACGTGCCTTCGGTGACCAGATCATCGCGGGTCATCCAGACATCCTCCACGCCGGCTGCCACCGCCTCCATTTTCATCAGCGAGGCATAGAGGAGCTGGGTCGTCTTGATGTCGCATCTTTGCCAGCGCAGGTCCGGGCGGGTGATGACCCGCATGCCGATGGCGGCCATCGGATTTTCGATCAGCACCCGCTCCTGGGCAAAGGCAAAAATGGTCGGCGGCGTATCCGGTGCAGGCCAGCGATAGTCCCGCTCTTCCATCACCCCGCGGGATACCTGCAAATAGACCAGACCTTCCTGCAGATGATTCTCCGCCACCAGATTCTGCGAAATGGTCGACCAGTCTGCAAAGGCATTGATCGAAAGCTCACCCAGCGACCGTTCCAGACGGGTGACATGGCGTGCCATATCGATCAACCGGCCGTCTATCACCGAAATCACTTCGTAGACCGCGTCGGAAAACAGCAAGCCACGATCGAAAATG
>Ga0075467_10000689_pt1 | contig 27531 bp, 25 predicted proteins | sample DEB08_DNA_9_FD_75067 | JGI IMG/M metagenome (GOLD analysis project Ga0075467, IMG submission 75067) | Aqueous microbial communities from the Delaware River and Bay under freshwater to marine salinity gradient to study organic matter... | ecosystem: Environmental > Aquatic > Marine > Coastal ... | reverse complement strand
TAGGATTCTTCGGTGTTTCAGAATTATTCCCGTTAGTGCGATCTTTTTTGCCAAGCTTGAAAAGCGTCTCAATATGGTTTTGTAAGACATATTCGTAACGGCTTTTAAGCGCTACGAGGTCTGTTTCGTTAAAGCCCTCTGGTACCTTGCCGCACATAGCGTCCCAGAGTGTCTTTCCAGCCAGTCCGAGAAAGCCGTTTTCAGCCGCCTGTGGTGCCGGCGCTGCGGGAGCAGCACTGGAGTTTAACTGTAGCGAAATTATTTCCAGTCGCTTGACTCGGTCTATCAAGTAGACCATTAAAATAATCGCCACCATGCTGCCAAATAATACCGCTAAGAGCAGAACTGTTGCCATTGTCGTCACCTATGAATCGCTAATTAGGGTGTCTCTCCGTATCTTGCTGAGCAGCTGCCGGTTCCTTGGCGGCGCTCTCGATTGCATCTGATGTGCTGTCGACATTACTTTCCAGCTCGTCGCGTAAAAATTGCAGAGCCAGGAATGGCTCATCAAGATCTAAATCAAGGCTGACTTTGTCGGCTATTTCCTGAGCTAGTTTTATCGTCTCTGCAGGACCAATTACAACAGTCTGATACATGCTGCCAAGGGCAAACATCTCTTTGCAAAACTCCGGAGGGACATAGGTATAGATAGTCTCTTTTTGAGTTTTTATGCTCTGAAATAGTCTTGGTTCAGGCAAAGCAGGCCGCTCAGTACCATTGGAAATTGCCGTTAAACACGCTTCTTGGTAGGCCTCGGCCTGCTCGGCACCCTCTATAAAAACTTTGTCCAGGTGCGCACGGCTTCGCATACCTATGCGGGCTTTAAAAATTCTCGATTCGCGAGATATACCGCTCAGCGTTGTCGCCTTAACATAAGCTAACTTAGCTTTTTCCATGGCCTTTTTTGCGGCGCGGTTCTTAAGTATTGATAGTGCCATTTGAAATCTCGGAATTATTAGCTAGCCACATGATCAACCATTTGTACTCTGAGTTTGGAGACACAGGCTGAAAGTATCTGACTCACGCGCGATTCACTTATCTCGAGGACAGCGCCAATTTCTTTTAAATTCATCTCTTCGACATAGTAGAGCGAGACTACCGTGCGATCTCGTTCGGGAAGATTGCCAATTGATGTCGCCATTGCGACCATAAACTGTTCTTCGAGCAACTGTTCTTCGGGTTCATTGCCATAGGCGGTTGGCAGATCGACGGAGTCGGGAAGCTGCGCTTCCAAAGAAACAGTCTGAAAGCGATGCGCATGGGTTCGCTCTTTCTGGAACGTATCCAGATCCTTACCCATAAACTCGGCTAATTCTGATTGCGTGGGTGCACGACCGATCTCACCGGTTAAGGCTTCAGTTGCTTCATTGTGATCGCGAATGTTAACGATAGCCGAGCGCGGCAAGTAAGACATTTTACGGACTTGATCGAGAATCGCGCCGCGAATACGATTTTTGGCAAATATTTCAAAATCGACACCTTTGCTGGCATCAAATGACTTATCCGCCTCTATTAAGCCTATCATGCCAACCTGGATCAACTCATCGAGTTCCATAAAGTTGGGCAAGCGGCCCTTGAGATGCAGTGCGACTCGCTTTACCAGCCCCATATGATCAATCAGCGACGCACTTGGCTGATCACCATTTTGAATCTCTTCATAAGTTTTGGTATCGACCATAAGCAGAGCCTAGCCCCGTGTCGCCATTTGCGCTGCTACGCGTTCAACGAAGAATTGGATATTGCCGCTCATGGGTATATCCGATTCCAGCTGCATAACTTTTTTCGCCAGTGCCGTAAAATCGCGCGACCCAACGCAGTTTGGTGCATAAGTGACCATTGGCTGCGATGCCTTAATCGAGCGTACGACCATTTCATCGGCAGTGATGGAATGAAGGTATTTAACCTGGCCGCCGAGAAAGTTTTGGATCACCGAGTTAATGCTGGTAAACAACCGTTCGCCTTCTTTCTGCGATTCGACGCCATTCGGTACCAGTAGTATGCGGTCAAGCTTGTGTTCTTGCATCATCACTTTTACCGTGCCGTAGGCATCGGCGATTGAATAGGGCTCATTTTTAAGTACCACAATTCTGTATTGGCAGGCGCTCATAAAGGCCATTACGGCATCGGATAGGCCGGCCGCCACATCGACGATAAGGTAATCAAGCTCTTCGTCAATATCGGAAAATGCCTGGATAATCCCGGCGGTCTCCTGCTTATTCAATGACGCCATGCGTTGAATACCACTGGCCCCAGGCACTAATTTGACACCAGACGGCCCATCAATAATCACTTCGCTGAGTCTCTTTTCACCCGACATAACATGACTAAAATTGTATGGTGCGCGGATGCCAAGAGCCAGCTGCGCGTTGGCCAATCCAAGGTCGGCGTCAAAGATCATGACTTTTTTACCGAGCGACGCTAGTTTGACGGCAAGATTGATCGATATCGTTGTTTTACCAACACCGCCTTTGCCGCTGGCAACTCCGATAATTTGCGTGGCCGCTTTACTCATAAATGATTACTTCAATTATTCAGATATTAATTCAATAGCGCTCTAAACAAGCAACCAGTCCGTGCTGTCTGTATCGAGCCATTTCTGCGAACACTGTCGCTACAGCTGATCACTCAGGACCCGCAGTTGCCTATGTTTTAAGCGTTGCTTATATTTTTTTCACCTGCAGATACTCACCTCATTCTCGTTGATCGACGATACCTAGTCAAACGAAATGAATAGGCAGCTGAGAAAGAGCCTTCTCTGCCAGACTTATTCCGTTTAAGGCTATCGCATTGTCGGAAATAGTTGGCTGTTCTGCTGCAATTGACAACGGCACCGAGTTATTCAGCAGTGCATTAATTACCGCCCATGGATGTATTTGCGTCTCAAGGCGAGAGAGCATCACCGAATCCCATTTTATGCCATTTGGCGTAAGGTGGCGTTTGGCTGACGCCTCTGATGCATCGGCGGCTAATACTAGGTGTTTCTGGGCTTGCGGAAAGGCCCCTACCAGCGCGGCTATTTGCGCGTCGACGTCGACCCCAGAGGTATCGATAATGATCAGTTTGCGCGTGCTCAATTCCGCCATCAGCTGGGTCAGTATGTCCAGCGACATTGCACGAAAGGCTTCTACCCCGGATTGTGCACCGATAAGTTGAGTCTGTGTCCAGGCGCCAATTCGTGCATCACTAAAACTGACCAGTGCGACCTCATCTTCTTCATAGGCCTGCGCCATCTGTTTCGCCAGACGTCCGGCCATCAATGTCTTTCCAGCGCCGGAACTGCCAGCAATAATATGGATACCTTGCATGCCGTCGAACAAATCGATGTGCTCAACGCCATTGCTAATCGCGGTGCTAATCCCAGCGAGTGCCTCAATCATGGAGCTGCTCTGGTTAATGATATCGATAATCAGTCCACGCAGCTCAAGTGGCATTCCGGTTTCATTAAATGCTTCTATCAGCGGGCGCATTTCCTCAGCCACTGCCAGCGTGCCGGTCCAGGAATCTTTCTGCTGTGCAATTCTGAACTCATTGCGCATAACGCTGAGTTCTTGTTTGACCAGATCGACGATTTCACGGGCTTTTAACTGCTCGCGTTCCGCCGCTTCTTTGTAATTTTCGCCGTTCCAGGCATTGCTTACCGCACTGAGCGGAACGTCGACAAGAGGATCGACAGGCGGCACTTGCTGCTCGGCGCTGGCCTCGAATAACGAGCCAAAAGTTAACTCATCGGATGATTTTTCCTCGACGACTCCTGACGTTGACGGATCGAATAATTGCGCGTCAAGCAGCGAGCCGAAACTGGCCTCTTCCGAGACCTCAGCGGCCTGTGCAGGCTCCGCACTAAAAGCGGCTTTGACCTGTGATACCAGATCAATTGCAACAATGATTTCGGTCTGACCCTTGATTTTATTATTGGCGACAACCATCGCGTCTTCACCGTATAGGCTGAACACTTTCTCCATGGCGGTGCGAGTGTCACGAGCGAGAATTCGTTGTAGTTCCATTGTCCACTTACCTTAAATTAATTCTTGTCGTCGATGCTGACTGTTGCCACAACTTTCACTGACTGATCTTCGGGAATCTCGCTGTAGGAGAGAACCGTGAGATCGGTAATGCGATGGCGGATTATTTTTGACAGCCAGGGACGGATGCCTGGTGATACCACCAGTACGGCTGGCAGGCCTTGATTTTCGACTTGTTGGGTATTTTCAGCCAGTGCCTTAAACAGCCCCTCGGCCAGTTGCGGCTCGATTACTAGGCTCTGACTGTTGCTGCTCTGTTGCAGCACATTGTGCAGCATCTGCTCCAGTGAGGGCTCCAGCGTAATAACCGGCAGATTGTCGTTAATTTCGACCAGCCCCTGGACAATCATGCGTCCTAGTCTTGGTCTTACCGCGGCGGTCAATTCGTCGGCATCTTGAGTGCGGGCACTTTCCGTTGAGAGCACTTCAATAATCGTGCGCATATCTCTCACTGAGACCGACTCGTCGAGAATATTTTGCAGCACTCTGGTGATAGTGGCCAGCGGCAGCTTGCCTGGGACCAAGTCTTCAATCAACTTGGGAGCCCTGGCAGCGACCTTGTCGAGCAGCTGTTGCGTCTCATCATGGCTGAGTAATTCTGATGAATTAGTGCGCAGCAAGGTGTTCAGGTGAGTTGCAATGGCGGTGGCTGAATCGACCACGGTGTAACCCAGGGTTCGAGCATAGTCGCGTTGGCTGGGATCAATCCAAACGGCTTCTAGGCCAAAGGCGGGCTCTGTGGTTGGTGTACCCTCCAGTTTGCCATGCACCTGTCCCGGATTGATGGCCATCTCCCGACCGACTTTTATTTCGCCTTTGCCGCGCACCACACCATTCATAACAATATGATAGACATCAGGGGCGAGGTCCAAATTGTCTCGAATTCGAATCGGCTGAATAAGAAAGCCGAGCTCTGCAGAAAGCTTTTTGCGCACACCTTTGACACGTGACAACAGTTGCCCGCCGGCATCAACATTAACCAGAGGAATCAAACCATAGCCAATATCGAGGCCAACAAGATCGACCTGATCGACATCGTCCCAGCCCAACTCTTCTTTGTTGGCACTGGCGGTCTCCGAGGACGCCGCGTCCATGGTAATGCTGAGCTCGCGCTTGGTTGCATCCTGAGCCAGGGTGTAGCCGAGCACTGCGGCGCCAGCGCCGAGGCTTAAAAACATTAGATGTGGCATGCCTGGAACCAGTCCGAGCAGTATCAGAATACCCGCTGCAACAAACAGCGCCAGTGGGTTGTTGAGCTGGGTCTTGGCTTGCTCAGACATCGATTGCGAGGTGGTCACCCGGGTGACAACAATTGCCGTTGCCAATGACAGTAGCAGCGAGGGAATCTGCGCGACAAGCCCGTCTCCAATCGTCAGCAGGACGTAGATCCGGCCTGCTTCAGAGAAGGTTAAATCATGTTGGCCGATGCCAATAATCAGCCCGCCCACAATATTAATGATCAAAATTAGCAAGCCGGCGATGGCGTCACCGCGGACAAATTTCGAGGCACCGTCCATAGAACCAAAGAAGTCTGACTCTTGAGAGATTTCTTCGCGGCGTTTTCTTGCCGTGTCCTGGTCAATAACGCCAGCATTAAGATCCGCATCAATAGCCATTTGTTTGCCTGGCATCGCATCCAGGGTAAAACGTGCAATAACCTCCGACACGCGGCCGGCACCTTTGGTCACAACAATAAAATTAATGATCATCAAAATCGCAAAGATAATGAAACCGACCAAATAATTGCCCGCGATAACAAATTCACCAAATGCCTCAATCACCTTGCCAGCGGCGTCTGGGCCCTCATGCCCTTTGACCAATACCAGGCGTGTTGAGGCAACATTGAGACCCAGCCGCAGCATGGTGGCGAGTAGCAAAATTGACGGAAAGGATGAAAAGTCGAGCGGCTTGGAGCTATTAATGGCGACCATAATAATCACCAAGCCGATAATAATATTAAATGTGAAGAGGAAATCTAACAACATTGCTGGCAGTGGCAAAATCAACATCGAAATAATCAACAGTACCAGCGCCGGAACACCCAGCGTTGACAGTTCGATTTTCGACATATCCTGTCGTATGTTTGACAGTATTGCACTAGCCATTTAATAAAGCCTATTTAAAACAGTAGGTTAAAAATTCGCATCGCGTCTGGTTCTCGCGCCTCACCTCTCTAATGCAAAACCTATGCCATGGGAGCCGCCGATCTGCCTGAGCAAAGGTTTTGCTTCGATCGAGCGTTTGTCTCCGATCCCGATCCGTTAGCTGTTTAATCGTTGCTTACATCTAAAGGCTGGCGCCAAACTGCCGATGATACTAGTCAGAGAGAGAAGTTGTGTCCGGCGTTGCCGGCCAGCAGCTTTAGCGTCAAGAGAGAGTGGCGACGACTAACCGATTCGACAGTGGCAGGATTGACCATGAAAGTAGTGTTACGACAATTTTTGAAAACCATAGCGCTTGGCAGTGCGGCCATTTTATTCACCGGCTGTGCGATGACCACGGATGAGTACAACGCAGCACTGGTTGAAACCATGATTAGTGAGAAGGGCAATATTCTTGCTACAGGCTATGCCGTCATCAGTGTTCAGCCCCATGATAACCCTGCGCAACAGAGATTGCTGTCGATTCGAGCGTCTAAGTTGGATGCCTATCGGTCGCTGATGGAGCAGGTCTATGGGCAGTATCTGGATGCCAACACCACTGTTGGCCAGATGATCGTTGAGAACGATACCTTCCGCGCACGCGTTCAGGGTGTTATCTATGGCGCCTACCTGGTAAGCATTACCCCAGTGGGTGAAGACACCTACGAAGTGACTATGTCGCTCGACCGCGGCATCGTCAATGATTTGCGCGTTTTATACCTTGAGCAGATGACCACTCGCCCAGGCGCTTGAATATCAATATCGTCGAGCCTAGGTTACCAATATGAGATTCTCCACTGTGATCAGTTCCTGTTGGCGCACGTTGTTACTGCCCGGGCTACTGTTATGCGCGGCACAGTCGAGCTTTGCACTGAATGCTGACCAGCGCCTTGAGGCGATTAAGCAGGCGCTGATAGATTTAAGTCTAGGGTCCGAGTTGCAGCTGGCGAGCAGTGCCTATCTGGATGAGCGCGGAGTTCTTCACGAATCGTCGATTATCACTAGCCGGGCTCATGTGCGCGGCGTCAGAGTGCTCTCCTATCTGGAAGAAGCGGGGATAGGCACTGCCAATGTCGAAGCCAGCGTAACCACAAGTGAATGCCCCGTCGCGCGTCCGGGCCTGCGGCGTCAGGCGCTGGTCAGCGTGAACCACGGCGTAAACAACCCGCGCTTGGGTGACTACTACCTCAGTGAGATTGCCGCTCTCTCACAGCAGATTGTGTCATCCGCCCTCGTGGCCAACTCGGGCTGGTCCGCTGAATCAAGGCAGCAGTTCGCTAGCAGCTACCATCAAAAAATGTCTGCCACTGGCGGTAGCCGTCCACCCTATGAGCTGCAAATGGTACTGCGAGAAGTTCAGACTGGACTCCCGTCAGGTCTTGCCGGCGTAAAGCCCTACTTGGTTAAACAGGGTGGCAATGCGCTGTTCTGGGGCACCTCCAAGATTCCAGTATTGTCGGATAGACAGCCGTGGCCGGATTCTACTCTTGCCTATGAAATGCGCTTGGTGGACCCCGTTTTGGGTAAGATTATTGCCTCTAATGCCGGTCAGATTCACTATCCACGCCAGCAGCGCGGTTACGCTAAAACCCAGTTACCGGCACAGTTTGTCGCTCAGCTCACCGCGGCTTCAGAGCGCTTTGTCGGGCAACTTAATGAGGCGTTGATCTGCAGTCCGCATTACTACCATGTCAGTAGCAGCGCGCCAGGTAGCGAGCGGGTAATGATTAATGCGGGCAGCGCTGCTGGGGTAAAGGTCGGCGATCAGTTTCTGCTAAGTCGCACGCCAGAGATTGTTGGTCAGGCTGCGAGCCTTGAGGATATTCAGGGTCTGGTTCTTGCCGAGGTGCAATCCGTCGATCCGCACTCGGCGACTCTGGCCGCTGTAGCCGGTCCGCGGCGCAATGACGTCGCTGTTGCAGGCAATGAGTTGCGTGACAATTTAAGCCATTATGTGGCAATCTATTTTTAATCCGTTCGATAAGGAAGGGCTATGCAAAATTTATCTCAAGCTGTAAGAAACACCCGTTTTTGGATAAGCTTGGTGGCGTTTTGTCTGCTTAGCGGCGCTGCTCAGGCAGAGTCGATGAGTGCCGAGCGCGCGCTCGCGCAGCTGGTCAAAGATATCAAGCGTGCGCAGCCAGCGCTGGCCAATAACGGCAGCGAAGACGGCTACTACACCACTCGCCCAGGCGATACAGTGGATATGATTCTGAACCGTATGTTGCCCAATATGCCGGTGCGCAGAGACATTCTGCGTAAAGCGCTGGTCAAAGCCAACCCGCACGCCTTTAAACGCAGTAATCCGAATTGGATGTATGCCAACAAAAAATTAAAATTGCCCGGTGCAACGGATATTCACAATGTCGTCTTTACCGACCAGGTAAACGATAAAAAGTCTAATCAGGAAGAGCGGTTGAGCTGGGTAAAGTATCCCTAATCGCCGCTGTTTGGACTTGTCTTGCAACTGAATACCGTTGATCAACTGTTTGTTGCGACAGCTGTCCCCAGTGTACTAAGCAGCCAAAAGCTGTCAGGCCGATAATGTGTTAGGACCCGAGCTAATCAATTTAACGCCCCGTTCCACACCCATCTTTTTGGAAGGCTCAGCATCGATTCAATTAAACCAGCAGGCGGCTAAAGACCTTGGCTTAAAAGACGGTCAGATTGTTCAGGGTGTGATCGCGACACGTGGCGACATGCTCAAGTTAATTCTCAACAACAGAGAGCTCGATTGGTCCGCTAGCGGGCGATTTAAACCCGGAGACAAACTTGATTTTAGGGTCGAAACGAGTATTTTTGGCCGCTCTCTGGTCCCCCTTGGTCGCACGGCAGCCGTCGTTAGCAGCACCGCACCGCCAGCACTATCACCACGATTACTCAGCCTCATGCATCGCCCAGAGCAACCATCCGTGTTGGCAAGCCTGTTTAAGCAGGGCGGTTTGGATGCCATTGTGGCTCAGCTATCGGGCTCTGAGCAGCAGATGCGTGCAAATCTGCTGCATTCCATGGCAAGGCTCTCTCCCCAAGCCGTAAAACAAGCGCTGATTAACTCTGGTCTGTTTGGTGAAAGTCGGCTCGTCGGAGCCACTCCCGTGCAGATTCCAGATATCAAGCAAATGCTGAGGATGCTGTTGCGCATGATTCCGGTTAAGAGCGCGATTACTGCCGATCTTGAACGCGCCGTTGATGAGATCGAGAGCAAGCAGTTGGACAGCTTGCAGGGACAGCAATCAAGGGAGTTGGGCTATAGCTTTGTACTGCCCTTTATGGATGCCAACCCAGTGGAAATAGAGCTCTACCGTGAGCCGCTGAGTTCGTCAATTGAAGGGGAGGAGTGGGTTATTAATCTGCATACTGAGTCGCGCCACTTAGGAGAACTGTGGTTGAAGACCACATTGAAGTCTGCGGCCAGCGTCGAGATGGTTATGTGGGCACCGTATAGTGATGTCGCTCAACGAGCGCAAGAGGCAGCCAGTGAGCTTGAGTATGAATTAGAGCGCTTCGGGCTCGGCTTGGCAAAATTCGACGTTCTCAGTGCGCCGCGACCGTCCTCCAGCGAGGCGGCTGGAGGCAGTGGCCAAGTCGTGGATGTCAGCACATGAGGGTTAAAAAACCACGCCAGGCAGTCGCTCTGGAATACGGCAAGCGCGCAGTTCCGGTGATGACCGCGAAAGGTCAGAATGAGGTGGCGGACTTAATAATAGAAGAAGCAAAAAAGCAGGGCATTCATATTGCTGAAGACCCGCAACTAGTCGCCCTGTTGGGCCAGCTTGAACTGAACACCGAAATACCTGAGAGCCTCTATGTTGCGGTTTCCGTGATTCTTTCCTGGGTTTATTGGCTGAAGGGCATGGAGCCAGGAGATGAAAAGCGCGATTCGCTTTAGTCAACAGTAGATAGGCTCACTGCTTTGGCTCACATTTTTTGATTAAAATTCTTTGATTAAAAGCTTTACTTAAGCGTCGCCGACCCGTGTTTTGTTTCGGTTTGGGCGCATTTTTCCCAAGCGATCATAGATCTCGACGCTATTGAGTGGATCCGGTGATTGAATCGCCTGCAGGGCGCCGCGAATGGTTTCCAGTTTGTGACTTATTAATACCTCATTGCGACGATGAAGGTCCCGACACTCGGCCATCAGATCCATCACCTGGTTCCATATAGCAATACCGGCCTCCGCCAGCTGCGAGTGATCGGCATGGGCTTTTATCTTCTCTGATAGCTGCTCATTCGCGAGATAATTCAAAATGTCCATTTTTTGCGCTTGCAGACTTTCAAAGGTTGGCAGGTCCTGTTGTTTGAGCGCGTCGAACTCACCCTCCAGCACATGCTTTAACGCCTGAGCTTTGTGCGCAGTCTGAGTGAGAAAATCTAGGTCGTTTTTTTCCATAGCTTAAGCATACTGCGAAGCAGTCCAATACAAAAGAAGATTGTGGCTTAATGCGCTCGGCATGTTGATAAGGTAGGGGGTATACGGTATCTGGAGCCCGGATTTTTCAAAGTTAACGCAACAATAACAATTATGCAGATTTGATTATGAATGGGCCGCAATGCAGGGGGGGCATTACATTGACTCTTTAAGGGTGAACAGATATGCACGTGGTGCAGTGGATAATATACCGGCGTTAAATAACACTGAGCCCCTATGGAGCTCAGTTTCCGCCTAACATTCTCTCTATTGCGACAAAGCTTTCTGCAATGCGTCGCTCATTCAGCGGATATTGTCCATCAGCAATAGCCTGTTTGATTCTAGCCACTTTGGCCTCATCAAAGTCACTCGTTTCCAATGCGCTTACCGCTGTTTTGCTGAGGATAACCTCATCATTAGCCGGAGCAAACTTTTCGACGCTCGGCTTTTCAGTCGAGGCTTCATTAGCCACTTTGTTCTTATACTTGTCTGCGGCGCTGTTTAACTCAACAGGGTTGCGACCAAATTTTGAAATACTGTCTGTCATATCGTCTTCCTTTTGGGCTCATTGACCCAAGTTTTCCGCTTCTCTCTCAGTATATCGGCACTAGATATTTTTTCTATAGGGGTAATTTCAATTAAATTCACGCTCCCGCAACAATACCATAAAGAGTAGGTTGTCTGATAGGCGCGCTAAAGCCCTCGTGCCTGCCCAGCGCCAGAGGCAATAGCCTGAATTTTTTCTCCAGATTCTGGGTTTAGCAGCAGCACACGTTGATCCAATCGCGCATTTTCCAGTGCCAGCATCATGATGCTGATCTCAAGCGAGCCCGCGATAACGGTGAGTTGAACATTTTCGCCTTTGCGGATGATATTGACCGGCGTCAGATCGGACAGTCTCACGAGACTCCCCGCCGGTAGGTTTCGGATAGCCTGCATCTGATCAATGCTACTGTAGTCGGTCAGGGTATCGCTGGGCAACTTGCCATAAAACTCTTTTAAGGCGGTATTAGCGCGAGTCAACGGCTGGCCTCTGTTAAGTCCGCTCTGTGTGGTCAGAACCAGATGCCGCGTTTTTAAGTCCTGACTCGAAAGAATGGTTCCCTGCGCCAAGTCTCTTGCGGCTTTGGCGCCATTGACCTCTCGCAGTGACAGTCTTTGGCTCTCAGGGATGGTCGTTGCGGCAGCTGAAATTGCCCCAACCGCGCGACTGTCGATGATTTCACCCGCTAAAACACTGCGCGTCAGTTGCAATACCTCGACACTAACAGAGAGGTGATGCTGCATCACCAGATCGCCAGTTCTCACATCCAGTGCGAGACTGTAACCGTTGATGTCGCTGACGTCAGTTACCAGTCCGGCAATCGGCCGGTCCAAGCTGACTGATTCGACATCATCAGCGGCTAATTGCTGCCCAGTATTAATGTTACGTGTGTAGCGCAGAGCATTGGCTGTTTCATGAATGCTCACACCCAAAAAGATTTGCCAACCTGTTTCCGGACATTTTGCACGAATAGTCTTGTGGCTACTGGCAAAGGCGTAGCTAAAGGCGAAAGCGCTGGCGCATCTGGGGATCATTAAGCGGCGATCCGATGGCGCTACCTCGACAAGCGATTTTTCTACCTGTCGGTTCTCCGCAACCCAACGTTGCGTCTGCGACACCAGAATATGTTTGCCATCAACGCTGTTAAGCAGCCCTTCATCAGTTTGCGCTAGCTCGGCAGCACTGCTGCCAAAGCTTGTTGCAAAGCAAGTAGAGATAACCATGGCAAAGAGACGAATAAGCTTGAGCATGGCGCGAGTATGCGGGCTCTAGCTCAGTGACGCAATACCGACAATGCGGCAATTGCCGGCGGCAAAGCTATGCCGTAAAAGTGGCAAATAGCAAATACACTTTCTTCAGTAGGTTTTGTAAGACATTGTTATTAAACCAATTTAAGCACTAAATGTGGCAAGTTTCGATTGCTTGGCATCGGTTTTGCATTGTTTGGGAACACGGGTTCGTTTAGTGACGCTTTTCAGACTACTTGTCAAAACCGTTCACTGACCACTAACCAAATGATCGACAGGCTTTAGAAGAACTTTAGAAAAATTTTAGTGAACTGATATGAAAATGTTTGATGCAGCATTTGGAATACACGAGAAGGCGCTGGACCTTAGGGCCAAGCGCATGGAAGTGATTTCGCGGAATATTGCCAACGCAGACACGCCTGGCTTTAAAGCGCGGGATATCGATTTCAAAAATGTGCTCAACAATGTTCAGGGCGTCGGCGCTATGCGCACAACGCACTCAGGGCATATTGCTCAAGGTGGTCTTGGCGGTGCGGGCATGGTTTACACCATTCCCTTTAACACGGCAGTTGACGGTAACACCGTTGAGATATCCGTTGAACACGCCAAATACGGTAAAGCGGCTGCCGAATACCAGGCCACGCTGCGCTTTATCGAAGGCAATATTTCCAGCGTTCGCAAAGCGCTGAGAGGAGAGTAGAAATGTCAATTGACAATATTTTTGGTATCGCGGCCTCCGCAATGAATGCGCAAATGGTGCGCATGAACTCGACCGCGTCGAATATGGCCAACGCCGGAACCATTGGTGGAACGGCAGAGGACGCATTCAAAGCCAAGCGCCCGGTGTTCGAAGCGCTGTTGCAGCAGCAGCAGCTGGATCAGGGAAACCAATACCTCGGTGGTGTGAAAGTAGCCGGCATGGTGGATGATCAGGCGCCGAACAAAAAGATGCATGACCCGGGTAATCCGCTGGCTGATAAAGACGGCTTTGTCTACAGCTCGAATGTTAATGAAGTCACCGAAATGGTTGAGATGATGGGCGCAGCGCGTAGCTATCAAAACAATGTTGAAGTGGTCAACACGGCGCGCGAGCTGATGATGCGCACCTTAGACATCACTAAGGCATAAGGAAAATACTCATGGTAAGTACAGTCACCGACACTACATTCTTGACCAGTGATCAGTATAACGAGCAGCAAAAAGCAGTTAGTTATGGTGAGGATGAACTGGGCCAGGATGCGTTTTTGACGCTGTTTACGGCGCAGCTGCAGAATCAGAACCCCCTCGATCCAATGGAAAACGAAGCCTTTGTTTCACAGCTCGCTGAGTTCTCTTCTCTGGAAGGTATTAAAGGTATGCAGGGCTCGCTCGACAATATGGTCAATGGTATGCGCCAGGACCAAATGGTCGCTGGTGCAAACTTGGTGGGTAAGAAAGTGCAGGTCGCTGGCGGCCACTTTACCGGTGGTAATGGCGCGATTACTCAAGGCTCAATCGACCTTAAGTCTGGCGCCGAATCAATAATTTTAAGTGTTTATGATCCCAAGTCGGGTGATCTGATTTATCGCGACACCCAGGGTGGAAAGCTCCCGGGTCGCGCTGAACTGAACTGGAATGGCCGCGATCGCAGCGGCGAGATTGTCCCTGAAGGGGGCTACCTGATGACCGCGAGTGCGGTAATCAACGGTAAATTGGAAACAGTACCGGTCACTACAATGGCCGATGTTAGAAGTGTCAGCTGGGATCCTGCAGCACAGGAAATTTCGCTTGAAGTGGGAGATGGCGTTTTTGTCGCTCTCGCCGATGTAGAGCGCATTGGAATTTAACAGAAAAATTAGAACGGTAATTGGAGAATAACGTATGTCATTTTATACCTCGTTAACAGGATTGAACGCTGCTACGACTCAGCTGGCTGTGACCTCGAACAACATTGCTAACTCGGGTACTGGCGGCTTTAAGCGCTCAGATACTGACTTCGGCGATATTTTTGCTACCTCCCCCCTCGAGAAGGCGTCGAGTGTTGTGGGTCGAGGCGTCTCGCTCAAGGAGGTGAGTCAGGAGTTCAGTCAGGGTAATATCGAATTCTCTGCAAACTCTCTGGATTTGGCGATTACCGGTGACGGTTTCTTCCCCCTTGAGTCGTCGGATGGCACCAAAATTTATACTCGCAACGGCGCGTTTATGCTCAATGAGCAGAACCAGATGGTCAACAGTGCCGGCCAGGCCCTGCAATCACTGCCGGTGGATTCGACCAACAAGGCCGACTTTGGTGTTGATCCCAGCGCCTTGACGATCCCTCGATCCACGGTGTCGGAATTTTTGCCAACCACGGAAGTTGAGTTGGGTCTAAACCTGCCATCTGAGGTCGAGCCGATTACCGCTACTTTTAATCCCAACAAGCCTGATACCTATCATAAGACGACATCCTTGACCGTTTATGGCACCTCGGGTTCGGCTAATCTGGCAACCATTTACTATGTGAAAACCGCTAATGCAACTGCTGAGACGCCTTATAACAAATGGCAGACCTATGTTTATATCGACGATCAGGAAGTTGACACTGCGCTGATCCAATCATCAGACACGTCTGGCGACCAGTATTTTATTAACAAGTACGGTGAATTGAAGACGCGCTCAGAGTTATTAGAATTACAGAGCACCAGTGCTGACAGTGAAAAATATTTGATTACTCAGGGTACTTTATACAAAAAGTATTCCTACGACGTGCTCTCTGAGCCCACTCAGTCTGTACCCGCTAGCGCCACCTTAGACATTGAAGATGATTCTACCTATGCCGATGCGTTGAATCTGACCAACAACAGTGATGGTGTCGACTTCAGCGCCATGACTCGCGCTGAGCTTGAAGATATGTTCACTCTGTCGATTGATGACTCCAGTGACGTCAGCATTGGTTTGGAGCATTTGGCTGGCAGTACGGTTGCCATGTCCGGCGCGGAGATCGCCTTCGAATTGACCAATGTAATCAATGAGCGTTTCGGTGACGGCAGCACCTTTGATTTTTCAGACACCACTCAGCAGACGCTGCGAATCTATCGCGGCGGCGACAACACCACCTCAATTGATCTCGATATCCCGACTATCTTGGCGACCTATACCACGCTGACCGAAGCGACGGATGCCGATTGGGATGGCCAGGTAGCGTCTGAGCCGCTAGCCTTTGCCATCAATGCGGCGCTCGCAGCCAATGATGATTTTTCCGATATCGAGGTAACGTATAATCCGGCTAATCAGGGCTTTCGTTTCGTCCAAACAGGTAGCACCACTGATACGCTATATCTGAACGGCGGCGATGCCGCCAATGATGTTTTCGGCGTGCCGGCCGATAGTACCTTTAGCGCAGATGACCTAACAACCATGGGGACGGCGTTGTTGCCTTTGGATACCGATGATGCCGACGTGCTTTTGCGCGGTGTGTTGCCCAATGGTGAGAATATTATTGCCAGTCGCGACCAGCGTTTCGGAATGAAAGTGACTTATGCTGAAGGCGCCTTCACAATTTCATCTGGTACCACCGGTGATACCTCAAGTCTGGCAATTGATGGTGCCACTGAACTGGCGCAAACCCTTTTCGGTATCTCCGAACTGGGCAATTCAGTAGCGCCCGAGACCTCTCAGATTTATAACGTGCCAGCCGTTCGTGGTCAGGCGTCGACGCCAGCAGTTGTAACCGGCAACCCAATGGGTATCGATCCGCGCAAATCGTTTTCGGTTAATTCTGACAACAGCTCGATGACGGTGATTATTGATTCGATCTCGGCGCAAATTGAGCTAGACGCAGGCCTTTATTCCATCGGTACCTTCACTGAGCACTTGCAGGAAAAAATTAACCTGATGGCTGACTCGCTAGGTCGTACCGTTTCTGGTATCACCGTTGCGTACCAAGATGCCACCGAAACCTTAAGCATTACTGGCTCAACGACCACCGATAACTCGTTTATCCAGATCGCCGGTCACGCCGACTGGGGTCTTGAGAATATTGCGCCAGGATTTGGTGAAGCCTCTACCTTTATTGAGCTGTTCCCTGACATGTCGGGTACCAGTACAGTTTATGTCACACAAACCAAAGATGGCGACTGGATTGAAACCACCGACGGCGGTGAGTTTGACTCCAATGACGTACCTTACTGGACGCCGATCTTCCTCGATAAGGGTGAGCTGACCTTTGATACCAGTGGTTCGTTGGTCTCGCCAGTTGCTGGTGTAAAGCTTGAAAGTGCCGGCATCACTGGTGGTGATATCACGCTTAACTACGACAACAGTACCCAGTTTAACAGCCCATTCTCGGTATTGAGTCAGTCTCAGAACGGAGCACCTGAAGGTGATCTGGTGGGCGTTAATATTGGTGATGACGGTCTGGTGGTCGCCAGTTACTCAAATGGCTCACAGAAATCTCTGGGTAAAATTATTCTCGCCAACTTTGCCACCCCAAAGGGTCTGCGTCAGGTCGGTGATACCAGTTACTACGCCACATCGGTCTCTGGTGATGCGACATTGGGTGAGCCGGGTGCCGCTGGATTTGGAACCATTCGTGCTGGTGCACGAGAGCGTTCCAACGTGGATTTGACCGCCGAGCTCGTTGACTTGATTACCGCTCAGCGAAACTTCCAGGCCAACGCGAAAGCGATTGAGACCAGTTCATCGTTAACCCAGACCATTATTCAAATCCGCGGTTAATGCCCTAGTTAGGCTCGCGGTAAGAGGAATCTGAAATGGATAAATTAGCTTATACAGCACTGTCGGCAATGCAGAGTCAATCGGTCGTGCGAGCGGCCATTACTAACGCATTGGCCAACGTTTCGACAGTCGGCTTTAAGGACAGTTTTCAGATTGCCTCGTCAGCGGTAAAAATTGATGGCCCTGGACATGACTCACGTTTTCAGCCGGGATTGACTATCAAAGACGTGATTAATCTCACCCCGGGCACACCGATCAGCACTGGGCGCGCTCTGGATATTACCATGAATGATCAGACCGTACTGGGCGTCCAAACGCCAGAGGGTGAAGTTGCCTTCACTCGTCGCGGAGATCTCAGAGTCAGTGCGACGGGCGTGCTTGAAAATGCAGGTGGGGAATTGTTAATGGGCGAAGGCGGCCCAATTACGGTGCCAGCCGGCAACCTGATTACCATCAGTCCAGATGGCACGGTTTTCTCACAGCTGCCAACGGAGCCAGACACTGACGCCATTGCACTCGGTCAGTTGATGTTGCGTGATGCCAGTACCACCGAGTTAGTGCGCCGCAGAGACGGTTTGTTTGAGCCCCGAGCGGCCGCATTTAAAGGACAGGATTTTCCCACTGGACCAAAACCGGTGAGTATCTCTTCTGGTGTTCTCGAAGGCAGTAATGTCAACCCAATAGAGACCATGGTCAAGATGTTAGATTTCAGTCGCCAGTTTGAAATGCAGTTAAAACTGGTTAAAGAAACCCAGTCCATCGATGAGGCTGGTTCAACAATGATGAGACTTCCTTAGACCTTAGAGGCTAGGAGAAGAGGAGAAAGATAATGGATGCTTCACTGTGGATTGCTAAAACCGGCCTGACTGCTCAGCAGACTCGTATGTCGGTTATTTCCAACAATCTGGCTAACGTGAATACCACGGGCTTTAAGAAAGATCGCGCGGTGTTTGAAGACCTGCTCTATCAAAATATTGTTCCCGCCGGTGGTCAGGTCGATGCTGAATCGGAAACCCCGACCGGTTTAATGCTGGGTACAGGTACCCGTGTTGTCGCAACCGAAAAGCTACATGGTCAGGGCAATATTATTACCACTGAAAATGCGCTGGATTTGGCCATTTCTGGTGACGGTTATTTCTCTGTTCAGCAGGCTGACGGCACTATTGCCTATACCCGCGATGGATCGTTCAAGCTGTCTGCTGAGGGCAATGTCGTCACGGCTGGCGGCCAATCAATACTGCCGGCCATCACTGTGCCGCAGAATGCTGCGAGTCTAACCTTTGGTCGTGACGGAACCGTTACTGTGGAGCTGGCTAATGGCGGTGGTTCCAGCCAGATCGGGCAGTTGCAGCTGTCGCGTTTTGTCAATAATTCAGGGTTGCAGCCAATTGGCCGCAACTTACTGCAACAAACCAATGCCAGTGGTGATCCGATCGTTGTGCTGCCTGGTGCTGATGGCTCCGGTATGTTGATGCAGGGTGCTCTCGAGGCCTCCAATGTCAACGTTGTCGAAGAGATGGTCAATATGATTGAGACCCAGCGCGCCTACGAGGTCAACTCCAAGGCAATCTCGGCAGCAGACGGCATGTTGCGCTTCCTGAACAATAATCTTTAAGGCTAGCTTATGAACAGTTTGCGCAGAGTGTTGATTAGTGCGGTAGCGATGTATTTGGGCGCCTGCGCGACTCAGCCTAACCTGATGCCAACGGCCGAGTTTGCGCCGGTACAACCGCTGCCTGCGGCACCAAAAATGCAGGCCACTGGCGCGATCTTTGATAATGGTATGGGCCTGTTTGGCGATCTTCGGGCGTACCAAGGCGCCGACCTCAAGGTGGGCGATTTGATTACAGTGTTGCTGAGTGAGACCACTCAAGCATCGCGAACCAGTGATATCTCTACTAGCCGAGCGTCGACCAATGATGTTGTTACCGAAGCCCAAAAAGATTCTGTGCTAGCTAAGATCGGTCGCGGCACCGGATTCTTTAGTGACTTTAAGCTTGATGGTGGCACGGTCGGCAGTGACGGTACTGGCACCGCCGGTCAGGCTGCGTCATTGACTGGATCTATCTCTGCGATGGTGGTTGAAGTACTCAGCAATGGCAATTTAGTGATTGTCGGTGAAAAGCAGTTGGCACTCACCGAAGGCAGCGAATTTATTCAGGTCAAAGGCATTATTCGGCCGGCCGATATTCAGCCCGACAATACGGTGCTTTCACGACGAATTGCCAATGCACAAATTTCCTATCGCGGTACTGGTGCGCTAGCCAAGGCGTCAACGCCGGGTTGGGGTACGGGACTTATCTTTAAATTCTGGCCGTTTTAAGCGGTTGCAGGAGTGGGCACCATGTTAAAAATGAAAATCATCATCCTGATGAGCGCACTGATAGCCTCTAGCGTATCTGCCGACCGCATCAAGGACCTCACCGATGTCGCCGGCGTTCGTTCGAACAAACTGGTTGGCTTTGGATTAGTTGTGGGTCTTCAGGGGACGGGCGATGGTAAAGATTTGCCACTTTCTGCACAGAGTTTAAAAACTCTGCTATCGGGTTTGGGTGTCAGTGTTGATGGCCCAGTGAGCGATTTTGACCTCGGTGATGCTATGGCGTCACTGGCGACTCAGAATGCCCAGAAAGAAATGAAATTGGAAAATGTCGCAGCGGTAATGGTCACTGCAGAGATGCCAGCCTTTGCCAAGCCTGGCCAGCGAATTGACATCAATGTGTCGGCGATCGGCGTTGCCGAAAGCCTTCGCGGCGGCAACTTGGTTATGACCCAATTGCGCGGTGTCGATGGCAAGACCTACGCACTGGCTCAGGGCGCAATGACTGTCACCGGGATTTCCGAAGATGCAGGTGGCTCCAGCGTGACCATTGGTGTGCCGACCTCCGGGCGCATTCCCAATGGTGCGACCGTTGAACGCCTGGTGGAAACGCCGTTCGACACCTCGGAATATATCGTGCTGAATGTAAAGGACAATGACTTCTCGACCAGCAATGCCATTACCCAGGCGATCAACACCACCTTTGGTGCCGGCGTTGCCAGCGCTCTTGATGGCGTCTCCATCGCCGTTATGGCGCCGGCAGATTCCTCTCAACGCGTCGCGTTTATGAGCATGATTGAAAATCTCGACGTCACTCCCGGCGAGCCGCCAGCCCGAGTTGTGATCAACTCGCGCACCGGCACCGCAGTGATTAACCGCAACGTGCGAGTGACCGCGGTCGCCGTGACGCATGGCACGATCTCGGTAAAAATTTCAGCAACCAATGAAATCAGCCAGCCGGACGCCTTCAGTGACGGCGTCACCGCGGGCGTGACGAACGCCGATATTGAAGTTGAAGAACCGAATAACCAGATGTTTTTGTTCCAGCCGGGCGTTGACCTTCGCGATATTGTCGATGCGGTCAATCAGGTTGGTGCAACGCCGTCGTCGCTAATAGCGATCCTCGAAGCGTTGAAAAGCTCCGGAAGCTTGCGCGCTGAGCTGGTGGTGATCTAAATGCAGGACATTACCCTTTCAGCCAAAAGCTATCTCGATTTCGCCGGTCTTGGAAACCTCAAGGCGCGAGCCAAGCGCGACGACGCGGCGGCGGCTCAAGAAGTGGGTCAGCAGTTTGAGGCGATGTTTGTGCAGATGATTTTTAAGTCGATGCGTGAAGCCAATGCGCCGATGAAAAGCGACCTGATGGGTTCGTCTAACGTCGATACCTTTGAGCAAATGTATCACGAAGAGCTCTCTCAGGTGATGGCCCAGCAGGGTACCTTTGGAATGGGCAAATGGCTGAGTGACCAGGTTACTGCTCGATCCTCTGCGGCCAAGGCCATTGAGGCCTACGAGCAGACGCCGATGTCTGGTATGCCGCTGCAAAATACCGCAGCAGCCAAGCCGATGACGCTCGATCGCAGTGCTGCAACACCCGCTTTGCCACTGACGAGGCAACGTTAATTACGTGCCAGCAGCGATTAAAAGAGTAACAACGACTCACGTCAACAACAGATAAAAGGAGGAGGCTATGGCAGATATTCTATCGATCGGAGCAGGCGCTACCCAGTTGTATCGTCAAGCCCTTTCCACCGTCAGTAACAATATCGCCAACCTTAATACGGAAGGCTATTCGCGTCAGATATCCGAGACCTCGGAAAATAGTCCAAGCCAGCAGGGAACCGTGTTTGTCGGTTCCGGTGCTCGTCTGGACAATATTGAACGCGCCTATGACGAATTTGCTGAGTCGAGCCTGCGCGATAGCGGCAGCAAGCTATCCAATCAGCAGCCTTTGATCGATTACGCCAATCGTGTAGTCGACATTATGGGTTCAGAAGCCTCTGGCCTCAGCAGCGCCATGGACAAATTTTTTGCCGCCGCCAGCGCGCTGAGTGCTGACCCAGCGTCGATTAATTTACGCAGTAGTTTCCTCCGTGATGCAGAAGGCATGGCTTCACGATTCCGCGAGTTATCCGACCAGTTAAACGCTGTCGAGACTGAAACACGAGAGGGTATCGAGAGACAGGTCAACCAGTTAAACAGCCTGTCTGAGAAACTGGCGTTTGTGAACAAAGAGCTTAATAAAAAGCTTACCCTCGCCAGTCAGCCGCCGATGATGCTCGACCAGCGCGATCAACTACTGCGTGAGATGTCAGAGATCACCAAGATCCATGTTACCGAGTCCACCTCGGGGCAGGTTACCGTTCGTCTTGCCAGCAGTGCCGGCAGCGTTATTACCGATGGCAAGCTGCACTATGATCTCGGCGTAAACTTTGATGACAATGATCCCGGGCGTGTCGATCTGATTCTCGAGCCCTATGGTGATCGTCGCGTTGCCAGTGCAGTCAGTAATGGTGAGCTCGGAGGGCTGATGAATTTTCGCACTCAGACTCTGGCCCCAGCACTCGACAGCTTTGACTTTTTGGCGCAGACATTGGTTGCAGAGGTTAACCAAGTTCATAGTGCCGGTCTCGATGGTCGCGGCCAGGCCGGTGGCGATCTCTTTGCTATCGATTTGGACTTTATCGTCTCCGCGCCGACCGGCAACGCCAATGCGGCTATTGCCGTCGAGGTGATTGATGCCGAAGAATTTGAATATGCCCCTTTCGAAATCACCTGGAATAGCGAGCAAAACAGCTGGATTATCGAAAATCAGAGCAGCGGCGCTGTAACCGTTGCGGATCCTGGCTTTGCTAGCTTTAGCTATGCGGGTCTGTCTATTACCATTGGCGATCAGCCCGTCGACGGTGAAACCTATACCATTGATCCCAAGGTCCGCCCGGCCGGAGGCATGCGTCTTTTAGTTACCGACCCACTCGCTGTGGCTGCGGCAGACACCATGCGAGCCATGTCTGACGCGTCCAATATTGGCGAGGCCACGGTTAGTCTAGAGTATTCGGCCGCAGCTGCTGTTAGTGGTTTCGAGTACGGCGACAGTATTCTAACGCTCGGTAACAACCCAAGCAGTGCAGCCGGTGAAACAATAAGTGGTAGCTATTTAACACCCGCATTTGTGATTCCTAAAGGGGTTGACAGTGCAGCGCTGATGCTGGAAGTCGACTCTGGCAGCGATCTGAGCTTTCAGGTTATGACCAGTGAGGGCGTCCATGTGCTCGGGCACAACATTGATAGCAGTACCCAGGCAATGTTGATGTCGAGTGATTCGGGTTTCCGTGCTGACAGTAGTTACAGCGATTCCTACCTCAATGCCACGGGCTCAGATGCCTATATGGGGCTCGACTTAACCTATGGCTTTTTGGCTCGCGATGTAGAACGTCAAGAGTGGCTGGTTGACGATAATGGTATTAGTACCGAGTCGACAACGACGACCATCAGCGCCACGGCGACATCTGATGATGTATTGCTGCAAAGCAATGCTTCCTCCGTCACTGTCGACCTGATCAGTGCCAATGCGCTGGTGTTAAACGATTACTCTATGGCTGCTCTGCAACTGGAGGCCGGTGCAGACAGTTCGGCTGCCCTGATGGCCACCTGGCTCAATGCAGCTTCTGACTCCACTGGTGTTACCGCTACAGCAACCAATGTCATCACTATTGATGAAGACAGCATTGATTTCACTCAGCAGGTCAATATCAATGATGTACTGATCGGCGATGGCACATTGTTGACGTCGGTGCGCGAGCTGGCCAATGCTATTAATGAACAAAGCGACAGTACCAATGTTGTGGCCAGCGTCACCTATGACGGCAAGCTGCAGGTAACCAACGCCAGCGGCTATGAAGGCGAGAATATTACCCTCTCTAACCCGGACACCACGTCCAGCGATAACGCACTGGGCCAGGCCAATCAGACGTTTGTCGGCCAGCTGCAGCTAGACGCAGACGAAGAAATTCGTTTCACCTTTGGTGATGGCGGGCTGCCAACAGATTTAGCAGTGCTCGGTTTGCGCACCGGCATCTATGTCGAGGGTGCGGTAACCGAGGATCTGGCTGTTTTTGTCACCGGCACGGACAGTGCGAAGATCGCGGCAGGGTTTGCTACGACAGACGGCGATGAAGTGGCTGCCAGTAAGATTGCGCCATTCACCGTAGAGTTTTCATCATCCAGTCAATACACCATTACCGATACAGCGACCGGTACCTTGGTTGCCACACGCAGTTACGCTACGGGTGACGATATTGTCCATAAAGGGTTTACCCTAGCCCTCGATGGCGCTCCCGTGGCTGGTGACCTGTTTGTTGTCGACAGCAATGAAGATGGCATTGGCGACAATGGCAACATGCTCAATATTGTTGCCTTGCAAAGCAAAGAGTTAATGGCTGATGGCAGCACAGTGGGTGAAGCCTATATTAGCCTGGTGAATACAGTGGGCAGCAAAGCCGCCTTGGCGATGATGTCAAAGGAGGCCTTGCAAGTTGTCTATGACCAGGCCGTTGCGGCCAAAGATCAAGTGTCTGGAGTGAGTCTGGATCAAGAGGCCGGCGAACTGATTCGTTTTCAGCAAGCGTATCAGGCCTCGGCGCAGATTATTCAGGTCGCCTCCAAGCTGTTTGATTCGATATTAAGTATTCGTTAAGGAATAGACTCATGAAAGTCTCCACTAGCCAGATTTTTGAACGCGCCATGACGCAGATGTCTACGCAGCAAGCCAAGGTCTCTGATTTACAGACTCAGTTGGCGACCGGCAAGCAGATTGTGCGTCCCAGCGACGACCCTGATAAGGCTGGGGTTATACAGCGACTGAACAGCGCGTCTAACCGATTAGAGGGCTATAGCGACAACCTTAGGGCTGTCGGTTCGCGCTTGGACACTGAAGAAGCAGCGTTGATGACATCAGAAAAGGTATTACAGCGAATTCGCGAGCTTGCAGTCAAGGCTAACAGCGAAACACTTTCGCAAGAAGACCGACAGATTACCGCCAAAGAGATTCAGGCATTGCGCGACCAAATGCTGTCATTGGCAAATAGTCGAGATAGTGCTCAAAATTACGTGTTTGCTGGGTCAATGACGCGCACCGTGCCCTTTGCGGAAGACACCACTGGTGTCATCGCTTATCAGGGTGACGATAACCGTGTCATGGTTGATGTGTCAGATCAGCGTCAGCTTGCGCTCAATCGTCCGGGTTCTGAGGCGTTCTCTAGTATTATCCGCGTGAACACAAGTGGTGAGTCTGAGCGTGTTGGTTTTTTCAGTGCGCTCGATGACTTAGTGGCAGCGCTTAATAGTAATGACAGTGAGCTGGTCAACAGAGGATTGGCAGAGGTCAGTGACTTGACTCAATCGATGGCGTTGTCAATTGCCGATGTGGGTAGTCGTATGAGCATCGCTGACACACAAGTTGATGCGCTAAGCGAAACCAAGATGAGGTATGAGTCAATGCTATCTGAGGCTCAAGACCTAGATTATGCTGCCGCTATTACCAAATTGACGGCCGAGATAATGTCTTTAGAGGCTGGGCAGAGTAGTTTCGTAAAAATTTCTCAGCTCAGCTTGTTTGACTATATCCGTTAATGACCAATTGCATACTTCGCTAATTCAAGATTAGGTACAGAGACTAAAAAATGGCCGATTCAACCATATCGTCGGATAGTGTTTCAACATCGATCAAAAGTGCCTTAAATGTTGGTTCAGGTGTCGATATTGTCTCCATGGCCCGAGCTCTTACCGATGCTGAGGAAGTGCCCAAGACCGAAGTCATTCAAGCAAAAATTGACGCAACCGAAGCCATGATTTCGGGTTATTCTCTGGTCTCTTATCAACTTGGTATGTTACAGACTTCATTCGAAGCGCTCAATGATGCCAATGAACTCGCTACCAGTACCGGAACGTCGTCGGATGCAGCGACAATCAGTTTTTCTTCGGTCGAAGGCACAGCTGACGAGGGAAGTTATGACATAACTATCTCTCAGCTTGCGCAAGAGCAGATGACGGTATCGGACGAATATAGCGCTACGGACACGGCGTTAAACGGCGGGAGTTCTTTCGCCATATCTATCACCGTAGGAAGTTCATCCACGACGACAACCTCAATCACCGTCGCAACGGACACGCCAGCCGGTGTTGTCGCGGCTATTAATGGCGCAAATATTGGCATATCAGCATCACTCATTGACACCGGAATTAGTGGCACAAATCAGCGCATAATACTCAAAGGCGATTCAGGTTCTGAAGGCGTCTTCAGTGTCAGTTCGGCTGTGGATATGGGGTTTGGCGATATCAGAAATACTCTGCAGGCAGCACAAGACTCAATAATGACCTTGAATGGCTTGACGGTGACTCGGGACTCAAATCAGGTTTCTGATGTTATTGCCGGAGCCACATTGTCGCTGAATGCGACAACGAATTCTGATATCCGACTTAGTGTGGCAAAAGACACCTCCACGCTAAAAACGAAAGTCCAGACTATGGTCGACAGCTACAATACTTTCAATGAGTTGATGGGCGAGTTAACCAATTCAGTAGAAGATGAAGATGATGAACTGGTGGGATCGTTGAGAAGAGATCGATCAACTACGCGTTATATTAGCGATCAAGTATACGATGCAGTTTTTGCCGATTCGTCAACTACGTCAGGTGATATAGACGCGCTGAGAGATATCGGCATCAGCGTTGATATCACTGGCAATTTAACCTTTGACGAAACAGAATTTGATACTGCGGTAACGGCTAGTTTTGATGACGTAGTTACGATGCTATCAGCCAATACGTCTGATCAGAGCCTTTTTGATGGACAGAGCCAAGGATTAGCCCAGGATGTCGCAACTATTATCGACGCTATCATTGATAGTAGCGGTGTTCTGGCGGTTCAGGATAGTAATGCTGATCAGTACCTTTTAGATTATGAGGACGAGTTGAGTGCCCTGCAGCTTCGAATGGAAAGCCTTTACGATAGGTACTTGACTCAATTCGCGGCAATGGACTCGCTGGTGAATAGTCTAAATAGCACTGGTGATTATATGGAAGCCCAATTAGATAGTATTTCTAAAGCCTATGATAATTAACGATTGTCGTTTTACTTCCCCCTATAAAAACAAAACCCCCGCTACTGTTCTAGCGGGGGTTTTTTAATGTTGGCTCGGTGGGATTGCAGGCCGACAACTCACTTTTTCTCCAGTAGCGACAACCATAACACCGACTGAGAAGACTGATTTGCCTGTGCTAGCACGGCAGTTGCCGCTTATTGAATGATGTGAGCTCGAGTCGTACCAATTAGCCGGCTGGTCAATAGCCTAAATAGCACTGGTGATTATATGGAAGCCCAATTAGAGGGTAGTTCTAAGCCTGTGATAATAACGATTTTAATGTTTAGCATAGTGGCCCGACAAGTCCGCACAAAAGAAAGCCTCCGATACAGATCTATCGGAGGCTTTCGAGACTTGCCTTATGCAGCCCTGTAACTAGCTTTTACTTCAGTAGCGATAACACTGACTGAGAAGACTGATTTGCCTGCGCTAGCATGGCAGTTGCCGCTTGTTGAATGATTTGAGTACGAGCGAGCTCGGTCGACTCAGAAGCGTAGTCAGCGTCCATAATACGGCTGCGAGAAGCTTCGGTGTTCTGCGCTATATTCTGCAGGTTATCGACCGTGTACTCTAAACGATTCATCATTGAGCCGAACTCTGCACGTTGATCATTCAATCCGGCGATAGACACATCAAGATCGGCAATGGCGCTAGAGCTAGATACATCGATCAAAGATAAAGTAGCAACCGTTCCTGAACCATAAGTCGTGGCCGCAGTGGTCTGAAAGTCGCCCGTGGTAACAGAAACCGTTTGACCATCATCCGCACCAACCTGGAAGGTCAGCGACGTAGCGGTAGCATCCATAATGTTGGTGCCGTTCCAGGTCGTATTGTCCGCGATGCGCTCAATTTCCGCCATCAACTCAGTAAACTCGGTATCAATTGCATCTTGATCGTCTGAAGTCAGAGTGTCGTTGTTATACTGTACGGCCAGTTCTCGCATTCTCTGAAGTACATTGCCAATTTCAATGGCTGCACCGTCGGCAGTTTGGAGTAGAGAAATTGCATCATT
>Ga0075467_10000687_pt1 | contig 27594 bp, 23 predicted proteins | sample DEB08_DNA_9_FD_75067 | JGI IMG/M metagenome (GOLD analysis project Ga0075467, IMG submission 75067) | Aqueous microbial communities from the Delaware River and Bay under freshwater to marine salinity gradient to study organic matter... | ecosystem: Environmental > Aquatic > Marine > Coastal ... | reverse complement strand
CTCCGGCCCGATCCGGCCCGCATCTTCCTGCTCTGTCGCGGCGGTCAGCCGACGACCGGCGGATGCCTGCTCGGCGCCAATCGAATTGACCGATGCAAGCGCACGTTCCAGCGCCTCGGTCAGCGCACCATACCGGCGCTCCGTCAGGTCGATCATCTGCTCAAGCCGCAAGTTCGCGATCTGCACCCGGGCTTCGGCTTCCCGCACCTGGCTGCGGCGAATGCCGCCTTCATAGATCAGCCAATCGACGTTCAAGCCAATCTCGGTCGACTGCACGGTCGAACCACCACCAAAGAGCGAGCCTTCGGTCTCTTCGTTCTCGTATTCCAGCGTCAAATTTGCGGTTGGCTGATAGGCACCGCGGGCGACCCGCTCCTGCCGCTCGGCCACGTCCAGTTCGGCGCGCGCAACCTGAATTGCGGGCGACACATCGCGCAGCGCTTCAAGACTGAAGGTACCGACCAGGGCGTTGTAGTTCGGAATGCCGACTGACGCGCCGGCATAGTTCACGCCGGTCACTTCGGGGCCGGTAAAGCGGTAAAGCTCGAACAGGGCCGTGGTCAGATCGAATTCACGCTCAGACTGCATCGCGCGCGCCTCGAACACATCGCCTTGGGCCCGCAACAGTGTGTCGGCCTCAATCGTGCCGGCATCGACCTGCAGTGCCAGATCGCTTTCCAACTGGCTGCGCGCCCGGATCATGATCCGCGCCTGCTCAAGCCCGATCTGGGCCCGCGCAACATCAAGATACGAGCTGATCAGCATCGTCGTCAGTTCATTGCGCGCAACGGTGGCCTGCGCCGCAACCAGCTCCTGCTCGGCCCGCGCCTGTGGCAAGGCCCGCCAGCGCACCGGGTCATACAACGACTGACGCACCGAAAATGTTACCCGTGTCGTGGGGTATTCCGAGGTGCCTTCCTGAAAGGTCGTGTTGTCCTGATTGACGATCTCTTGCTGGGTCTGAATGTAATCAATCGTCAGCCCGACCCGAGGCAACCGCTCGCCGCGTGCCTGACGCACGACCTCGGCTGCGATGTTTTCCTCGAGATCAAGAATTTCGTACTGCACCTCGCGGTCCAGCATCAGATCGAAAGCGTCACTCAGGCTGATCGTCTGCGCCTGAGCTCCGCCCATTCCCACGGCCAAACCAACCGCAGCGCCGATCACTGTGGCCAAAATGCCAGATTTCCCGCCAGCTAATGCATGCGTCACGTTCAATTGCCCCTCGATTTTTCTTTTCATGTCCCCAGATCCCGTGTCTGCGCAATTTCTGCACCCCAAATCGCCAGTCGTCCGACGATACAAAAGGGGCAACACCTTGATAACAAAAGCTTTCCCGCAACTTTTGTTTGCGACAGGGTTTCGTTCAAATGCAGTTAAGCGTATTTTCGCTCATGTCGCAACGGATTTAGATGACCTTGGGGCAATCGCTTTGGCCCCCGCAAATGGCCATCCACAGTCGACAAGAACGGCCCATCAGGACAAAATCGACACGGGTAAACCGGGCCTGCGGCCACGGCACCACCGTCTATAACCCGGCGATACCGTTCCAGATCAGCCGCAGCGAGATCAGCACCAGCAACGCGTCCAGCGCACCGCGAAAATGCCGATCGCTCAACCGATTAAGGATCAACCCTCCCGCCAAGGTGCCGATCACCCCGACCGCAATCATTGCAACGATCACCCAAAGCCACGCGCCATAGGCAAACCCCAACAACCCGAACACCACCACCTTCAGACAGTGCTGGACCGTCATCAGCGCGGCATGGGTGGCTACATGGCCATGGCGCGGCAGGGTCAGCGACTTGGTGAAGCTGGCCACGAAAAGGCCGGTCGCCCCGAAAAACATCGTCAGAAAACTGGACACCGCGCCGGTGATGCCCGGCCAACGGCCCAGCCACGCGGGCGGGCGCGCCCAGACCGCATAGATCACGAACAATCCGATGCCGATCTGCACGAATTGCGGCGGCAGTTCCACCACCACGGCCCCGCCCAGACCCGCACCGATGACCGAACCCACCGCGAACAGCGGCAGCGCCGGCCAATAGACGGCGCGCAGCATCAAGACCATGCGCCCCGCATTCGAGCCCAGTTGCACCACGCCATGCACCGGGATCAACGCCGCCGGCGGAACCAGGCTCGCCATCAGCGCCAGTAAAAGCGCCCCACCCCCGATCCCGAAGGCCGCCGTGATGAAGGACGCGACAAAGCTGCCCGCCAGCACCGCCCAGAACGCGCCCAGGCTCAACCCGTCGGGCAACCATTCGACGATCATGCGAAACCCGATTTCATGGATGACAACGCCGGGTGCGCGTGGCAGCGTCGCGGCATCATCATGGCCACGAAAGGCACCCCTCCATGACCCCAACCTGCGATCTTTACGATGAATTCGGCGAGTTGCTTCACGTGCTTCCGGCTGGCCTGCGCCATTACGGCGGCAAACCCGCGTTTCACGGCCCCGCCGTCACCGTCAAGACGTTCGAGGTCAATACACGCGTCAAGGAACTGGCCAACACGCCCGGCGACGGACGGGTGATGGTGATCGATGGCGGCGGGTCGTTGCGCCGGGCGCTTTGCGGTGACGTCATTGCCGCCGAGGCGATGCAGAATGGCTGGGCCGGGGTCATCATCTGGGGTGCGGTCCGCGATGTTGCGCAACTGGCCGAAACCGATATCGGCATCATGGCCATGGGTCACACGCCTCGCCGTTGTGTCCGCAAGGGCGAAGGCGAAGTCGGCCCCGACCTGCTGATGGATGGGGTGCCGGTCAGCAACGGCGATTATGTCGTCGCGGACGCCGACGGCGCATTGATCTTCGCAAAGGATGGGCCACAGCCGTCGCTTTGACAGGGCCAAGGGCATCTCGGCCCAAATGCCCGGCTGATCGTCTGGGCACGCGCAGCACCCGCTGACGGGGGCTTGCCGGCTCAGGCGGTCGACAAAACCGGCGGGCGTTGCCGCACAGTCACGCAGCGGCGCCGTTGCTGCGGCCCCGGCCAACAGGTCGGCAAGCGCATCACCAGCGTCTTGATAACTTTGCCAAACTTTGGCGCGTTGCCGATCCGGCCCGCCGCGACCCGCCAACGCCCCAGATCTGCCGCGCCGACCGTCTGAAACGTGAACCCTCATCGGCGGTGCCCTTCAGTGTGGCGGATGCGCCCGCCGGATGACGGGCGATACAACCCGGTCCGACACCGGCACATCCCACACCGCTGCGCCGCCGGTTTGCGCGAACCGCGCGATCAACGCGGGCAGCGCCGCAAGATCGGTGATGGTTTCCCCCCCAACCCCGAACCCGCGTGCAATGGCGGCCAGATCTGTCCGTCCAAAGACCGCGCCAGCGTCCGACAGCCCCTCGGACCTGAGTTTGTGTATCTCCGATCCATAGGCCCCGTCGTTCAACACCACGATCACGATGTTCAGACCGTGGCGGGCGATGGTTTCCAACTCTTGCACATGCATCAGCAGACTGCCGTCGCCATCAAACATCACGACCGTATCTTCGGGCCGCGCGGCCGCCACGCCCATCGCGAAGGAAATGCCGTTGCCGATGGCCCCAAACTCTCGGATCGTCAGGAAATGGGTCTGCGGGCGCGATGGCATCTGCGCGAAGAAATACGAGCAATGACCGGATGAATTCACCAACTGCCAGTCGGCGGGCAGGTTCGCTTCGAAGGCGGCGACCACATCGCGCGGGTCATGCAAACCGGGTTCGGGCGGAAAGACAAAGCTGTCGGCGGCGGTATCGCGGATGCGCAGGGCAAGCGCGTCAGTCCGCCAGTCCTGAGGGCGCGGGGCAATAGCCGCGCGCAGCAGCGCCTCGACCCCCAACCGGGCATCGGCCCGCAGATGTGCCTGCGCGGCCACCCTGCCCTGACTGATCGCTACGGGCGCGACATCGATCTGCAAAAGCTGTGCATCGGGCCACAACTTGCCGCCGTCCGAATTATGATGCGCCAGCGATGTGCCTACCGCGATGATCAGGTCGGCCTGCCGCAGGCAATCACGGGCCACCTCGGTGGAAAACCCACCCGCGATCCCAAGGCTGAAGGCATCGTCATGGAACAGGCCACGCGCCGGTAACGTCGTGGCCAGCAATCCGTCGCACGCAGCCGCCAGCGCGGCACATGCCGGCCCTGCCCCGGCCTCGACCGCACCAAGGCCCGCCATCACCACGATCCGGCGCGCCCGCGCCACCATGTCAGCGGCACGGGCCACATCGGCAGGCGGCGGCGGCATCGGCGACACGTCCGCCAACAGATCCCGCGATGGCGCAGGCAGCGTCGTGCCCCCCATCCAATTCAGGTTCTGCAAATCGAACGGAACGCCCAGAACCACGGGCCGCCGTTCCCGGCGCGCCTGCAAGAACGCATCCCGGATCGCCACCGTCATCCGTTCGGGATGGTGAAGCGCGTGATAGGCTGCCCCGGTCGCCGCCACGAATGGCGCCTGATCGATCGCCTGATTGTACCACGCCGATTTCAACGGCGCCTCGCCCGCGAAAATGACCATCGGGATGCCTGCGCGCACCGCAGCCGGCAACGCAGTCATCAACTGCGTCAGGCCCGGACCGCAAGTCACCGTCGCAACGCCCACATCCTGCGTCTTGCGCGCATAGGCCATGGCGGCCGCCGCGGCGCAATGTTCATGGCGCACATACACCATCTTGCACCCGCCCTCGGACAGACGGGTGGCCCAGTTCATGTTCGCATCGCCCAACAAGGCAAAACAGGTGGTGACGTTCTCGTTCAGGAAGGCCCGCGCCAGAATATCATATAGCTTCAGGCCATCAGCCGCGCCCGCATCCTTCATCGTGCCACCCCCCGGATCATGCGTCGCTGACCAAGACGTCGCCACGCGCAATCAGGCGCGCTGTGCGGATCACCCCGGCCGACAGGAACTTGAACCCTGCCGCATCCCGGCTGAAATCCACCGTCACTTCCATCGTGCCCATCGGATGCTCGATTTGCATGATGGCAGGGGCCGCGTCGACGGGCCGGGCGATGCCCTCGGCCACGGTCCCCGGCGCTAGCGCGCAGGCCGCGATGCACTGCGACCCTGTCACGGCCATCGTCGGGTGCGTCTTCCACGGCATGAAATACCGCGCCGTCAGGTGGCCGCCATGTTGCGGCGCCGCGATCAGGCCGATCTTGGGCGTAACCGATTGCGCCACATCGCCAAAGCCCATGCGGCGGCCTGCCTCAAGGCGAATTGCCTCCATCCGCGCGAACAGCGCGGGGTTGGCATCCAATTCGTCCTTTGTCTCGAACCCGGTGATCCCGAAATCGGCGGCCCGCGCGATCATCATCGGCATTGCCACGTCGATGCACGTCACCGCGACGCCGTCGATGATGTCGACCGGCTGACCGGTGGGGAACATCGCACCCGATTTGGAGCCGACCACATCCATGAAATTCAACGCCACCGGGGCGGAGGTGCCGGGCACGCCGTCAATGGCGACCGGACCCGCATAGTTGACGGCGCCGCCCGGCGTCTGGATGATCGCCTCGACCAAGGCGCCGGTGTTCACGGCACGGATCCGCACGCGGGTTTCATCGCCCGTGATCGGAACCAACCCCATTTCCAGCGCGGCGGGCCCAACGCCCACCAAGATGTTGCCGCACGTCGGGCCATAATCGACCAGCCGCTCGGTCACACCGACCTGCGCAAAGAAATAGTCGATATCGACGCCGTCCTCGGCCGAACGGCTCAGCATCGCCACCTTGGTTGTGACCGCATCGCCGCCACCCAGCCCGTCGATGTTGCGTGGATTTCCCGCGCCCATGACCTGCATCAGGATTGCGCTCAACGCATCCCGGTCCTCGGGCAGATCGGCGCGATTGAAATAAGGCCCGCGCGACGTGCCGCCGCGCAGGAAGTGAAAGGGGATCGCGCGTTGTGTCATGTGAATGGCCATGGAAGGTTAAAGTAACTCTGAAGTAGGCCCGGCGGGAAATCACGGCCAAGGACCCAGGCGAGGAACAAGATGAAGGCAATGCCGGCGGCCGAAAGCAGTATGGAACGTGCCCAATTGAACCCGCCCCGCACCCTGAAGAAGCCAACAAAGAACAGCGCCAGCGCGATCACCAGACCAAAGACGCCGGACATCACCAGCAGCCCCAGAAACCACGACAGCGTCCGCCACAAGCCGTACGGCGCCTTTGCATCGTCGCCGCCGGATTCAAGGTCCACGAAAACCTCGTGCGTCTCGGGCAGGCGCCGCATCTGGAACAGCAGCGCGAAACACGCCAGCAAGGTCGCGGTGCCAACCGTCAGCGGAAAGATCTTGTCGCCCATCCGCGTGATGGTGAACGCATCGATCCACGCCACGACCAGATACGCGGTGATGCAGCCCAGAAAGATGAACGGCGCGCGCTTGCTTCCGGTGGGCGCGTCGATGTTTTCGCGAATATTCTTGGCCTGCCGCATGCCCACCACGATGGACAGAACCGTCAGCGCCAGCAGACCGATGGACAGGGGCGTGAAGATATACTCGAAACCCTGCTCCCAGCCACGGCGGAACCGCGAGCCTGCGATCTGGTTGGCCATGTTCGCGAATGCCTCGGCCTGATTCGACAACACAAAGCCGATCAGGAAGGCGGGGCGGGAATAATCGAACCGGCGCAGCAAGATACCCAGCAATCCGATGGCGACCAACGCCGCCAGATCGCCCAGCGACTGGCGCGATTGGAACGCCGCGAACGCGATCAGCATGAACAGGTAAGGCGCAAGGATCGTGAAGCGGATCGTGGTCAGCTTGGCAATCTGCTTGGACAGCAAGATGCACAGGCCCGCACCCACCACGTTGGCCAAGGCCAGCGACCACACGATGGTATAGGTGATATCCAGATCCTGCCGCACCATATGCGGCCCCGGCGACAGACCCAGCAGCGCCAGCCCCCCCAGAAAAACCGCCATCGATCCGGATCCGGGAATGCCGAAGATCAGCGTCGGAACCAATCCGCCGCCTTCCTTTGCGTTGTTGGAGCTTTCCGGCGCGATCACGCCGCGGATGTCGCCCTGCCCAAAATTCTCGCGGTTCTTGCTGGATTGCACCGCATAGCCATAGGCCAACCAGTCAACGACCGACCCGCCAAGGCCGGGGATCACACCAACCACCACGCCGATGGCCGCACATTTCGTCGAAAGCCATTTGTTTGCCCACCAGTCGCGGACACCCTGCCCCCAGCCCTCGCCCAAGGAACCGCCTCTGGCAATGGAGCGGTCCTGCCGCAACAACGAAACGATCTCAGGGATTGCATAAATGCCAAGGCCGACGATCACCAGTTGCAGGCCATCGACCAGATAGGGAATTTCATAGGTGGACATGCGCAGGCTGCCACCCGCGCCCGCCGCCCCGATCGTGCCCGCCATCAGGCCCAGACCGGCGGCGACAATTCCCTTCAGCGGAACGCGTCCCGCCAGAATCGCCACCATGGACAGGCCCAGAATGGTAATCATCAGCATCTCGGGCAGGCCGAATGCCAAGATCAACGGACGGGCGACGAAGATGAACCCGGTCAGAACCAGCGCACCCAGCAATCCGCCATAAAGGCTCGAGGCGAACGCCGCCGACAGCGCCCGTGCCGCGTGACCCTTGCGCGACAGCGGAAAGCCATCAAGCACCGTGGCCTGACTGGACGATGATCCCGGAATACCCAGCAACACCGAAGAAAACGTATCAGACGTGGGGATGACGGCGATCAGGCCCACCATCAGGGCCAGACCCGACACAGGCTCCATGCCAAACATGAACGGCAGCACCAGCGACAGCCCGGCAATCCCGCCAAGGCCCGGCAACACCCCGATAGACAACCCCAACAAGACGCCGGCCACCAAGTACATCAACTGTTGCGGCTGAAACACAAGCCACAGCGCCTCGCCCATCGCCGGAAGGGCAGTTGTCAAAATATCCACAAGTTCATCCCCCGATATCGCACGGAAGGCGCCCGCCCGGGCCATGCCGGACGAGCGCCATTTGTGTCTGTCAGATCAATTGAGCGAGATGCCGTATGCTTCCAGCAGCCAATTCAGCACGAACTCACGTGCTTCCGGGGTCACGTTGGTGGCCTGATCGCTTGCGATCCGGGCCGCCTCGCCGGTCAACTGGGGATAGACGCCCAGTTCAGCCGCCGCCAACTCCGCAAAGTCGGGGCGCGCAATGATCGCCTCGAACGCGTTGGTGTAGGTTGCAACCACATCAGCCGACGCGCTGCCGGGCAGATAGACCATCTTCTGGGCGGCAAAGCCCGAGATGAAGAACGCCTTCCATGCATCCCACGCCAGACCTTCGGTTTCACAACCAGCCGTCGCTTCACAAACTTCGCGGAAGCTGGGCAGGTCGGGGAACGTGGGGTCGCGCACGATGTTGCCGTCCGCATCCAGCGAGCCATAGGTGAACGCCGGCACGGCCAGTCCCTGATCAACCAGTGGCTGCACGCTTTGGATATACGCCGCCGATGTCTGGTAATCGATGTTGGCTTCGCCCCGCTCGAACATCAGACGGCCATCGCCGCGACCTTCGATGCCGAACACCGCGTCAACATCCAGACCAAGCATCTCGAACGCCAGCAGCGGAACGAGGTCCAAGGTCGTGGCGCCCTGCGATCCATAAAGGAAGATCTCGTCCTGCAGATCGTCGAAATCGCCGTCAAACCGCGCGCCCAGTTCAGGCGGCAGGTAGACAACGCCACCGGTGCCCGATGCCAGAACCGGCTGCCAGTCCTGATATTCGTAACGCACCCGCTGATCGCCCAGCAGATACGGGAACTGGGTGGACCCCGACGTGCCGAACACCAGCGTGCCGTCATCGGTCGTCTGCTGCTGGAACCAGTTGGCGCCTTCAGTCGATCCCGCGCCGGGACGATAACGCACGACAACGGTCGGGTTGCCGGTCAGCGCTTCGTTCAGCAGCGGTGCATAAAAGTTCGCCCAACGCGCCGAACCACCCGATTCCGAGAACGGAATCACGAACTCAGCCGTTTCGCCGCTCAGATCAACGCCGTGACCGCCCGCCATGGCAGCGGTCGAAATCGCAGTGCTTGCAGCAAGCACCATTGCAGAACGCGCCACGCGGCGCGCAGTGAAATAAGTCATGGATTTCTCCTCCCTGATGTAGGCGTCCCCTTCTCCCGAGTGAACGCATACGGATTCCCAATCGAGGCTTTCCCCGCTTGATGAAGACGACTTGACCTGCGAACCTTGCCACAAGCTTGCAAAGGGCAAAAATGCGGATCGTTCTTGTTGAAGACAATGAAAGCCTCGCGGCCGGCATCAGCTACCGGCTGCAGGATCTGGGGCATTCGGTCGACCGTCTGGATGATGGTGACCACGCCGATCAGCATCTGCGCGATGATGGCGCGGATCTGGTGATCCTTGATATCAACCTGCCCGGCATGGATGGTCTGCGCATCCTGTCGCGCATGCGCGACCGGGGTGACGAACGCCCGGTCCTGTTGCTGACCGCGCGTGCCGATACCGATGATCTGGTGCGCGGTCTGGATGCCGGGGCAGATGATTACCTGATCAAACCGTTCCAGATGGCCGAGCTTGAGGCCCGCATCCGCGCCTTGTCGCGCCGTCGCCCGCACGCCCTGCGCGAAACCCTGACCTTCGGCGGGATGGTGCTTGATCTGGGGGCCCGGCAGGTCGAAATCGGCGGTCAGGTGCAGCGCATTCCCCGCCGCGAGGTCAGCCTGCTGGAACGGCTCATGGCCTCGACCGGGCGCATGGTGCCCAAGTCCGACCTGCTCGACCATACTTACGGCACCGGGGCCGACATTGAAGAGGCCGCGATCGAGGCGCATATTTCCCGGCTGCGCAAACGGCTGCGGCCCCACGGCATTGCCATTCAAATGCAGCGCGGGCTTGGCTACTGCCTTGCGATGGACACCGCGAAATGACCTCTGCTTCGTTGCGGCTGCGGCTGACGCTGATCATTCTGGGGCCGTTGCTGACGATCTCGATCGCGGTCGGGCTGTGGCAGATCCGCGATGCCCGCGACACCGCCGCCTACGTATTCGACCGCAGCCTGTTGTTCACCGCACTGGCGGTCGCCAGCGACATCGCGCAATCCGATGGTGATGCCCTGTCCATCGAAACCCGCGACCGGCTTGCCGACACATCCGGCGGGCCGGTGTTCTACCATGCCTTCGCGCCTGACGGCATTTATGTGACGGGCTATGCGACGCCGCCCGTTCCCGTCGGCCTGACCCATCTCCCCGAGGGCGATCTGGTTTTCTACGATGCGCTCTATCACGGGCACACGGTGCGGGCGGTCCGCATTCAAGACATCACGACCGTCGGCGTCATCTCGGGTGTTTTCACCTATACCGTCTGGCAAGATGTCGCCCTGCGCGATGCCTTCGTGCGCGATCTGGTCACGCGCAGCTTTGTGGTGATCCTTGTTTTGATCGGCACCGTGGCGCTTGTGGTCTGGTTCGGGGTCAGCCTTGGCTTGCGTCCCTTGCTTGATCTGGAAGACGCGATTTCCAAACGCAGTTCCGACGACCTCAGCCCGATCCAGCGCCCGGTCCCCCCCGAAGCGCGCGGTCTGGTGCGCCGCCTCAATATCCTCTTTTCGCAGGTCGAAGCCGCGCTCGTGACCCAGACAAACCTGATCTCGAACGCCGCGCACCAACTGCGTAATCCGCTTGCCGGTGTGCTGGCGATGGCCGAAGCCGTGAACAGCGCGCCCGACGCCGCGACCGCGCAGGCCCGCTCAGGTGAGTTGCTTGAGGCAGCCCGCCGCGCCAGCGATCTGGCCAACAAGCTTCTGACGTTGGAGCGGGTGCGCGCGGCACCGCCCCAAACGCTGAACCGCGCCGTCGATCTGTCCCAGTTGGTGGCGGGCGTGGCCGATGATCATCGCACCGCCGCTGCGGCCCGCGACGTCAGGTTGTCCACATCGCTTCCCCCCGGCCCGGTCTTTGCCGTGGCCGATGCGGTGATGCTGCGCGAGGCCGTCGCGAACCTCACCGACAACGCCCTGCGCCACGGCGGCAAGGCGCTGACACAGGTGCAGATCAGCCTCCGGCAAGACGACGACGCCACGGTCATCGAAGTCGCCGACGACGGCACCGGCCTGAATGAAAACGATGTCGACCGGGTGCTGGCCCGCTTCGGGCAGGCGCAGGCCGGCGAAGGCAGCGGCCTTGGCCTGTCCATCGCCGACGCCGTGGCCACCCGTCACGGTGGCGCGCTCAGCCTCGATACCGCACGCCAAGGCCTCAGGGTAATCTTTCGCCTGCCCGCCGAAAAGACCGCCGTCGCCTAACGTCCCGCCGCATAAGCCTGCATCAGACGCGGCGTCGCCGCCGCCCGCAAGATGCCGTCAGGGTTGCGCGACGCCGCCGTCAATCGGCCTACCGCCCACGGCTCGGATACCTCCAGCAGATGCCCCTGCGCGCGTAACGCCTCAAGCGTGGCTGCGGGAAAATGCGGCTCGATCATCAGATGACCGGGCCGGGTGCCGCGCGGATAGAAACTGGCCTGCAGATGCCCGGTGTGAAACAGCGGGCCATCAATAGCCTCCTGCAGGTTCATCCCGTGATGGATCAGCCGCAGCAAGAAGATCAGTTGCCATTGATCCTGCTGATCGCCGCCCGGCGTGCCGAATGCCACCCGTCTGCCATCCGGCCCCCGCGCCATTGACGGCGACAATGTCGTGCGCGGTCGCCGCCCCGGTGCCAGCGACGTCGGCAGCCCCTCGTCCAGCCAGAACATCTGCGCCCGCGTATTCAGCGGCACACCCAGCCCCGGAATGACCGGGGACGATTTCAGCCACCCCCCCGACGGCGTCGCCGACACCATGTTGCCCCATTGGTCAACGACGTCGATGTGAACGGTATCGCCCCGCTTTTCCGTCAGGTGCGCCATCGTCGGTTCGCCTGCTCCGATGCCGGGGCCATCCTCGACCTTGCGCGCCGCGCGCCGCATGAATGCCGCCGCCCACGCCTCGTATCCCGCGATCGCGCCGGGACGTTGCGCCAAGCTGGCCTGCGTCCCGATCTCGGCGCGCCGTGCCGCGCCATAGGCCGACGACAGCAGCGTTTCCACCGGGATCTCCGCCGCCAGCGGCTCCCCGTAATAGGCCTCCCGGTCCGCGAAACCCAGCTTCAGCGCCTCGGTCACAAGATGAACGAACTCCGGGCCCACCGGGTCCAATCCCGCCAGATCGTCACGCTCCAACATGCGCAGCGCCTGCAACAAGACCGGCCCTTGGGTCCACACGCCGCATTTCCAGACGTCCCAGCCCGCGTGATCGACATGCAGCGGGGTTTCCTCCGTCGCACGCCAATTCGCCATGTCCTGCGCCGTCATCACGCCCTTGCGGCGTTCGCCGGTTGCATCCAGCACGCAGGCGTCTTTGAGGTAATCACCAATCGTCTCTGCGACAAAGCCGTCATAGAACGCGCGCCGCGCCGCCTCGATCTGCGCCTCCCGCCCGCTGACGGCACCCGCCTCGGCGATCAGGCGTTCCCAGAACGCCGCCAAGTCAGGGTTGGCGAACAACGCACCCGCCACGGGCGCATTGCCCCCCGGCAACCATACCGGGGCGGAGGTCGGCCATTCATCGCGAAACACGTCCGCCATGTCGGCGATGGTTGCCGCGACGCGGGCCAGCATCGGGTGCCCGTGGCGCGCATAATAAATCGCCGGCGCCATCACCTCCGCCAACGGCAGCCGCCCATGATCGCGCAGCATGATCATGAAGGCATCGAATTGCCCTGGCACCACCGTCGCCAACAGCCCCGAACCGGGGATCAGGTCCAGCCCCTCGGCCTTGTAATGCGCGATCGTCGCACCCGCCGGTGCCACCCCCTGCCCGCAGATCACCGTCGGCGCATCGTCACCGGCCGGCCAGATCATGGCGGGCATATCGCCCAACGGCCCGTTCAGATGCGGCTCCACCACGTTCAGGACGAACCCCGCCGCCGCCGCCGCATCAGCCGCCGAACCGCCCGCCTCCAGCATCTTCATACCCGCCGCCGAGGCCAGCCAATGGGTCGTCGTGACCATGCCAAAGGTCCCTGCCAGTTCAGGCCGTGTTGTAAACGTCATCTCGTCTTGTCCTTTTCATCGTCCGCCGCGCGATCGCGCACCCGAAAAATCCGCGCCGCGATCGGCGCCCCTGTAATCACAACGATCACCCTCACCAGATGGTGCACAATGACAAACCCCAGATCGGCCCCCGCGACAATGGCCAGCACCGTCATCTCGGCCTGTCCGCCCGGCGCAAACGCCAGAAACCCCTCGACCGGGCGCGCAAGTCCCAGAAGATACAGCACCTCGGTAAAACCCGCCGTCAGGGTCGCCAGAAGCAGCACGAACACCACGCCCGCCGCCACGTCCCGGCGCAATTCGGGCCATGTGACCCCAACATATCCCACACCGATGCCGATCCCGATCAGGAACTGCGCCACCAGAATTGCCTCCGCTGGCGGGCGCGCATGGATCAGGCCCAGCATCGAAAACGTCGCCGTCACCACCATCGGCCCGATGATCGATGCCCCGAAAAGTCCGATCCGTTCGCCACCCTTCCAGCCGATCAAGGCCGCAACCACCATCATCGCAAGGTCCGACAGGGGTATGGTGGACGCAGGCGCGCCAATCGGGTTGTCCAGCGTCACACCAAACCCCTTGACCAGAATGATCGGCGCAAGCGTCACCACGATCAGCACCCGCGTTGCATGGATCAACGACAGCGCGCGGGTGTCCGCGCCCGCTTCGGTTCCGAAAATCACCATGTCCTGAAGGCCACCGGGCATTGCGGCATACCAACTTGTCACCCAGTCGAACTTGTAGACCTTGCGAAAGAACGGCACCCCGATCAGCCCGATGACCACCACATACAACGGCACCAGCGCGACCGATGCGGCCATCTGCGGCAGCCGCTCCACGACCTCGGGCGTGATCGACGCCCCGACAGCCACGCCGACGATCGTCCGCGCCGCCACCGAAACCTGCCCCAACCCGCGCAATTTCAACCCACCCAGCGCCGTCAACAAGCAAGCCAGCATCGGCCCGAACAAGAACGGAAGCGGCAGCCCCGTCAGCCAGAACAAACCGGTGCCAACAACGGCAATAGCCAGGGTCATGGCGCGTTGGCGCGCAACTGGGGAAAGCGACAGCGGCATGAAATCGGGACTCACAAATATTGCATCCAACTGTATACAAGTGTATTCTTGCTGCAATGGCAAAAGAGACAATCATGAACGACGCGCGGCAGACAGAAACCTCCCAAGGGCAAGATGCCTACGCGCGCCTGCTGGATCAGATCCGTGTGGGCAGCTTGCGGCCCGGCGACCGGCTGACCGAAACCGATCTGGCCGCGCGCCTCGGGATCAGCCGCACCCCCGTCCGCGAGGCGATCCGCCAGTTGGAGGCCGATGGACTCGTCATCCACACCCCCCGCGTCGGTGCCACGATCCGCAGGCTGGACTATGCCGAGATCACCGAACTTTATGAAATGCGCGCCGTTCTGGAAGGCACGGCCGCGCGTTTCGCCGCCCGAGGGGCCTATGATGCCGAAACCGCCGAATTGGCGGCCATCAATGGCGAAATGGCCGCTGCCGCAGGGGATATCTTGCGCCTGTCGGCGCTGAACCGGCAATTCCATGCCGTGCTGCTGAACGCCGCGCGCAACAGGTTTCTGGTGCGCGCGATACAAGCGATGCAGAAAACCTTGCTGATCCTCAGCCCCTCGACGCTGGAGGAAGGCGAGCGCGCAACGCAGGCCATCGCCGAACATGCGGCCATCATCGACGCACTCGGAACACATGACGGAACCCGCGCCGAAGCGGCAATGCGCACCCATATCGAGGCCGCCCATCGCGCCCGCCTCGGCCAGTTGCGCAAAGGCGATGGTGCCTGACATCCGGGCCCTTGGCCGTCCGATCCGCAGGCGTCATGCCCGGCGCGCGCCCCCTTCCGCGGTATGCATCACGTGTGCATCGGTTGTGCATGGGTTGTGCATCAGCGTCCTGTCATGCTGCAAACCCGTTTCCACGGCTGCCCAGACCTGCGCGGGAAAAGGTCTAACAGACTGATCATGATTGATATTATAAGGCTTTCCGGCTGCTACGAAATGATCTCGAACCGGGTGACGTCGACCATGCCCCTGTCGGTGATCTTGAGCGCCGGAATCACCGGCAAAGCCAGAAACGCCAGCTGCAAGAACGGCTCCCGCAACCCCACCCCAAGCGACTTGGCGGCTGCCCGCAAGTCAACCAGACTTTCGCGAACGAATTCAAATGGTTCAAGGCTCATCAGGCCCGCAAGTGGCAGCGCCAATTCGGCCAGAATAACCCCGTCCCGAACCACCACGAAACCGCCCTCTATCTCTGTCAGCCGATTGGCCGCAACCGCCATGTCCTCATACCCGGCCCCGACCGCGACGATGTTGTGGTGATCATGACAAACCGTCGAAGCAATAGCCCCCGACCTCAGCCCAAATCCCTTTACGAACCCGGTGGCAATATTGCCGTTCCGACCGTGCCGTTCCACGACCGCAATCCGTATCAGGTCGCGCGCGATATCAGGGCGCTTGTCACCATCGGTTATGGGAATTGTCTCGTGCAGATGTTCGGTCAGGATCTTGCCCTCGATGATCCCGATCACGTCCGTCTCTTCGCGATTGCCGGTTGCGCGAAAGTTTCGGGCCTGCAGAAGCGGCGCCTTCACCGATCCGCGCCCGACAGGGGGCACGATCTTGCGCGCCGCAAATGCAGCGCTGTCGGCCAGTTTCCCACCCGCCACCACCATCTCTGCCCGGCAATCCTCAAGACTGCGGAGCGCGACAATATCCGCGCGTTTGCCCGGCGCGATCAAACCGCGATCCTTCAGACCAAAGGCTTCCGCCGCCGACAAAGATGCAGCGCGATAGGCCGCCAGCACGGGCGTGCCCGCGGCAATGAGGCTTCGGATCATGTAATCAAGGTGGCCATGTTCGGCGATGTCCAGCGGATTGCGATCATCCGTGCAAAGGCACATGTAAGGGGCGGTAATGTCCGTCAGCAGGGGCTGCAACGCCTCCATATCCTTCGACACCGACCCTTCCCGGATCAGGACACGCATGCCCTTTTGCAGCTTTTCACGCGCCTCTGCGGCAGTCGTTGCCTCGTGCTCGGTATGAATCCCTGCCGCGATATAGGCGTTCAGATCACGCCCGGACAAAAGCGGACAATGTCCATCGACATGCCTGCCAGCAAACAGATGCAACTTGTCCATCGCCTGAGGGTCGCGGTTGATGACCCCGGGGTAGTTCATGAACTCCGCCAGACCGATGCCGGAACGGTGGCCCATTAGCAGGCGCAAATCATCCGCCAGCAATTCGGCCCCCGCCGTCTCCATGTCTGTCGACGGCACACACGAGGATAGCTGCACCTTTATATCCATCAGCGTGTGTTCAGACGCCTCCTGAAAATAGCGAATGCCGTCAGCACCTATCACGTTGGCAATTTCATGCGGATCACAGATGGCCGTCGTGACCCCGCGCGGGGTCACGCAGCGGTCAAATTCGAAAGGCGTGATCAATGAACTTTCGATATGCAGATGCGCGTCGATAAAGCCCGGCACAAGGATCAAGCCGGTGACGTCGATCACGACGGCCGCCTCGTAATGCGCGCAGGTGCCAACAATCGTATCGCCGCAAATGGCGACGTCGCCCTCAAGAAGCGCACCGGTGATCAGGTCCAGTATCCGCCCGCCCCGCAAGACAAGATCGGCCGGAACATCACCACGGCCCTGTGCAATCCGTTGTTCAAGATGTGCCATCGCTGCCTCCGTCTTTTTGGAACCGTCCAGAACGTCGCATTCTTATGGACCCTGATGACACGATCACAGGTCGCGCCGCGACCGTCCAGACCTTCCAGATCGCCAACGTCCATGTATCGATCAGGGCGCGCTGTCCGTCGCACTGTGTGCCACTGTTTCCCTAAGGCTTTGGCGGAAAAGGTGAACCAACGGCCCCGGCACCTCTTCGGCGCGGGCCATGATACCGACAGGACCTGCCGTCGCGCGAAGATCGATATCAAGCGAGACCAGTCGCCGATGATCCAGATCGTCGGCGACGACGCCGCGCGATATGAACCAGATCGCCCGAGATGGGCCCAGTGTCATGGCGCGCCCAAAGGCACCCGATGCACATTCGATCCGGTCGCCGAACAAGGGCATTCCCGTTGCAATCATCTGCCGCGCGACAAGCGGACGGATCGCGGCGCCCGGCGGCGGATAAAGCACCGGAAACCCGCGGAGCTGATCCAGTTGGGTGACACCGACCAGCGGATGGTCCGGAGCGACGACGACAACCACCTGTTCGGAGTAAAGCTGCGTGAAAGCGAGGCCGGCCATGGTCTGCGGTCGCCCCAATCGCCCGACAACCAGATCGAGCGCCCCGCTTCGCAGGCGATCCGTCAGGTCATCATGAGGGCCTTCCAACACGCGCACCACGGTTGCCGGGGACTGACCCCGAAACCGCAAGACAGCGTCGGGCAGGATACCGGCCGCGACACTTGGCAGGGCGCCTATGGTCAACAACGCGCCAGCCCCTGCTCCTATCCCCGCGATGCTTGTCAGCCCCGACTGAAGGGCCGACATGCTTTGCTCCGCGAACTGCAGAAAAACCTCGCCCTCGGCGGTCAGGCGCACGCCCGCGCGCCCGCGGTCCATCAATGAAACCTTCAGGATCGTTTCCAGTTCTTTGAGGGTCTTGGAGATGGTCGGTTGGGTCAGGTTCAACTGGCCCGCAGCACGCTTGAGGCTTTTGGCGCGGGCGATGGCGATAAACGCTTCAAGATGCCTGAACTTGATCCGTCGATCCACGTTGATTTCCGATCTGGCAACTAAATTAGTAAAAACGTCATTTTACATGCTAAAAAGTGAAAGGCAAATTGCGGATGCCGTCGCATTCCTTTTGCGGCTTTACGCGACGCCGGCAACGTCGCCCGAACCCAATGGTCGCAGCAGGCGAACGTGGCCACAGGCTTTTTCAAAGGGAAACCACTGACCGTGACACACCCGCAATCCGCCCGTCATGCCCTTGGCATGAAGACACGCCGCGAGGTCCTGGGCGATGCCCATGTTGACCGTGCCATGGCAAAAGCAACGCCCTTCGACGCGCCCTTTCAGGCGATGATCACGGAAGGCGCGTGGGGAACGCTTTGGTCAGATGACACGATCAACCGCCGCGAACGCTCGATGCTGACGCTGGCGCTTTTGGCGGCTACGGGAAACTTCGAGGAAATCCCGATGCACATCCGCGCAACGGCCAATACAGGCGCAAGCCGGGATGACGTCATGCAGGCGTTCTTGCATGTCGCGGTGTACGCGGGCGTGCCAAAAGCAAATCATGCCATTCAGTCGGCCAAGCAAACCTATCGCGAGATGGATGAGGAACAGAAATGACGACGCCCGCCGAATATTATCAGCGCAACCGCGACAGGCATCCCCCCGCCCTGACCCCAAACTACAAGACAAGCATTGCCCGATCCCCGCAGTTTGCGCTTATCAGCCTTGAACAAACCGCAAGCGAAATCACCGGCCCCACGTTCGGGCATGGCGACATCGCACCGGGCGACAATGATCTGATCAAGAACTATGCCAAGACCGGTGATCCCATCGGCGAGCGGATCATCGTGCATGGCCGCGTTCTGGATGAAAACGCCCGCCCCGTGCCCAACACCCTGGTCGAGGTCTGGCAGGCGAATGCAGGCGGTCGCTACCGGCACAAGAAAGATACCTACCTTGCCCCCGTCGATCCGAATTTCGGGGGGTGTGGCCGCACGCTAAGCGATGATGTTGGCTATTACGCGTTTCGTACGATCAAGCCCGGGGCCTACCCATGGCGCAATCTGATCAACAATTGGCGGCCCGCCCATATTCACGTGTCGGTGTTTGGGGCATCGTTCAGCCAACGCCTGATCACACAGCTCTATTTCGAAGGCGACCCACTGATCCCGCTGTGCCCCATTGTGCGGTCAATTCCCGACGCGGATGCCATCGACCAACTGACTGCCAAGCTGGACCTGAACGCCACCATCCCGCTGGACAGCATCGCCTATCGCTTTGACATCGTGCTGCGTGGACGGCGATCAACCATGTTTGAAAACCGGCCGGAGGGGAACTGATGACCGCATGCGATACGCTTCACGAAACGCCCTCGCAAACGGCGGGGCCATACGTCCACATCGGGTTGGCGCCCGGCGCCGCCGGATTCGACATCTACGAACAGGAACTCGGGTGGGATATTGCAGGGCCGAACGCCAAGGGCGAACGCATTCGGGTTCAGGGGCACGTGCTGGATGGCATGAACAGCCCGATCAAGGATGTGATGCTTGAGGCATGGCAAGCGAATGCCGAGGGGCATTACGCCCACCCCGAGGGCGGCGGCGCCGTCGAAGACGGCTTTCGCGGATGGGGCCGCGTGATAACCGATTTCGACACCGGCGAATGGAGCTTTGACACCATAAAGCCGGGGGCGGTCATCGGCAGGAACGGGCGCATGATGGCCCCCCATATCAACCTGTGGATCGTGGCGCGCGGCATCAACATCGGGTTGAACACACGGCTCTATTTCAGCGATGAAGTGGTTGCCAATGCCAGCGATCCAATCCTGAACGTGATCGAGTGGGAACGCCGCCGCAGCACCCTTGTGGCGACGCGACATGATGACGGCGAAACGCCGGTCTACCGGTTCGACGTCAAGATACAGGGACAGGACGAAACCGTCTTTTTTGATATTTGACCTGACGCAGTTCACGTTTCGCGGCTGGTTCAGCGGTCGTTGCGACGATCTTGGAACCGCCGCAAAGTCGCGATCGGTCCTTCTCAGGGGTGTTGCGCAGGGGGCGGTCGGGCTAATGGCGACCATGCGCATTCGCAGCCATCGGGGGTGGTCTGTTAATGTGTGGATGGCTACTGTGCTCACGACGACGGCAGCAAGGATTGCGCGGCAATGCATGTGGAGGAAACCGGACTTTCCGGATTGGTGGTGCTAACGCCGCGCCGTTTTGGCGATGCGCGCGGTTTCTTTAGCGAAACGTGGAATCGGGGCACCATGACCGCCGCTGGACTGACCTACGATTTTGTTCAGGACAACCACTCCGTTTCCGAACAGGCCGGCACGGTGCGCGGGCTGCATTTTCAGGCCCCGCCTCGCGCACAGGCCAAGCTCGTGCGGTGCGGGCGTGGCGCGCTGTTCGACGTGGCCGTCGACCTCCGGCAATGGTCGTCCACCTATGGTCATTGGTTCGGGATCGAGCTGAGCTTTGACAATGGCAAACAGTTGATGATCCCGGCCGGGTTCGCCCACGGGTTCGTCACACGAACGCCGGACACCGAGGTCATCTACAAGTGCACCGACATGTATGCACCCGAAACCGAAGGGGCGTTGCGCTTTGACGATCCTGACCTTGCGATCGACTGGGGCCTTGGCGAACTGTCCCCCGTCCTGTCGGAGAAGGACGCCGCCGCGCCGGGTTTTTCCGGGTTCAAGACACCCTTTGTGCCGGGAATGACGTCATGAAACTGCTGGTGACGGGGGGGGCGGGCTTTATCGGGTCGGCGGTCGTCCGGCTTGCCATCAGTCGCGGGCATGACGTGGTTAATGTCGATGCGCTGACCTATGCCGCCTGTCTTGATAACGTGGCAAGCGTTGCGGACAATGCCGGTTACGCCTTTGAACACGCGGATGTGCGCGATCGCTGCGCCATGGACCGTATCTTGGCTGCGCACGCACCCGACGCCATCATGCATCTGGCCGCCGAAAGCCATGTGGATCGGTCCATCGACGGGCCCGGCAGTTTCATCGATACCAACGTGACCGGCACCTACACCCTGCTGGAGGCCGCGCGCGCCTATTGGATGTCACGCGGCAAGCCTGATGATTTCCGCTTTCATCACATTTCGACGGATGAGGTTTACGGCACTCTGGGCGCGACCGGCCTGTTCACCGAGGACACGCCCTATGCCCCGAACAGCCCCTATTCCGCCTCCAAGGCGGCCTCGGACCATCTTGTGCGGGCTTGGCACGAAACCTATGGCCTGCCTGTTCTGGTGACGAACTGCTCCAATAATTACGGCCCCTATCATTTTCCCGAAAAACTGATCCCGGTCGTGATCTTGAACGCGTTGGCGGGACGGGCGATCCCGGTTTATGGCACGGGCGACAACGTTCGCGACTGGCTTTATGTGGAAGATCACGCCGATGCGCTGCTCCTCGTGCTGGCGCAGGGGCGTATCGGGCGAAGCTACAATATCGGCGGCAAGAACGAGATGCGGAATATCGCGCTTGTCCAAATGCTCTGTCGGCTGCTTGATGATCGCCGCCCAAAGGCGGCCCCGCATGAAGATCTGATCACGTTTGTGACCGATCGGCCCGGGCACGATCTGCGTTATGCCATCGACCCCACGCGCATCGAGACCGAACTGGGCTGGTCCCCCTCCGTCACTGTCGCGGAAGGGCTGGGCAGAACGGTCGACTGGTATCTGGCAAACGAACGCTGGTGGCGCGCCCTTGAGGATCGAGCAGGCGTCGGTCGGCGCCTAGGAACCATGGCGGCAGGCGGATAGGATGGCCGTTCTTGTCTTTGGCCAAACCGGGCAAGTTGCCCAAGAGCTTGGGCGCCACCCCGGCATCGTGTCGTTGGGACGGCACGCCGCCGATCTGACCGATCCGTCCGCCTGTGGCGACGCAATTCGTGCCGCACGGCCAAGCGCCGTCATCAACGCCGCCGCATACACCGCCGTCGACAAGGCCGAGACGGAAGAACAACTGGCGACGACCATCAACGCCCATGCCCCCGCCGCCATGGCTGCGGCCTGCGCCGAACTTGGTATCCCCCTGATCCAGATATCGTCCGATTACGTGTTTGACGGATCGGGCGATGCGCCGCGACATCCCAACGAACCGGCCAACCCGCGAAACGCCTATGGCCGCAGCAAACTGGCCGGGGAAATCGCCGTTCGTGACAGCGGTGCGGCCCACGTCATCTTGCGGACGTCATGGGTGGTTTCGGCCCACGGCGCGAATTTTGTGAAGACGATGTTGCGTCTGGGTGCCGAACGGGACGGCTTGCGCATTGTTGCCGATCAGATCGGCGGCCCGACACCCGCGCGCGATATCGCTGACGCCTGCATGGCGATGGTCGGCCAATTGACCCGCGATCCGTCGAAGTCGGGCACGTATCATTTCGCAGGTTCGCCGGATGTCTCATGGGCGGAATTCGCGCGAGCCATCTTTGAACTTTCCGGTCTGGATTGCACGGTCACTCCGATCCCGACGGCGGACTATCCAACGCCTACGCCACGGCCCCTGAATTCCCGTCTGGATTGCGCGGCAACGACGTCGTCATTTTCCATCGCACGGCCCGATTGGCGGACCGGACTGCGCCAGATATTATTAGACCTGAAGGCAATGAAATGACCAATCGCAAGGGTATCATTCTGGCTGGTGGGTCGGGAACACGGCTTTTCCCCATCACCATGGGTGTTTCGAAGCAATTGCTGCCGATCTACGACAAACCCATGATCTATTACCCCCTGACAGTGCTGATGCTGACAGGGATACGGGACATCGCGATCATTACCACGCCGCTTGACCAGGCCCAGTTTCAGCGCACGCTTGGCGATGGAAGCCAATGGGGCATCTCGCTCAGCTACATTGTCCAACCCTCGCCCGACGGTCTGGCGCAGGCCTATCTGCTGGCGCGCGATTTCCTTGCCGGGGCACCATCGGCCATGGTTTTGGGTGACAACATCTTTTTCGGCCACGGTTTGCCTGTGCTTCTGACGCAAGCGGATCAGGCGGCGGCGGGCGGCACGGTGTTCGGCTATCACGTCAGCGACCCCGAGCGGTATGGCGTGGTCGATTTCGGGCCAGACGGCGAGGTTCGGCAAATCATCGAAAAGCCAAGCGTCCCGCCATCAAGCTATGCCGTGACCGGACTATATTTCCTTGACGAGACCGCACCCGATCGCGCGGCCACGGTGACGCCTTCGGCACGGGGCGAACTTGAAATCACGAGTCTGCTGGAAAGCTATCTTGCCGATGGAGCACTGAGCGTGCAGCGCATGGGCCGGGGCTACGCGTGGCTTGATACCGGCACGCATGCCAGCCTTCTGGATGCTGGCAATTTCGTCAGAACGCTGGAACAGCGGCAAGGCCTCCAAAGCGGAAGCCCCGACGAAATTGCATTCGAGGCGGGGTGGATCAACGCCGAAGATCTGCAACAGCGCGCCGCGATGTTCGGAAAAACGGACTATGGCGCCTATCTGCAACGCCTGATCCGCTAGGGGGGCGTCAGACATGACCGACCTCATTCTTGGCATCGACATTGGCACGACCGCCGTCAAGCTGGCCGCCTATGATCTGGCAGGGGTTGAAGTATTTCGCCGGGCCACGCCGTATCCGACGCGACACGCGGCAGCGATCGCCGAACAAGACCCGTCCGATTGGTTAAGCTTGGTTGATGAAGGGCTGGCCGATCTTGCCGCCGCGGCACTGGCCGACCGGGTTCGCGCGGTTGGCGTGACCTCGCAGGTCAACACCCATGTGTTCGTGGATGGCAAACGGCACCCCCTGCATCGAGCGATCACATGGAAAGACGGGCGTTGCGCCGCGCAGGCCGCCCGCATCGATGCTGAAATCGACCATCAGACGCGACTGGAATGGTTCGGCGCACCGATGCCGATTGATGCAAGTCATATGGTCGCCCGAATGGCATGGATGGCAGAAACCCACCCCGATATCTGGGCACGCACAGCGGCCGTCTTGTTGCCCAAGGATCTGGCAATCGCGCATCTGACGGGCGCGGTGCTGTCAGACCCGGTTTCCCACATTGGCGCGATCGCCCCCCGTGGCGGATTTGCACCTGTATTCGACCGGGTTGCAGGCGCACGAACACGCTTGCCCGGCCTGCAGGACCCAACCTCGATCGCGGGCATGACAACATTGCCCGGCGCCTCGGGCCCGATACCGGTTGCCACGGGGCTGATGGATGCATGGGCAGGGATGCTTGGCGTCGGCACGCGGCGCGACGGACAGGCCATGTATCTGTCCGGCACGTCCGAGATCGCGGGGGTGTTATCCCCCAATATTCACGCGGCACCGGGTATATTGGTCTTTCCGCCATTTGCGGGCATCACGATGCATGTGGCCCCCACCCAAGCAGGCGGTGCGGCACTGGATTGGATCGCGGGTGTCCTTGGCTTGTCCCCGGCGCAGGCCATCGCGACAGCCAAGCCCGCCGCCGCGTTGTTCCTGCCTCATTTGCCCGGCGAACGGGCGCCGCTGTGGGATGCACATGCGCGCGGCACGTTTCTGGGCCTGACCCCGGATATGGGGCCAGCCGAACTTGCACATTGCGTTCTGGAAGGGGTCGCGATGGCCGTGCGGCTTGCCTTCGAAGGGCTGGACCAGTCTGCCGGGCTACGCGCCAATATCCTCAATTGCGGCGGCGGCGGTTTTGGCTCGGATCGGTGGAACCAGATCCGTGCCAATATGCTGGACCGCACATTGCAATGCGTGGCCGCGCGCGATCCCGGCGCGCTTGGCGCCGCAGCGGTGGCGGCGGTCGCGGCGGGGTTGCATCCCAACCTTGATGCCGCCCTTTCGCAGACCGTGCGCTTTGACCGACGCTTTGTCCCCGACCGCGCCGCGCGGGATCGCTCCGATGCGCTATTTGCGCTCTACCAGCCGGCCTACGAAGCGGCGCGTGCCACCAACCATGCCCTTGCCGCTCTGTGATCTTGCGGGCATGTTCAAGCATACCTTCAACGGGAGAGACGACGCATGACTATCCGCCCCATCCTTGGCGCCTTGGCCATTGGCCTGCTGGCAACAGCCGCGACCGCACAACAACGTGTTGCGGTCATCACCCCCTATCTCGCGCAACCCGGCACGCAATTCTATATCGACGGGTTCGAGGCCGCCGCGAGCCCGGATTGGGACATCAACGTCATCGACACCGCAGGTGATATCGCCGCAGTGATCAGCAGGATCGAAGACGCCGTGACCCAGAATGTCGATGCGATCGTCATCAACGTGGATCCCGCGCAGGTCTCGGCAGGCCTGCAAACCGCGATGGAGGCAGGTATTCCCGTCGTCGGGATGGATGCCGGGATGAGCGACATGCTGGCCACGAACGTCACCTCGAATGGGTATGCGATGGCCGCGGAAACCTCGGTCTATGTGGCCAACCGTCTTGCTGGCGCAGGCAATGTGGTGATGTTCGTCTTTGACCCCTTCCCGCCGGTGCAGATCCGTGGCGCAATTGCCGATGCGGTATTCGCCAACCATCCCGACATCAACGTTATCGCCCGCGTCACGCCCGACGTGCAGGATGGTGGCATTGCCGATAGTCGTGCGCAGATGGAGGCCCTGCTGGCCGCCAACCCAGAACCCGGCTCCATCAACGCTGTTTGGGCGGCATGGGATCAACCCGCATTGGGCGCACTTCAGGCAATCGAGGATGCAGGCCGCGCCGATGAAGGGATCGTGATCGTTGGCATGGATGCAAACCCGCAGGCCCGCGAAGCGATTGCCGCAGGGGGAAATTTCGAAGCGTCCATGGCTCAGGATTTTGCCGGGATCGGTGCCGCTGCAGCGGACGCGGTCGCGCGTCTTTTGGCGGGTGAAACGATTGCGCAGCCGGTCATCTACGTGCCCACGGTGCTGATCACAACGGCCAACGTCGACGAATAAGCCCCTGACAAGGAATGCGAAAAGGCAGCCCATCGTGGCTGCCTTTTCCGTGCGCGCCATGCAAATTGAGCTGTCCAACCTCTCCAAGTCCTATGGGACGGCCCCGGTTCTGCGGGATGTAAAGCTGACCCTGCAAGGCGGACAGGTTCATGCCTTGATGGGTGAAAACGGGGCTGGCAAATCCACCTTGATCCGCGTGCTTGCCGGGGTCACTCCGGCAGACAGCATTGACCTGACGATTGACGGCAGGGCCGTCAACCTGCGGTCGGCCGCAGACGCGGCGGACCTTGGCCTGCGGTTCGTGCATCAAGAACTGAACATCGTGCCGCAACTGACGGTTGCCGAGAATATCGGCCTGTCCCGACCAACACCGACACGGCTTGGGCTGATCGACTGGGGCAAGCTCAACACCCGCGCCACCGCGGCCCTTGCCCGCTTTGGCGCGACACATATCGACCCGCGTGCGCAAGCCGGATCATTGGGAACGGGTGATCGCATCTTGATCGTGCTGGCGGGGCTTCTGGCTGATGAGACGCCCGCCCGGGTCCTTGTCATGGATGAACCGACCGCAGCCCTGACCCATGCCGAAGCAGACCGGCTGTTCGCCGTGATCGCGGAATTGAAAGCGCAGGGGGCAGCCGTTCTTTACGTCTCGCACCGGATGGAAGAGGTGATGCAGATCGCGGACCGGGTGACCGTGTTGCGGGACGGTCTGGTTGCAATGACAACACCGACCGGCACCACAACGAAAGAGGCCGTCATCCACGCAATGACCGGCCGCACCCTGACCCACGTCTATCCCCCACGGCGGGGGACCATCCATTCGGGCAACGTGCTGGAGGTCGACGAACTTTCCGCCGGTCCGCTGCACGGCATTTCTTTTTCCCTGCGTCATGGCGAAACTCTGGGGATCGCCGGGTTGGAAAACGCGGGCCAGTCGGCTTTGCTGCAAGCCATTCTGGGGGCCGTGCCGCGCAGGGGGGCGGTGCGGCTTGCAGGCAACCTCGCGCCTGCAATCCCCGCCAGCGCTTGGGCGGCGGGGATGGCATATGTGCCACGGGAACGGCGGCGCGAAGGCCTGATGCTGGGCCGGGGGATCACGCCCAATATAACCCTGCCACATCTGGCCGCACATGCCTGGCACGGCATCTTCTCAAGCGCCAAGGCTGAACGTGACACGGCAACGCGGCTTGGGGCGCAGGTAGCGCTCAAATACGATCGGGTGGATCAAAACGTTGCTACGTTGTCTGGCGGCAACCAGCAAAAGATCGTCTTTGCCCGCGCCATCGCCAGCGACCCGCGGCTTGTCTTGCTGGATGAACCGACGCGCGGCGTCGATGTGGGCGCAAGGGCCGATATCTACGCTTTGATCGCGGGGCTGGGGGCCAAGGGCGCGGGAGTTTTGATGACCTCGTCCGACCTGCCGGAGTTGATCGGCCTATGTGACCGGATCGCCGTTTTGCGAGACGGCACAATCGGCTGCATCATCCCGACCGATGACCTGACACCGGCACGGCTTTTGTCACTTATTTATGGCGACACAACGATCAAGGATGCCTCATGACCCATCTACGCCGCTACGGCACCCTGATCGGATTTGTTGGTATCTTGCTGTTCTTCTGGTGGGAATTGCCCGACACGTTCCTTACCCAAGGCAACCTTCTTAACATTTCGCGGCAGGTGTCGATGCTGGCCGTCGTCGCGTTTGTGATGACCGTCGTGATGGCAATGGGTGACTTCGACCTGTCTGTCGGGTCCATGGCCAGTCTTGCAGGCGTTGTCGCGGGCGTTTCATTTGCGGCAGGCTACCCCATATGGGTCGGCGTCGGGGCAGCTTTGCTCGCGGGCCTCGCCGGCGGATTGTTCAACGGGTTTCTGGTGTCCGTGCTCCG
>Ga0075467_10000686_pt1 | contig 27627 bp, 23 predicted proteins | sample DEB08_DNA_9_FD_75067 | JGI IMG/M metagenome (GOLD analysis project Ga0075467, IMG submission 75067) | Aqueous microbial communities from the Delaware River and Bay under freshwater to marine salinity gradient to study organic matter... | ecosystem: Environmental > Aquatic > Marine > Coastal ... | reverse complement strand
GGGATCGGCACCAAGGTAACCGAAGTCGGGCCGTTCATCTCACACAGTGATGTAACTGTTGCGGCTCAGTTGATTTCACCCGCCGCAGGCACTTTATTCACGGATATTAATGCCACCTTTAAGTGGACGGACGTAGGAGCGGATAATTATTCGTTGAGTATTGGTTCCGCACCAGGCCTGACTGATATACATCATATATACATGCTTGGGACACAGCTTGAAGTTGCTACGAATAGATTGCCGCTGGACGGTAGTCAAGTATACGTTACATTACGTTCGCACTTTACAGGCATCGGATTGAAGGTGACCGAAGTCGGGCCGTTTACAACACATAATGACCCTGACTTTGCAGCCGAATTAGTTGCGCCCGCATCAGGGAGCATTTTTGATAGTAATGAGGTCACGTTCACTTGGACCGACGCAGAGTCGTCTAATTATTTTCTACAAGTGGGCTCGGCACCGAGAACCAATGATTACGCATTTAAGTCGCTGTTTAACGGAGAAACTGAGTATACGTTTAATCAATTGCCGATCGACGGCTCGACACTTTATGTAACGTTAAGGACGATCAAGTATGGCGTTTACCAGTATCGAGACTATGAATTTACAGCCCATAATGCGGTCGACTAAAGGTGGCACGCAGCAATGCATACAGGCCTGCCAGATTATGATTCAGCTTGAAAATTACACGCCAAGATTAGAAATCGTAAATGGGGTGCCTTTAGTGGCGACCAATGCTAGTCGGTGGCAATGTGACTAAAATGCCTAAACATGCATCAGCAGTGTTCGCTTTCTTCTTCCTAGCTGCGAGCTGCTCCCAAGTTTCATTTGCCGAAGATGCTCAAAGTTCAAGCGACGATCTAGGATATTGCGTTGATGAGCATATGATTGAGCAGCGCCGATTAATTACTTTAGATAATAGGGTAAAACAACGCTCAAAATTTCGAACCGACACAGCCTCTAAACAAGCGATATTAATTGATGTTAGTAAATACTCCGAGCCGATCGTGGGTAGATATTCATTATCAATTGAGTTAAACATTATTCAAGTGAAAAGCTATTTGAAAAATGAAAAACTGGTTTTGGTTGGCGATGGTTTTAACGACGAAGCGTTGATGAATACGGCTTATGATCTTGAGTTTAAAGGCTTCAGGGATGTAAAGGTATTAGTTAACGGTAGACGATCATTAGCAATAAGTGATCTCGATAAAAAAGCATTTCAGCCGCTTACTAGTAAACTACATTTTGTAGACGCTGTGACCGCACTATCGGCAGCAGCGTCATCGAGCCTAAAAAATGAATACTATTTCCTGCTCTTAGGTGGTGATCTTCCGCAATTGAATGACTACGGCATCGAACGATCAATTGTGCTGGATAGTAAATCGCAAAATTTTTCTGAGTTGCTGAATAGGACGGTCGACGAGATACTGCAAAAAAATGGGCGTACTAAACTAGTATTAGTACTTAGAGATAACGATCAAAAAAGGCATATTTTAGCTAGTGATAGGCTTCTTGATACTCCTGGTATATGGGTCGTGACCGGCGGCGCTGATGCACTCGCGAGAGCAATTAGTAACACCAAAATTGCGCCTGTAAGGCTTAGAGATCACAAATTTGCGTGCCGCACTCGCTGAGGAATAGGGGTATATTTTGAAAAAGAAGCTACAAAAAAATATTTTTTTAACTGGCCTTTCGCTAAGCATCATATTGATTGCGTTGCTTAATATTGATCGGGCCACAGACAAAAAAGCGCTAGTGGAGAGCTCCTATTCGAAAACACTTAAATTTGTATTTGAGGTGAAAAATGAATCGAATAACGTGATTAAAGATTCTAAATTTGCAACCTATCTTCCAATTGAATCAGATCATCAGCGGGTAGGTAACCTCAAAGTTTCACGAGATTATTCAGTCGCCAAAAGCGCCAATGGAAATAGGGTGCTAGAGGCTAAGCTTGATCTAATACCTCCGTATGGGACAAGAAAAATCTCTGTCTCAGCTGATATTTCCGTTGTCTCTTCTGCGAATACAGCAAGCGTTTTACCTGATGGAAGTTATCTAAGTGCTGAAAAATATATAGAGATAGAAGATCAGAAAATAGCCACATTAGCTAAAGAGCTTAGTGGCGACACCAAAAAACAAACCGCGACAAATATATACAACTGGGTTGTCCAGAATATAGGAGATTCTGGTTATACCTCCCAAGATAAAGGGGCTCTTTTTGCTTTAGAGTCGGGAAAAGGAGACTGTACAGAATTTATGTATTTAACCATCGCCTTGGCTCGCGCTTCAGGCATTTATGCACGTGGAGTCGGCGGTTATGTTTACCGCCAAAGCACGTTGGTTAAGTCTGCCGACTACCATAACTGGGCCGAACTTTATTTTGACGACCAATGGCATGTTATCGATAGCCAAAAAAAAGTATTTTCAGATCAATCTGGGGACTATATCTCGATGAGGCACTTATCTGATAAAAAGCTAAGTTTACTCGGTACAAGTCATCGATTTAGTGTTGTTGATGAAAACTTGAAAGTCAAAATGTTGTAAAAATAGAAGTAAAAGCGATTGTAATTGAGAGTGCTTGGAGCAGATGTGGGCGCGCGTGCCCTTTTTTAATACTCTTAAGATTAAAGTAATAGGCATTTGAAATGAATGAGGCTGTAATAGGCTAAAACCTCTTGGTGTTGTTTAATCTGGATAACAGTAATAGTTTGATCTCGATAGTAAGAAAGTCAGGCATGATCAGTTCGTGACGTTTGACTTCATTAGTTCCTTGGAATTTGGCTTTAAAGCCTTATACTAAAGGCAACTGTACATTAATCGTGTCTAACCCAATAGCAGTTGGTAGCTACCGGCTATCAATCGAACAACAATAATTAGGTCCACCCGTGTTAAAGAAAATTTTTGGTAGTCGCAACGACCGATTGGTTCGGCAAATGTCCAAGCGTGTCAGTAAGATCAATGACTTAGAAGAGTCCTTTCAAAGTCTCAGCGATGCTGAATTACAGGCGAAGACGGGCGAATTCCGATCGCGCTTGGAAAAAGGCGAAACCTTAGACGACTTGTTGAACGAAGCCTTTGCAGCGATTCGTGAAGGCTCTGTACGAGCGCTCGGTATGCGCCACTACGACGTTCAAATGATCGGTGGAATAGTGTTGCACAACGGCCAAATTTCAGAGATGAGAACCGGCGAAGGCAAGACTCTTATGGCTACGCTACCGGCGTACCTTAACGCTCTCGCGGGTAGCGTGCACGTTGTAACAGTGAATGACTATTTAGCCTCACGCGACGCCGAGTGGATGGCCAAGGTTTACAACTTTATGGGATTGACTGTTGGAGTTATAGGTTCAGGTCAAGCACAAGATGTTAAACAGGCCGCTTATAAAAATGACATTGTCTACGGCACTAATAACGAGTTCGGTTTCGATTACCTGCGCGACAATATGGCTTTCTCAGCCGATCAGAAAGCGCAACGTGATTTGAGCTTCGCAATTGTTGACGAGGTTGACTCAATCCTAATCGACGAAGCGCGTACGCCGCTGATTATCTCTGGCCCGGCCGATACGGCTGCCGAAGTCTACAGTAAAATTGACGTTATTGTGCCTCAGTTGATTCGACAAGAAGAGGAAGACGGCGAGGGTGATTACACCGTTGATGAAAAATCTAAACAGGCTTATTTGACCGAAGCCGGCCATGAAAAAGCCGAAAAGTTAATGGTTCGCATTGGTTTGTTGCCAGAAGACGCCAGCTTGTATGACGTTGGTAGTATTACCCTATTACATCACTTATACGCGGCAATTCGTGCTCATACGCTTTTTAATCGTGATATTGATTACGTAGTTCAAGACAATGAAATTGTCATTGTTGATGAGTTCACTGGTCGTATGATGTCAGGTCGTCGTTGGTCCGATGGGCTACATCAGGCTATTGAAGCAAAGGAAAAGGTCGAGATCCAGCGCGAAAATCAAACTCTAGCAGCGATCACATTTCAGAATTATTTTCGCTTATACAATAAGCTCTCGGGCATGACCGGAACCGCCGATACTGAAGCGGTAGAGTTTATGGAAATCTATAGCCTAGAAGTGGTGGTGGTGCCAACTAATGCTGAGATGGTTCGTATTGACCAAGCTGATGTGATTTTCCGAACTCAGCAGGAAAAATTTGATGCCATTGTTGAAGATGTCCGAGAACGTAATGCGGCCGGCCAGCCGGTGCTGCTTGGCACTGCATCTATCGAAGTGTCGGAATTATTATCAGCCGAATTCAAAAAGCAAAAAGTAGAACACGAAGTGCTCAATGCTAAGCAACATGAACGCGAGGCCGTAGTAATAGCCAAAGCGGGCAGGGCGGGCTCAGTGACCATCGCCACTAACATGGCTGGTCGAGGCACTGACATTGTACTTGGTGGCAATTTGGATATGCGCTTGGTCGGCATTGAAGATGAAAATGAAAGAGCAAAGATCAAGGCTGAATGGCAGCAAGAACATGATTCGGTTCTTGAGAAAGGTGGTTTGTATGTGATCGGTACTGAGCGACATGAGTCTCGACGTATCGATAATCAATTGCGAGGACGATCCGGTCGTCAAGGTGATGCTGGCGAAACACGTTTCTTCTTGTCGATGGATGATTCGTTGATGCGAATCTTTGGTAGCGAACGTATCTCTAACATGATGCAAAAGGTCGGCATGGAAGAAGGCGAGGCAATTGAAAGTCGCTTAGTGTCACGTGTAATTGAAAATGCGCAACGTAAGGTTGAAGGTCATAACTTTGATATTCGTAAGCAATTACTTGAATATGATGACGTTGCTAACGAACAGCGTAAATTAGTTTACTCTGAGCGTAATGAGCTGATGTCTACCGACGATGTGTCAGAAAACATTGAAAATATGCGTGAAGAGGTCGTTGATGAAGTGGTTGATCGCACTATTCCACCACAAAGCCTGCCTGAGCAGTGGAATATTGATCAGCTCGAAGATGATTTGCGCTTAGAGTTTGGCATTGAGATGCCGGTCGCTGAGTGGCTAGCAGAAGATAAATCGCTATATGAAGAAACATTGCGAGATCGGATATTAGATAAGGTTGAAGAGACCTACAAAGGTAAGGAAGAAAAGTACGGGGCTGAAATTATTCGCCACCTAGAGAAAGTGATCATGCTGCAGACACTCGATACCCAGTGGAAAGAACATCTCGCCGAGATGGACTACCTTCGTCAAGGTATTGGCTTACGAGGTTACGCGCAAAAAAATCCCAAACAAGAATATAAACGCGAAGCATTCGAAATGTTCACCACCATGCTTGATAGGGTCAAGACTGAGGTCATCACCGTATTGGCAAAGGTACAATTGCGTGAAGAGTCTCAGGTTGATGAACTGGAGCGCAGACAGCAAGAAATGTCACAGGAAGGGCTTGAACTTCGTCACGCTGATGCCTCGAGCGCTGGAGCAGAGGCTCCACAGCAAGCTCAAGAACCGTCAACATTTATTCGTGAAGCACCAAAAGTTGGCCGTAATGAAGCCTGCCCATGCGGATCGGGTAAGAAATACAAACAGTGTCACGGCAAGTTGAAATAGCCTTAAACGTCAGCCGCCAAGTTATAAGAGTGAGTAGTTAAGATGGCAGTAGGTTTAAAACAACCTGGAAAATTATATCCAGTGCAAGGTCTAGAGCTTGCGACTGCGGCGGCAGGTATTCGCTATCAAGGTCGCGACGATTTGCTAGTGATTAGCTTAAGCGAGGGCACAAACGTGTCTGCGGTGTTTACTCAAAATAAATGCTGTGCGGCACCGGTAACATTAGCCAAGGCTCACATGGCCCACAGCGAAACTCGAGCGCTATTGATAAACTCAGGCAACGCCAATGCGGTAACGGGTGAGCTTGGGTTGCAAAACGCTAGCCAAAGTTGTGCCGAGGTCGCCAAGCTTTTGGGTGTTTCAACGGAGCAGGTACTGCCGTTTTCTACCGGGGTTATTGGTGAACAATTAAATATGACTGCCATGAGCAATGGTATTCAAAGCCTTTTAGGACAGCAATCTGCCGGGCAATTATCGGATGATAATTGGCTGCTGGCTGCGCAGGCCATTATGACAACCGATACAGTGGCAAAGGCGGTGTCACGTCAGCTAGAGATTGATGGTGACTTGATTACAATTACGGGTATCACTAAAGGGTCTGGCATGATTTGCCCGAACATGGCGACCATGTTGGCTTACGTTGCCACCGATGCAAATATTTCAAAGCAAAATCTTGATACTTTGTTAAGGCGTGGCACGCAATCGAGTTTCAATCGAATTACGGTCGACAGCGACACCTCCACCAATGACGCGTTAGTATTAATGGCCACTGGTAAAGCCCAAGTTAAACCGTTGATCGGAAATTCGCTCGAGGTGTTTTACCAGCAATTAGAAAGTGTTTTAGTCGAGTTAGCTACCTCGATAATCCGCGATGGTGAAGGCGCGACTAAGTTCGTCAAAGTACAAGTAAGTGGTGGCTCTAAGCAGTCAGATTGTTCGGCAATCGCTTATTCAATCGCTCACTCGCCTTTGGTTAAGACGGCTCTGTTCGCTAGTGATCCAAACTGGGGGCGTATTCTGATGGCTCTAGGCAAAGCGCCCGTGGAGAGTCTAGATATGAGTCTGGTCGATATCCACATAGGCCCGGTTTCGTTAATTGAAAAAGGCCAACCGGCACCGAGTTATACCGAAGAAGAGGGTAAAGCGGTATTCGTAGAAGATGAAATACACATCCATGTTGAGTTAAATCAAGCCTCTGAGAGCTTCCACGTATGGACTTCGGATCTTTCACATGACTATGTCAGTATCAATGCTGATTACCGCAGCTAGCGAACTGTTTCGCTTTAAATGAAGAGAATCGAAGTCGCGGTTGGCGTTGTTTATAATCAGCAAGGCCTAGTATTAGTTGGTCAGCGGACAGTCAAAGATATGTATTTCCAAAAATGGGAATTTCCTGGCGGTAAACTTGAAGTCGGCGAAACTGTTGAGCAAGCCCTAGCCAGAGAGTTTCTTGAAGAAACCAGTATTCGCATCCTTTCGAGTAGGCCTCTCATGCTAGTCGAGCACGATTACCCTGATCGGCATGTTCGCCTGCATGTCCATACGGTTAAGCATTTTGCCGGTGATGCCGAATCAAAAGAAGGCCAGGCCCTTAGGTGGGTGTCGCTTGAAGAGTTGAACGAGCTGGATTTTTTGCAGGGTAACCAGGTGATTTTAGCGAAGCTTCAAGAAGCTTAGATCGTTGAATATATATCTAGAAAATTCTGAATAGTGCTAAATTTCTTAAATTAGTTGTCTCTAGCGTATCAATGGAGCGTTGATTTTAAATTGATAGATCATGACCTTCGATGATGTTGACTGTCAGTTTATTGGGCACTACTAGTTTTACATTACAAACATTGAGCGGTAAAGTTCGATAGTTTCGCTGATTTTTTCTGTTTCCTGCTATGGTAAATCTTCGATATGTCGCACCCTTTGATATTTTAATTAGCGCACATGGAGTGGAATAGTTGGAAAACGAGGTTAATATCATTTGCGGCGATGGCGTCCTGGGCCAATAATCTCTATTGACGGTACTTCTGGGGTTTTAGGTATCCGCAACATAGTTTACCTTTGCATTCAAGGCGTTTTCTATTGAGGTGGTGCTCGAGACAAAAGCAATGAGCGTCAGAAAAGTTGTACACGCGAGTGTCAACTTGGCCTTTCAGTAAAAGGCGATGACTGTTCAAACAGATGAGAATTTTTATCAGTAAATATGCGAACATCTCGCTGATGTTGCGAACTCTCGTTGAGTCAAGCTGCGCCAGGGTTAGGTGAGAGCGGCAAGAAAGCCAGGCCGCTGTAGTCATGTTCGTTAGGGCACGCTGCCAAACAAACTCGAACCTCAAGAGATAACTCAACATATCAACCTTGGAGGTTAGCCAAAAAGTAACGTGGTGGCTTCTCATCCACAAATCAAATCTTATTTGATTCTCTTTTCTAACGCTTATATCAAAGAATCTCCTGAAGGTAAATTATGCCGAAAGCCTCAAGTGCAGACGCATTGAAAATACGGTCGAGTAAGCGGAAACACCCTCTTTTAGTCCGTCTTGGCTGACTTATTAGATTTTCGGTAAGAACTAATCCTGAACGGATATAGTATTTGTTCTAAGAAATTGCGATCTACCATATATGAAACACCTAAGGGAACATCACAAATACGAGGAACGCGATATGTGCCAAAAGCGCGGTCAAATATAGAAAATATTGTTGCATAATTTGTGTTGTGAGCAGAGCTCTCCTGAGCATGGTGCCAACGATGCATAACAGGCGAGACAAAAATGTAACTCCACTTTCCATACGTCCATGGCAAGTCAGCATGTATATAGTAGCCGTAATAATGTCGAATTAAACCATTTGCCAAGATGGCATAGGATGGGAAGCCAAGAAGAATTAAAAATGTAGAATCGATAATATATGTTGATAACCGGTTGATAGGATGGAACCGTTGCAACGTTAGCCAGGTCATATGGGTGTCTGAATGATGAATGCTATGGGACGGCCAAAGTAGGCGGGAATGTTCAAGCCTATGCCGCCAATACCCTATGAAATCACCTACAAAAGTAGTACATAAAATGACGAAAATACTGGGAATACCCACCCAAAAGTCTGACTCGTTCAACGCTATCCGATGGAAATTACTTGATATAATTACTATTAAAGGGGTAAGAATCACCACATTCAAACTCATTAATATAATATTAAATATTCCATTGGAAAATGAGACCTTTATAGCATTGAATACTCCCTTCCCTTTGACCAATAATGACAAGAGGAAAAATAGCACGGCCAGAATAAATAAGTTAGAAATTGCGATACCAATATCGTTTATTGAAGATTCTAATATCAAAATTTTAGTTCCAAGTATTTTGACCTGAGCCGATGGGAGAGGTGCGGTTTATCTCCGCAGAGCGCAATTAATGCTGTGGACGGGGTAATGGGACCTTATAATATGTATTTGATTCATATATTTCAAAGGTTGAAAGTGTCGTACCCACACCAAATATTAATATCCCTAACTCGTGAAAGCACAACTCAAGGATAGTGATTATATAAGCATTTGTTAGTTATTCTTAATCATACCAAACGCTAACAGTATCGCCTACTTTGAAATGGTTATGGCCTCTACTCACACTTGAGTTAAACTTATTTTGGCCTAATGGTGTTGGAAAGCTTGACCACAGCAGGCAAGCTAAGAGCCTCGATGGCTTGCACCGTGATGATATATTGTTTAACGAACTTTAAAGATTCACTAGCGTACGCGCCTCACCCATTTAAATGATTCTTCGTGGGTGACTGGTTAAAAAGTGGTGTTAGAAGCGTCGTGCTCAGCTAAACTCAGGTACTCTCGGTGTAATTGGTCAACAGCGTTCTGCGTATCTTTAATCGAGCCATCATTTACTATTATATCATCGGCTAGTAGCTTGCGCCGTTGGTCACTAAGCTGCGTCTCCATTATGCGCTCAATTTCATCAGGCCGAAGAGCGCTGCGCTTTTCTACCCGTTCTATCTTGAGTTGACGGTTAGCGGTCACGACTAATACTCGTTTCATTGTCGATAGAAACGGTGAATTTTCATCTAATAACGGAACGACAACTATGCAATATGGGTAGTTCACAGCTTGAATCTGATTTAGTGTCTCTTGTCTGATTGCAGGATGGGTAATAGCGTCTAACTTTGCCTTACTTACATCATCGGCGAAAGCCAATTTTCGAAGCTGTGCTCGATCTAAATGACCAGACTTCAAAAGTATGCACTTGCCGAATGACTCCACTAACTTACGCAATGCAGGCTGTTCAGGTTCTACAACTATTCGTGCAATGATATCAGTATCAATTATTGGCACTCCGAGCGATGCGAAATGGTCAGAAACCACTGTTTTTCCGCTCCCAATGCCTCCTGTAAGGCCAATTATGTAGGTCATGGTCTTTCGCTTTTATTACTTTTTGAGAATAGCAGTTAGAATTGAATGTTCATGTAGCCCAAGTAGGCTCGGTTAATCTCATCGCCATAGACCAGAGCTAACCAACCGGCTAAAGCGATGTATGGGCCAAACGGTATTGCAAGTTCCCTCGATGCTTTTTTAGTCACCATCAAGGTTATCCCGACAATGCTGCCTAAGATGGTCGAGACCAGTATGATTTGAGGAAGGTAGGGCCAGCCCAACCAAGCCCCCAGGAGAGCCATAAGCTTGAAGTCGCCGTAGCCCATACCCTCTTTGCCTGTCAGCCTAAGAAATATCTGGAACACTACCCAGAAAACTAGGTAGCCAAAAATTGCACCAACTATCGCGTCGCTTGAGTTTGCAAAAACGGGAAGTAAGCTTAAGGCAAGACCAAGCCATAGCGTTGGAATCACAATGTCATCAGGCAGCAGCTTGTGATCGAAATCAATAAATGACAATGCGACTAACACCCAAGTTAGAATCAAGCCAAATCCAGATTGTAGCGAGAAGCCAAATTTGTAAACAACAACGGCACTTAGTATACCTGTCAATAGCTCAACAAACGGGTAGCGAATGCTGATAGTGGCTCTACAACTAGCGCATTTACCACGTAACATCAGCCAACTGATGAGCGGAATGTTTTGCCATGCCCGTATCGGCGCTTTGCAGTGGCCACAATGAGAGGCTGGTTTAGATAATGAGGGTGGATGCAGGTCGGTTAGTGGCTCTAGCTCAAGCCAATCTCTTGATTGCTCGGTCCACTGGTGTTTCATCATTACGGGGTAACGAAAAATCACTACATTTAAAAAACTGCCTACCAAAAGGCCGAATATGCCCCCGAGAGAACTCAACCAAGAGCTGGGTAGTGCCGCAATAGTATCGAGCATAAGTGGTTCGCGCTTTAAATAACTGAGGCCATTTTAAATATTGGCAGATACATAGCAATCACCATGGTGCCGATAATTGTTCCAAGCAGAACTATCATCAGTGGCTCAATGATACTCGCTAACGCCGCTACGGCATCGTCAACCTCACGCTCATAGAATTCGGCGACTTTGTCCAGCATAATCTCTAACTCACCTGATTCTTCGCCACTGGCCACCATTTGTAGCATCATATTTGGGAACACTCCGGTGGCATTCATTGAGTTTTCTAATCCTCGTCCAGTGCTGAGGTCATTTTTCACATCCATTACCGCTTTTTGATAAACGCGATTGCCTGTCGCCGCACCAACTGTATCCATACCGTCGACCAGTGGGACGCCAGCGCCAAACATTATCGATAAAGTGCGTGAAAATCGTGCAAAAGCTGATTTCTTTAGAATGACTCCAAATAAAGGCATTCGAATAAGTAAGCGGTCTACTCCAAACTTGACTTTCTCCGAGCGTTTATAAACAGCTGAAAAAGCAAAGATCACAGCAATAGCGGCTAGTAAGTATTTCCACCAGTGTTTTTGCATAGACTCAGACATGTCGACGATCACCCTAGTTAAGGTTGGCAAATCGGCACCAAAATCGCTGAACAAGGATTCAAACTGAGGGATTACGAATAGCAATAGTAGCACCGTTACCAGCCCCGCTACGAAGAGCACAATTATGGGGTACATCAGCGCGGATTTGACTTTACTCTTTACCGCTTCTAATTTTTCAGTATAAGTGGCTACTCGATCAAGCATGGTGTCTAGCTTGCCCGACTCTTCACCAGCTTCAGTTAAGCTGGTGAACAAACGATTAAAGTGTAACGGATACTTCTTTAGTGCGACACTAAGTGCCGAACCCGACTCGACTTCGCGAGCCAAGTCGAGCATTAGCTTCTCCATTGATGCGCTGTCGTGCCCTTTGCCAACGGCGCGAAGCGTTTGAGCAACGGGTATGCCGGCGCCGATCATGGTCGCCATTTGTCTCGAGGCGAAGCTAATATCGACGGCTTTTATCGATTTGCCTTGCGAGAACAAACTCTTAGTTCTGCGTTTTATCTTGGTAACGCGTATCCCTCGCTGCCTTAATAAGGCACGTGCTTGTGAAAGCGTGGGGGCTTCTATCTCGCCTTTTATTTCTTGGCGTTTTTGGTTAACACCCGTCCATTCAAATTCGGTAGTCTTACTTTTTTTTGCTGTAGCCATAAGGTTCTTCTATTGCGGTGCTCAGATCTTGTTATTCGGCATTTGATGTACTTACAAAGCAGTACATTATTTCAGTAGGGTTTCGTGAACTTGATGTTTCCACAAATTTGAAATAAAAAGCCTTTATTTTTCAACAGTGTATTACACGTTGGTCACACGTTCAATTTCTTCTAAAGAAGTAACTCCTTCTTTTACTTTTAATAAGCCGGAAGCGCGAAGATCGAGAACGCCCTCTTCATTAGCGGCTTTTTCAATATCATTTTCAGTGCCGCCTTCCATAATTATGGCTTTGACCACGTCGCTGATGGGCATTACCTGAAAAATACCCGCTCGACCTTTATAGCCGTTAGTGCAGCTCGAGCAGCCCTTTTCATAAGGCTGGTACATAGTGAAAGTACCAATATCCTCAGGTTTAAACCCAGATTCGTGCATCACTTTGTCTGGTAGCTCCTGGACTATCTTACAATTAGTACATAGTTTTCTAGCAAGGCGTTGAGCCACGATTAGGTGCACGGCCGAGGCCACATTGAACGCAGGAACGCCCATGTTTAATAGGCGAGTCAAGGTCGATGGTGCATCATTGGTGTGCAAGGTCGATAGCACCATATGGCCGGTTTGAGCGGCCTTGATCGCTATCTCGGCTGTTTCAAGGTCACGAATCTCGCCAAGCATGATGATGTCCGGATCTTGTCGCAGAAACGCGCGCAGGGTGCCTGCGAAATCCATACCTGCCCGTTCGTTGATATTGACTTGGGTGATGCCAGGTAGCTGAATTTCGACCGGGTCTTCAACTGATGAAATATTCTTCGCCGGAGTGTTGAGTGTGTTGAGAGCCGAATACAGCGTTACTGTTTTACCACTACCTGTCGGGCCGGTGATGAGTACCATGCCATAAGGCCGGTGAACCACTTGCTTGTAAAGCGTTAGTTGCTCTTCTGTGAAGCCTAAGGTCGTTAAATCTAGTTTAGCTGCACTTGAATCCAATATCCTCAACACAACCTTCTCACCATGTACCGTCGGCAGTGTGTTTACACGAAAATCGAACACTTTCGTTTTCGATATTTTCAATCTTACACGACCATCTTGAGGGGCTCTGCGTTCTGCAATGTCGAGTCTGGCTAGAATTTTTATACGGGCGACAATTCGAGGCGCAAATGACATTGGCTGGCTAGTTATTTTGTATAACACACCATCAACACGAAAACGTATGCGCAGTTCCTTTTCAAACGGTTCAATGTGTATGTCTGAAGCGCCTTGATTGATTGCGTCTATCAGAATTTTATTAACGTATTTAACGATTGGGGCTTCGTTAGGGTCGAAAGCGTTATCGGCTTGTTTTTCAGTGTCATCGGAATCGGCTATATCAAGCTCTAAGTCATCGTCGCCAAGAAAATCCTCAAGTGAGTCTTCCTGCTGATTCTCTAACTGTTGAATTAACGCTATTAATGCCGTTAACTCAGTCTGCACCGGGATCACCTGTAAGCCGGTATAAAATTTAATCTCGTCTAGCGCATTTTTATTGGTTGGGTCAATAGTCGCGACATACAGATTTTTGCCATGCTTATATATTGGCAAAGTGCCATGACGCTCAACGATCTTATAATCGATTAACTCAATCGGAATAATGTTTTTGTCAAGAGTTGAAACATCGAGTAATGGGATACCAAACCGAGAGGACATCTCTTGGCTGTAGATCTCGCTTGTAATGATCGATGATCCGAAAAGAGTAGCAAGGGACTCGGTCGATGATTTCCCAGAAAGCGGGAGTGAAGCAATATCGGGCTCATTGATTAACTCGAGGTTAATTAATGTCTTAACGATGGGTGATATGTTTTCGAGCATAGTGATATTCTCTTCTTATCGTAGGCATTTATATATCCAGTAATATCATTGTAACTGGATTTTCATTAAAGACTACTTTTATCAAATTGGGCTGGTGTCGGTTTTGTAGCGTTGAAGCTTGATGCCTTGATTGCCGAAACATCAATTTGCCTCCAGTCCGGTGTCGCGCAAGTAACGCTCTAAACGTCGGCTTAGTTGGGTGCTGGCTTTATCGAGGTAATCAGGCGTTGAGTCTCTTATCATTCGAGAGTACCACATGATACTCGAATCGGGCTAGGTTGGTTTCTGCCTACCCCAGTCATTCTTATTGCTGAGCAAACAATCTGATATTACTGGGGTAGGCTAAAGATTCACACTCAATTTAGATTAGAAAAAACTCACCTTATAAAGTACATCAATGCCCTGCTTAAACACCATCACAGCTGTTCTTAACATTGCCGATATTCAGAATAGTTAGTGACAGCAAATGCTGTCTTGAATATATCCGCTTTTATCAATAGCCATAAATCCGTTCGAAAAGCTGCCATCAATTGGAATTACAAACCAATTTTTTTGCTTCATTCTTTGAAGCTGTTTTTCACTATAGAGGTGGCTTTCCTCTATGTTCTTTAAAGATCGCGTTGTGATTTTTTTTAATTCGTCTAAACGATTCTCAATTTTATCGAACATATCAGGAATAGCGTGCAGCGGTACGCCGTACTTTAGGCTGAAGTCCAGCATATTTTGAGCTTTCGCTCTTAATTCTGGTTTAAAGACATCGTAGCGAGACGCGTCTTCGCTATAAAGCAAGGGTGGTTTTTGTTTGTAGCTGGAAAAAATTGTTTTATCAGGCAGGTTTTTAATATCATCTTGTACAATGGTGTAAATCGAACCATTGTGAATAGATAAAGCAATTGGTTTGTTATTAAAAACCAGAGTTACTCCATACGTTAGTGCGCAAATTTGTATAGCAGCGCAAAAGAAAAGGTCTCTTATCAGTACTTTTTTATTTTTATTAGGGCTGGCTAAAATCAGCGTGAGTAGCGGGCCTAGCACCATATCAACGAAAAACACTATCTTGGTGCCGTGCCAGCCTCCCGAGGTATAAAATAAGCTATTGGGGTACCAGATGTAGAGTATTTGATACATCAATACTAAAAATATTATGAAACTTATGGCTAAGTGCGCGCCAAAAAAATAAAGTCGTTTTCGATTTATATTCATATCTGGGGTATGTTTTTACTAAGACAGAAAGTGTGGCGGGCGCTAAGTAGCGACCCTGTAACTCTTGTTTGTTAAGTTTATTATAAAAAGAAAATTGAAGTCAATAAGCGGTGTGAAAGGAACATAGCTCTATGTCGTATAGTGCAATTCAGCGCAAAAAAAAGCCAGCACTGCAATTATCTGCAGTACTGACTTTGGATGATTACTTTAGACTAAGTATTGAACTTAGTTGCCAGAACAATCGATACCTCTGTTTTCTATTCCACCGGCTTGAATTTTGCAGCCTGTACCAGCTAAATTCCAATCGATAACACCGTTGGTGTTTGCGGCAGGAACAGCAGGTGTGAATGTTATACCCATTAGCGCTGCAGGAACAGCGCTGCTATTAGCTGTCGATACCATGGTGATAACACCATCAGCTACTGAAACCGCATCAACATAAGCAATTGTAACGCCATCATCGGTAGGGTCGACAGTTAACGGAATATCAGCCGTATCTGGGTTAGCAATTACAGCAGCGGCATTTGCTTGGCTATCACACTGAGTAAGATCGCCGGTAGACGCGAAACATAAAGCAACGCCTGTTTTATAGGCGGTCATAGCAATTGCGGCGCCACTTACTTTAGTACGCTGTACGTAGTCTTGGTAAGCAGGCAGTGCGATTGCGGCTAAAATACCGATAATTGCTACAACAATCATCAATTCGATTAGGGTGAAACCCTTTGCATTTGAATGCATTTTTTGAATGTTTTTCATTTCAATGTTTCCTATTATTTATTAATAAACTAGATAAAAATAAAAGATTCGAAACTTATCGATGCACTAGCAACGCGGTTACCGAACTCATATTTTGGGGTGAATCAATTAAACTATTATCCGACTTTGAATCCGATCGATGTAAAAAATATCGTCGTGATCTTGTGTCGATGACTATATTTATACCCTAAACGATGAAAGTTTCCAGAACTTTATTGATAACAATTGTTAAACGGCGGTGCTGTTGTAAGTTGATGATAATTATCGATTATTTTTTTTCGTGTGCAGTGATTTTCACGTGACAATTATTGTCAGCCTAGGTCATATTTGGTCAGTTTATAGCGAAAAGACCTAAACGTCATTCCTAATAGCTTTGCGGCTTCTGTTTTGTTGCCATTGGTGCTATCCAATGCTGTCTTCAATGCTACTTTCTCTTCTCGAACTAAATAATCCTCGATAGATTCGTTGCCAGGCACAAACGACTTCAATTCGGCATGGCGCAATCGACTGGCTATATATGATATACCCCAGGCAGCGAACATTAGAGTTATTGAGTAGAGAGCCAAGGTGTCGAATTTAGACTCAATGACCGCGTTATCTTTTAATGAGGAGTAGAGGTGCTCGTACAACATAATGATTGTCGCTCCAGAGGCTAGCGCCAGCGCTGGCTTTCGTCTGAGTACAACGCTTCCGGTCGTTACTACAACAAAAAACAACAAAATAAAGTTGCTTGAAATACTGCCGGCCGAATGTGTTAACAAGCCGGCAAGAACAATATCGACACTGAATTGGCCGATTAAAACGTGCCTTAATTCGAATACGCGTTTGCTGGTGAAGACAGTAAAGCCAACCGCTGAGATCAGCATCACGATGGCGCTGAACTTGAATAAACTAGGGTGAATCAGGTGGTCGCTGGCATGAAATTCGTCGAATATACTAGGCAATGAACTCATTGCTAACAAAAATAGCGCTAAGCCGTACCTGAAAATATTAAGCGTTAAGACAGCTCGCCAACGATCTTGGTCAAACGTGACTAATTGAGTTGTTTTCGTAGGTGCAGCTTTTTCAGCGGTCTTATTTTTTGAAGACTCGTTGTCATCATTTAGTTTTTTTGCGAGCGCTGGGTTTGCGATAGCTATAAGCCCAGCTGGATTCGGTTTTTTTGATGGTGTTGCCATGTTGGCGGATTCCTTCAGGTTCGTTAAGTCACTGTTTCATAATGATATTAATGCGCAGATTTAAACTAAGTCAAATCACCATTAAGCGATTATAGCGTGTGAGCTATTCCCCATACCTGCACATAGTCTACACCGTTTATTTTCAAAATTTTAGCAATTTCTTCGGCAGTAGAGCCTGTTGTTACAACATCATCAATGATGGCAACGTTCTTTGCATATATGTTTTTCTTGATACTAAAGCTACCAGCTAAGTTTTTTTTCCGTTGTTTTAAGCTTTGCTGAGCTTGCGGTGGAGTTGCTTTAGATTTGCCTATGCTGCCAGTCAGCAAAGGGATCTTGAGTGTTTTGCTGAGATGTTGGGCTATCAGTGTCGAGTGGTTATAGCCTCGCTCTCGTAAGCGGCTGATATGCATTGGCACGGCTATTAGCGCATCAGGCCGCTCAAAACTTGATTCAATCAACTCACCCATCAGTAGTGATGCCGCTGCTTTAGCCAGCTCTGGGCGCTGCCTATATTTGAGCTTGCAAATGAGGTCTTTTATACTGGATTGATACTTGAATGGGCAAAAACAGTGATCGAAAGTTGGTTGCGAGATCAAGCAGTGCCCGCAGTAGTCTGTCTTTGCCGAATAGTTTTGGCCGCATCGGCTACAGTAACGGTACTGGAACGGGAGATCGAGGTAACAAGGTTTGCAAACTGAGCCTTCGTGATCGCCCAGAATGCTTTGACACTGAAGGCATCGTTTCGGTAATAGCCAATTTACCGCTTGGCGCGCGTAGTTGTAAAGTGTAAAATTCATTTTGGTTTACAAGTCCTTTTGGAATCGATCACGCAACCGCTAATCGCTTAATTACTAAGGCTGCGTTAAATTAAATTAAGTATGTCGGTGACAATTCCTTTGCTGCCGATCAATTATGAGTAATGTTATGTCAAGCAATCAAGTAACTCAAGCCAGCAATGCAAAAGTGCGAAAGTCTGCGAGCGAGCAAGCGACACCATTAATAGTGGTCGAAAGCAGTGCTAAGCGCTGGCCGTTAGAGCAAGTTGAAGCGTTGTTTGACCTGCCATTTAATGACCTGTTGTTTCGCGCGCAACAGCTTCACCGTGCAAATTTTGATGCTAATGAACTGCAGCTAAGCAGCTTACTGAGTATCAAAACCGGTGCCTGTCCAGAAGATTGTAAGTATTGCCCGCAAAGTGCTCGCTACGATACTGGCCTACAGGCCGAGCGTTTGCTGCGAGTCGAGGCGATAGTCAGTGCCGCTGTAAAAGCCAAAGACAATGGCGCCAGCCGTTTTTGCATGGGGGCAGCGTGGAGAAGCCCGAAAGATAAAGACTTGGCCGTTGTCGAGCAAGCGGTAAGAGAGGTGAGTGCCTTAGGCTTAGAGACCTGCGCCACGTTAGGCATGCTAAGTGGCGAGCAGGCGGCAAGCTTGAAGGCTGCTGGCCTTGATTATTACAATCATAATCTTGATACTTCTGAAGACTACTATAAGGAAATAATAACCACCCGCACCTATCAAGACCGTTTAGATACACTTGAACATGTGCGCGATGCAGGCATGAACGTCTGCAGTGGTGGTATTGTCGGCATGGGTGAAACGCGTACCGATCGAGCTGGTTTAATTGCTAACTTAGCCAACCTGCCAACTCCTCCTCAAAGTGTGCCTATTAATAACCTAATTCAAGTGCCGGGTACGCCGATGGACGATGTTGAGCCGATTGATGAGTTTGAATTCATTCGCACCATCGCGGTCGCCAGAATTACCATGCCAACCTCCTATGTTCGCTTATCAGCGGGTCGCGAGTCGATGAATGATCAGATGCAAGCTTTGTGCTTTATGGCGGGTGCTAACTCAGTGTTCTACGGAGAAGAATTACTTACTACTAATAATGCCTCTGTTGAGCATGATCGAGCGCTGATGAATAAATTGGGAATTAAGCCTCAAACTTTAGTGGCGCAGGCGTGAATCAAGCTAACTAATACTAGATCCATTTATCTCATGCTCAGATCAAAATGAAGCAGAGCTGGCGAGAATTAGTTGCAGGTCGACATCAGGCTACGCTCGATGCGGGTCTTTGGCGTACGCGTAAGACACTCTCGAGTCAGCAAGGAGTGGAGGCTATAATCGATGGTCGTCCAGTGATTAATTTCTCGAGCAATGATTATCTCGGCCTTGCCTGTCATGAGTCCCTTGGACAAAGTGCAGAAAGGGCCTGTCGAGATTTCGGTGTTGGCAGTGGGGCATCGCATTTGGTCTGTGGGCATCATCAACTGCATCATCAACTTGAGTTAGAACTGGCCGCATTTGTCGGGGCCGAGCGGGCGATATTATTTTCTAGTGGCTACATGGCCAACCTAGCGATGGCGGCAACCTTTTTAAGCAAGGGTGATCTTTTACTGCAAGACAAGCTTAATCATGCTTCTCTTATAGACAGTGCAAAACTTAGCGCGTCTAACTTTAAGCGCTATGCTCATGGTGATGTCGAGCATGCGGCAAAATTGGCAAGTTCGATTAAGTTTAATCATTGCATGATCGCAACCGACGGTGTTTTTAGTATGGACGGCGACATAGCACCTTTGCGGCAGTTGCAGTCATTGGCATCTAATCATCAAGCATTGCTGTTGGTTGACGATGCGCACGGCTTCGGTCTATTGGGAGCAACTGGGCAGGGCGCATTGAGTCATCACGGCTTGAAGCCAGCTGCCGAGGTGTTGATGATGGCAACGCTGGGTAAGGCCTTGGGCTGTTACGGCGCTTTTGTCGCGGGTGATGCCCTATACATTGAACACCTGACTCAATTTGCCAGGCCATATATTTACACAACTGCGTTACCCCCGTCAGTACCAGCATCAGTGCTGGCCGCTTTGGCCGTGTTGGCAGAAGAGGGTGATCTGCTGCGCACTAGACTGAACGACAATATTGGTTATTTTAAGCGAGCCGCGGTTAAACACGCTCTGACCTTGCGACCTTCGTCAACAGCGATCCAAGTGATTGTTGTTGGAGATTCGAATCAAGCGATGAATATTAGTAGCGCTCTTTTCAATCAGGGAATCAACTTAACTGCAATTCGGCCCCCTACGGTTGCAAGAGGGTCGGCAAGGTTACGTGTCGCTTTGTCAGCTGCGCATACGTTTGCTCAAATAGATCTGCTTATAGAGTTGTTGGCAGAGTTGTTGGCAGAGTTGCTTAGTCAGCAATTGAAGCAAGATAGTGCCGAGTTAAGCGATTGTGGCTAGCAACAAGACTAAAATCATATTTATTCATGGTTGGGCGCTTAATGGCGGCGTGTGGGCTGATTTTGTTGGTCAGCTACTTGCCCTTCGGCCTAGCTTAGATGTTCAGTGCATAGATTTGCCTGGATACGGGTATTCAGTTAGCGCGCAGGGGGCTGATAGCATTGACGCTATGGCTCAATATTGCCTCGACGAGGTTATAGCACCGGCGATTTGGGTCGGCTGGTCGCTTGGTGGCATGGTCGCAATGAAGGCCGCACTGCTAGAGCCGTCGAAAGTCCTAGCCATGCAACTAATCAGCAGCTCGCCAAAATTTGTTGCAAGCGATGATTGGCCTGAGGGTGTCGATTTAGCTACCTTCGAATTATTCTCGCATCGGTTGGCCAACGATTACCGACGTACCTTAACTATGTTTTTATTAATGCAGGCAGGCAATAGCACGGGCGCTCGAGCCTTAGCGAGGGCCGCACATGAATCGATATGCCAGCGACCAAACCCGAGTTTAGAAACCTTAAGTGCCGGCATCCGTTGTTTGGCTGAAACCGACTTGAGGAGCGATTTATTCAAGCTAAAAATGCCGATACACGTTATCAGTGGGTTAAGAGACAGGGTCTCTAAACCAGTTAGTAGTGTTCGTTTGGCGGCGATATTGAAGGCTGACTTAGCCGAGATCAATTCCGGTCATGCTCCATTTATGACCGACGCTGATGCGGTGATTGCCAACCTAGTACAGCTTATAAAAAGAGTTTCGGATGAGCATTGATAAATACCAAGTGCAACGGCAATTTAATCGTTCAGCGTCGCAGTATGACGAGCTAGCGATGATGCAGCGACAGATTGTTGATACTCTGATGGCTGAGCTGCCGAAGTCACTAAGCGCTGGCATCATAGATTCCAGCGTGGACTATGGTATTGCTGGCAATAATGATCGTGAAAACTCCGGCAGGCTGGCTATTTGCGACGCGGGTTGCGGCACCGGCTACGCTTTAATGCAGTTATCGAATATTTACCGCAGTGCAAATCTTACGGGGCTGGACATAGCGCCAGCCATGTTGCAGGCCGCTGAACAACGCTTGAAAGCCGATGAGAATAGGGCTCCGCGAGTTGATTTGTTGCAAGGCGATATTGAATCACTGCCATTCAGTCCGGATAGTTTGAATTTATGTTTTAGCAGCTCGGCGATCCAGTGGTGCGATACGGCGGTTGCTGCCAAGCAAATGTATGCGGCATTGAAGCCGAGCGGTAGCGTGTTGATTAGCTCGTTTCTGAGTGGCACATTACAGAGCTGGCGGCAGCTTTGGGGTAAAAATGACCAGCGTTTCCTTACCTTAGACGAATTCGGTCGTGCTATTTCAGACTCAGGATTGGTGCTCGATCGTTTGTGGACAGAGTCTTTTGTTCAGTCGTTTGACACCTTTCATGGCGCGCTGAAGAGTGTTCGCAATTTGGGGGCAGGTAATGCCAGCGCCGCGCGTCCCAAAGGGCTGATGAGCCGAGCTCGGTTTAACGACATTCGCGCCCAGGCCGACGCAATTATCCAGCGAAATGGAGCGATTGAGCTCAGCTATCAAGTGGTCTACGCCAAAGCATTCAAACCTAAGGGGTTTAAAACTGGGGTATCTAAGGCTGGAGTGTCGAAATCCAGTGCGTTTAAACTCAGGAGTGCGAATGAGTAATAACAAGCCCGTATTTTTTGTTACTGGTACCGATACTGATTGTGGAAAAACCCATGTTTGCGCTGCGCTGATACGCCACCTACAGCTTCGGTGTCCGCGTGTTGCCGGTCTAAAACCTATTGCCAGCGGCTTCGAGTTGATCGACCAGCGACTGCAAAACAGTGATGTCGAGGCGCTTACGCTGGCGAGCAACGTTAAGCTTAGGCCCGAACTCATTAATCGATACTCGTATCAGCCAGCAATCGCGCCGCATATTGCCGCAGGGCAGGTTGGCGATACTATTAGCGCTGAGTTGATTGAGCTTGATGTGGCAATCGCGCTTGAGCAGGTTGACGCATTGGTCGTTGAAGGTGTTGGGGGGTGGTTAGTTCCGCTATCTGAGAGCGGCTCACTGAGTATCGAGGTTTTGGCACAAAGGCTTAAGATGCCAGTAATATTAGTTATCGGTATGAAACTTGGTTGCCTCAGCCATGCTCTATTGGCGGCTAGAGCAATTATGCAGTCAGGTGTTCCATTTGCTGGTTGGGTTGCAAACCATATTGACCCAAAATTTGATTTTCTAAGAGAAAATATGGCTACCTTAGAGAATCAAATGCCGGTGCCTAAGTTGTTTGAGTTGCCTTATCACTATAATGGCGGCAACTATGCGCAAGTCGACGCATGCAGTGAGCATTGGTTGGCGTTATTTGAGTAAGGCGTTAATTGAGTAAAAGGTGGCTTGCGATCGATTTTCGCTTTGGGTAAACTTTTATTAACAAACCGGGCCTTAAATCTTGAAGCCCGGGGGCCCCTGTGATACCTTTCGTGCGCCTTAACTTGGGTAGCCTATTTGACGTGATGAATACCGCTTGAGCCCTTCACAATGGTGAATCTCTAAGTGAACGAAGATGTTAATATTGGATAACAAAATCGGAATTTCAAAAAGTCTTTTGACTATGTCACAAGTGTTTGAAAATAAAGGTTTTTCTACGAATCGAAATTTTAATTGGAGTACCTCTAATTATGGTGTTATCTCAACACATAAAGTCTTTCGCTAAAATATCTGCGTTTGGCACATTCCTAATGACCACTTTATTTAGTGGTTTAGCTCAGGCCGAATACCGGCTGAACTTTCAGGATCCTGTAACTGAAGTCGCTCGCGATATATTCGGCTTGCACATGCTCATCTTCTGGATTTGCGTGGCAATTTTCGTTGCCGTATTCAGTGTCATGTTTTATTCAATTTTTGCTCACCGAAAAAGCAAGAATTACGAGCCGGCGCAATTTAGCCACAGCACAACAGTCGAAATTGTTTGGACAATCGTTCCATTTATAATTTTGGTTATTATGGCGATCCCGGCGACCAAAGTATTGATCAAAATGGAAGACACGACCAAGTCGGAGTTGACCATTAAGATTACTGGATATCAATGGAAATGGGGCTATGACTACTTGGGTCTAGATCAAGACATCAGTTTTTATGCCACGTTGGCTACCCCACGTAATCAAATCGATCAATTCGATAAAGAAAACGCTGAGCCTCAAGGCGAAAATTACTTGCTAGAGACCGATAACGTGTTGGTTGTTCCGTCTGGACGAAAAATACGTGCCCTTATTACCGCCAATGACGTTATTCATGCATGGTGGATTCCAGCATTCGGTACTAAGAAAGACGCGATTCCTGGCTATATCAATGAGCTATGGTTCAACGTAGATGTTGGTAAGGAAGGTATTTACCGAGGCCAATGTGCCGAGCTATGTGGTAAAGATCACGCTTTTATGCCAATTGTAGTACAAGTAGTAACGGGCGCGGAGTTCGATGGATGGGTGGCCGCTGGCGGTTCATTCGACGGTGTTGAGTCTATTGCTCAAGAGCCACCGTTAGAAACTCCTGAAGTGAAAGTTGACGCAGCAACTAGCTCTGTTATAGATGCGATTGTTCCTGCAGCACAGGCGTCTGATCAGCCATCGTCGAAAACTTGGACTAAAGAAGAGCTAATGACCAAAGGAGAGTCTGTTGGCGCAAACTGTTTGGCTTGCCACGGTAGCGACGGCAAGGGCATTCCTGGAGTATTCCCGGCGATTGCTGGTAGCGCGATAGCCACAGGCCCAATCGATGACCACATTAAGATTGTCATGTTTGGTAAGCCTGGTACAGCCATGGCCGCATTTGCAGGTCAACTGAATGACGAGCAAATCGCCGCAGTTGTAACCTATCAACGTAATTCTTTCGGTAACGAGACTGGTGATGTTGTTTTGCCAGCCGATGTTAAAGCGAAACGTAACTAGTAGATCAGGAGTTTATTCATGTCACACGCAGCGACCGCTGGCGATCACGGCCACGACGATCACGACCATAAGCCTCCGTTTTTCCAACGCTGGTTTATGTCTACCAACCATAAAGACATTGGTACTTTATACCTTATCTTTTCACTAACTATGTTGTTTGTAGGCGGAGCGATGGCTCTGGTAATCCGTGCCGAGCTATTTCAGCCAGGACTACAATTTATAGATCCTCACTTCTTCAACCAGATGACCACCATGCATGCACTTATAATGGTGTTTGGTGCGGTAATGCCCGGCTTTGTCGGCTTCGCCAATTGGATGGTGCCATTAATGATTGGCGCGCCAGATATGGCTTTGCCTCGCATGAATAACTGGAGCTTCTGGATTTTGCCATTTGCCTTTACTATTCTGCTAAGTAGCTTTTTCGTGCCTGGCGGTGCCCCCGCCTCTGGCTGGACCCTTTACGCGCCATTAACAATCCAAGGCGGCATGAGTGTCGACATGGCTATTGTCGCGATTCATATGATGGGTATCTCTTCGATCATGGGTGCGATCAACGTGATCGTAACTGTTTTGAACATGCGAGCTCCTGGCATGACATTGATGAAAATGCCAATGTTTGTTTGGACTTGGTTGATCACAGCGTTCTTGCTCATAGCGGTTATGCCAGTATTTGCTGGTGCAGTAACCATGTTGTTGACTGACCGTCACTTTGGCACGGCATTCTTCAACCCAGCTGGTGGTGGTGACCCAGTATTGTATCAACACATTTTCTGGTTCTTTGGTCATCCTGAAGTGTACATAATGATTCTGCCAGCATTTGGCATCATCTCGCATATCATACCGACCTTTGCGCGTAAGCCTTTATTTGGTTACAGCTCGATGGTATTTGCCACGGCTGCGATTGCATTCTTATCGTTCATTGTCTGGGCCCATCATATGTTTACTGTTGGAATGCCGCTGCAAGGCGAATTATTCTTCATGTATGCAACCATGTTGATTTCGGTTCCGACAGGTGTCAAAGTATTCAACTGGGTTACCACAATGTGGCGCGGTTCAATGACCTTTGAAACGCCAATGTTGTATGCAATTGGTGTCGTTTTCTTGTTCACCCTGGGTGGATTGTCAGGCTTAATGCTTGCCATCACTCCGGCTGATTTCCAGTACCACGACACTTACTTCGTGGTAGCTCATTTTCATTATGTGCTGTTCTCAGGTGCGGTAATGGCGATGATGGGTGGTGCGTTCTTCTGGCTACCTAAATGGACCGGTCACATGTATAACGAGACTTTGGGCAAGATCCATTTCTGGTTAACAGCGATCTTCTTTAATATTACCTTCTTCCCGCAGCACTTCTTGGGTCTTGCCGGTATGCCGCGTCGTTATGCTGATTACCCAGTTCAGTTTACTGAGTTTAACCAATGGTCGTCATTTGGTGCATTTGGTTTAGGGATATCGCAACTTCTGTTTGTATATATTATTGTCGCGACGGTTCGTGGCGGTAAGAAAGCAACGGCAGAAGTGTGGGATAACCCAGAAGGTCTAGAGTGGACTGTCCCATCTCCTGCGCCATTCCATACCTTTGATGAGCCGCCTGTCATACGATAGGCAGCTCAAGGTTAACCAAGCTCTAGTTGAGTTAAGAGGGGATTAATAGAAAATGACTGAAGAACATAACGACAACGACAAGAAGATGAGCAATGCTAAAGTGGCATTGATCATCGCCCTGATTCCTGTAGCGTTATTTATTGCATCATTTTTTATCCAAAATGGTTAGGCGTTAATTCTATTAGCCCCAAATTGATAGACTTTTAATGTTGTAATGGTACTTGTAGGTTTCTAATGAATAGTAGTCTTGTTAGTAAATTAGTTATAATCACCGTCATCATGTTTGGTTTTGGCTATGCATTGGTGCCGCTATATGAAGCCTTTTGTAAAGTCACAGGCTTTGGTGGTAAGACCGATATTATTCAAGAGGCAGTTGCAGGTTCAGTTGAGATTAGTGATAGAGACGTGGCGGTTACTTTCACGTCTCATACCAACACTAACCTTCCGTGGGAATTTAAGCCGATTACGCGGGCGCTAGATGTAAAGATTGGTGAAGTACAAGAAGCATTGTTTTATGTGAAAAATTATTCAGATCGCCCAATTACCGGCATGGCCACATTTAATGTGACGCCGCCGAGAGCGGGCTTTCATTTTAAAAAGACTGAATGTTTTTGTTTTTCTAAGCAGGTTCTACAACCTGGTGAAGAACAAGAAATGGCAGTCAGGTTTATGCTCGACTCTGAAATGCCAGAAGACGTGCATGAGCTAACATTGTCCTACACATTTTTCGATAACGAAAAATACGCAGGCCAATAAACAAAATTATAAAGACGGTTTATCAACGAGGAAACCAATATGTCTGCACATTCTAAAGACCATTATTTCGTTCCAGACGCGAGTGCATACCCGTTTCTGTGCTCAATTGCCTTATTCTGCATTGCAATGGGTGGCGCGAGTTACTTAAACGGTTATACCTTCGCACCTACTTTGATGAGCGCTGGCTTCCTCGGTATGGCTGTATTGCTTTTCATTTGGTTTCGTAAAGTAATCATCGAAAGCCCCGACTACAATATGGACGTCGATAAGTCCTTTCGTATGGGCATGTCGTGGTTTATATTTTCGGAAGTAATGTTTTTCGCGGCCTTCTTTGGTGCCTTGTATTATATTCGAACATTGGCAATTCCTTGGCTGGCAGATACTGAACTACTATGGCCTGGATTCGAAGCAACCTGGCCGTCTACAGGCCCCTTGGGTGCTGAATTGCTGGCCGGTGTTCATCCTGATGCTAGTTCAATCGCCGAAGGTACAAAATTTGCCTTAGTCGACCCTTGGCATTTGCCGTTGTACAACACGCTTCTGTTGCTGGCTTCAAGTGTTACTCTGACGATAGGGCATCATACTTTACGTGCAAGTAAACGTCGTCAGACTGTCTTTTGGTTGGCTCTTACGGTTGTTCTAGGCGCTTTCTTCTTGTTCCTTCAAGTAGAAGAGTATATTGAAGCTTACACTCAGCTAGGCCTCACATTGGGTACGGGTGTTTATGGTTCAACCTTCTTCTTGTTGACCGGTTTTCACGGTTTTCATGTGACCCTCGGCGCGTTCATTTTGTTAGTGGTTTTGATCCGCTATATGAAGGGTCACTTTACCGCTGAAAAACACTTCGCATTTGAAGGCGGTGCATGGTATTGGCACTTTGTTGATACTGTTTGGGTGGGCTTGTTTATCTTCGTTTATATTCTTTAAACGCGGTTCCCTAAATAGATTAAAAAAAGGCGTCCACTGGACGCCTTTTTTGATTCTTCTTTACT
>Ga0075467_10000681_pt1 | contig 27729 bp, 22 predicted proteins | sample DEB08_DNA_9_FD_75067 | JGI IMG/M metagenome (GOLD analysis project Ga0075467, IMG submission 75067) | Aqueous microbial communities from the Delaware River and Bay under freshwater to marine salinity gradient to study organic matter... | ecosystem: Environmental > Aquatic > Marine > Coastal ... | reverse complement strand
TGGATGATATCATCGCGGGTTGGATGGCGGCGCTTGTAGTTTCGGTGCTTGCTGCAATTGCGCATCTGGCACTGATATGATCGGCAAGGATGTCATTGCCGCGCTGAAGGTGCAGGGCTGGATGATCGCGACTGCCGAAAGCTGCACGGGCGGGTTGATCGCGGCGGCGATCACCGAGTTTCCGGGCAGCTCGGCAGTGTTCGACCGGGGGTTTGTCACCTACTCGAACATCGCAAAGACCGAGATGCTGGGCGTAAGCAAGGCAACGTTGGACCTGCATGGCGCTGTCTCGGAACAGGTTGCGTCGGAAATGGCGTCGGGCGCGCTGGCTCGTTCCGCCGCGCAAATCGCCGTTTCGGTCACGGGGATCGCGGGGCCCGGCGGGTCCGAACATAAACCCGAAGGGCGGGTCTGCTTTGGTCTGGCGTCAGGGCATGGGCTGCGAAGCGAAACCGTCGAGTTCGGGGCAATCGGGCGTGATGCGGTGCGTCGTGCGACCGTGACCCATGCCCTTGGCATGGTGTTGGGCGCATTGTCTGCCTAAGCCCCCTGCCCGATGATGCGGCCTGCGTGGGCAACCACATCGGGCAATCACCCTGTGATGTTCAAGCAGTGGTGGCGGCGCTGCCGTAAAGCACGTCTGCGCGGGTTTCGAACGCACGCACGATACGCTGCATAGCATCGTAAAAGAACAACCCGGCGGCACCCTGCAGCAAGCGGTTCTTGAATTCGAAATCAACGTGGAACTGAACGTCACATCCGCTGTCGGTATCCACGAATTCCCATTTCGAAATCATGTGCTTGAACGGCCCTTCGATGTATTCCGTATCGATCCGGCGCTGCGCCTCCCACAGCGTGACCTTGGACCCGAACCGCTCCCGGAACATCTTGAACCCGACCACAAGGTCGGCCAGCATCACGCTATGCTCGCCCTCGGGACTAACGGACCGCACGCGCGCCGCCGCTATCCACGGAATGAACTGGGGATAGCTGCCAACATCGGCGACCAGATCATACATCTGTTTCGCACTGTAGGGCAGTTTGCGGGTTTCGGAATGCGTGGGCATGGGCGCCTTTCGTCTTTCGCCAGTGCGGCTCTTGTCATAAAACACCCAGGCTATTCAAGTGATCGAACCGGGGACGAAATGGCGCAGCCACCGTATGACATCGATATCATGATTTCGGCGAAGGCGATTGCCGCCCGGATCGAGGAATTGGCCCGTGTGATCGAAACGTCATATGCGGACACCGAGAAACTGGTGGTCGTGGGATTGTTGCGCGGTTCGTTCGTCTTCATCGCCGACCTCGTGCGGGAGTTGCAGTTACCTGTCGAAGTCGATTTTCTTGAGGCCTCAAGCTACGGAAACAGTACGGAATCCTCGCGAGAGGTGCGCATTCTCAAGGACCTACGCGGTGAGATTTCCGGGCGCGACGTCTTGGTGGTGGAAGATATCGTGGATACGGGCCACACCTTGAACCATGTGGTCAAGCTGCTGGCAGCGCGCGAACCCGGACGCCTGAATACCATTGCGCTCTTGGACAAGCCATCACGCCGCGAAGTGGACATCAGGGCCACTTGGACCGGCTTTGAAATTCCCGATGAATTCGTCGTTGGCTACGGCATTGATTATGCGCAAAGAAACCGAAACCTTCCCTATATCGGCAAGGTCCGGTTTCTCTGAGAGATCGGTCGCTCTGCATTTTTGCACATCGTCTGTGCGCCAGCGTGGCACCCAGCCAATTTGACGCAACGTCGGCAATGCTGGATCGTGGTGTGAGTGTGACCTTCGCCATTCAGGAGAAACAGTATGCCGTCAGTCAAGACCCTCGCCTTTGCCACAACGTTATTCACCATCGGCACTGGGGCCGTTGCCTTGGCCCAGTCGGATTATTCGGCCTTCATCAACGCCCGGCAGGGACATATGCAGATCATGTCGTTCAACTCTGGCATTTTGGGCAACATGGTGCGCGGCAACACCGAATATGATGCAGTCGCGGCACAGACTGCCGCCGACAACCTTGCTGCGCTGGCCACAGTCGATGGTCGCCCATATTGGGCCCCCGGATCAGACAGCGCAGCGGTCGAAGGGACGCGGGCGTTGCCAGCGATCTGGGAAAATCCGGCCGAATTCGGGGCGGACTGGGGCGCATACGCGCAGGCCGTGACGGCAGTGCAAGCCGCCGCCGGAACGGGGCTGGATGATCTGCGGGTCGCACTCGGGCCGCTTGGAAGTGCGTGTGGCGCATGCCATGACGATTTCCGGCAACCCCGCTAGGTTCGCTTGATGCGTCGGCTGACCCTTCTGGCTGCAACCACGGGCCTGATTGTCCTTGGGGTCCTATGGGTCATGACGATACCGGACAGGACGTCAGCCGATGAACTGTCCGGTTTCACAGGTGATGCCGGGCGTGGGGAAACGGTGTTCTGGGCCGGGGGCTGCGCATCTTGTCATGCCGCCCCCGATGCAGACGGCGACGCAAGGCTGGTGTTGACCGGAGGGCAGCGGTTTCCGTCGGACTTCGGCACTTTCGTTGCGCCAAACATTTCCCCCGACCCTGTCGCCGGGATTGGCAGTTGGACGGTCGCGGACTTCGCCACCGCGCTGCGCCACGGGGTTTCCCCCGATGGCACCTATTATTACCCCGCCTTCCCCTACACCGCTTATGCGCTGACCGAGACGCAGGATCTGGTTGATCTGTGGGCATTTTGGCAGACCCTACCGGCCACACCCGTCGCGTCCTTGCCGCATGACGTCGCCTTCCCCTTCAATATCCGCCGGACGGTCGGCGTTTGGAACCTGTTGTTCTTGCCGCAGGACTTCACCGTGAGCGGCCCCCTTGAACCAGAAGTCGCGCGCGGCCGCTATCTGGCCGAAGCCTTGGCGCATTGCGGCGAATGCCACACGCCACGCAACGCGCTTGGTGCATTGGATCGGGGGGCATGGCTTGGCGGTGCGCCAAATCCGACGGGCGATGGCACGATTCCAGGGTTGACGTCAGCGCAGCTCAACTGGTCCGCAGGGGAGATAGCGGCGTATCTTGCCGATGGGTTCACCCCGGAATTCGATAGCGCGGGTGGGCATATGGTCAGCGTGATCCGCAACCTTGCACATCTTGACGATGATGACCGCATGGCCATCGCCGCATATCTCAAGGCGCTGCCCTAGGGCTTGGTCCCCGGCCATCGCGGCGCTGTGCGTCGGTGTGTTCGCAATCAAAACGCGCGGCGGCGCGGCATGTCGGCCTTGAACCTCTCAAGCCGCCGCCGACCGCCGCGCGAAACTGCCTTACGCGCGACCCAACTTTGCCAGTCGGGCATCCCTCAGTCGGGCGAAATCGTCGCCCGCGTGATAAGACGACCGCGTGAGCGGCGTTGCCGACACCATCAGGAACCCCTTGCCGTATGCGGCCTTTTCATAGGCAGCAAACTCCTCGGGCGTGACGAACCTGTCCACCGCATGATGCTTGGGGGTGGGTTGCAGATACTGACCGATGGTCAGGAAATCGATATTCGCGGCGCGCATGTCGTCCATCACGGCGTGAATGGCCTGCTTGTCTTCGCCCAGACCCACCATGATGCCTGACTTGGTGAACATGGCCGGGTCCAATTCCTTGACCCGTTGCAACAGGCGCAGCGAATGGAAATACCGCGCGCCGGGGCGCACTTCGGGGTAAAGTCCGGGGACGGTTTCAAGGTTGTGATTGAACACATCTGGCCTTGCAGCCACGACCACCTCCAACGCCTCGGGGGCGCAACGTATGAAGTCGGGTGTCAGGATCTCGATCGTCGTGTTCGGGGCCTGCCGTCTGATCGCGCGGATGGTCTGTGCGAAATGTTCCGCGCCGCCATCCTCGACATCGTCGCGGTCGACCGAGGTAATGACAACATGGTTCAGGCCCAATTTCTTTACTGCATCGGCAACCCGGCCAGGTTCGAATACGTCAAGCGCTTCGGGCGGTTTGCCGGTGGCGATATTGCAGAAAGTGCAGGCTCGGGTGCAGACCTCTCCCATGATCATCATGGTCGCGTGGCCCTGGCTCCAGCATTCGCCCACATTCGGACAGCCAGCCTCTTCACAGACCGTCGTCAGCTTGTGCTCGCGAATGATATCGCGCGTTTGCTTGTATCCTTCCCCCACGGGGGCCTTTACCCTGATCCAGCTTGGCTTTTTCGGCTGGGGGTTATCGGGGCGGCGCGCCTTTTCGGGGTGGCGCTGTTCGGGAATTTTCAGATCGCGCATGATGTCCTCCGTTTCAGCCTGAATAGAGCGTTTCGGAGTCCTTGTAACCTGACGTTTTGGCACATCTGCCTTGCACGCCCGACATGCAAGAGGACTTGTCGGGCGTTCTTTGGCGTTTGTTCAATCGCGACTGGCAGGAATGAAGCCGAATTGCGTCTCATAATATTGGCCAAGCCGGATCAATCCGATCTTCAGCACAATCTTGCCTGACCGCGCAGACCAGCCAAGGCGCTTCTCGGCAGATTCGAGACCTTCAAGGAAACAGCAAACCCGCATCACCACATCCGCAAGTCCCGGCCCGAGGTGATCCATTGCATCCGAGACGCGCTGCCGGGCCGCACGGGGGCCTTCGGCCAAGCCGCTATCGCTCAGATACCCGCCCCGGTCGGATCCGGTCAGGAACCTGTCCCAGTTCTGTGCAACCCGCGGCCCCATCTGTGCACGCTCGAAATCTTCGCGCAGGCGCTCACCGGCCTGCACCAGATCCATCGTGAGAAATGGCTTTCCATCGGCACCTTTACGGCGGGAAAGCCCGGCAAGCGGTGATTCTGCCAGATTGACCCTTATCTTGCGGGTCTTGCCATTGGCATCCCTCACCGGGGTGGCCCCCCAGATTGCGTGCTGCGCCTGAAATGGGGTGGCAGCCTCGGCCATTTCACTGCCCGCATGACGGCGACGCCGATCTTCGTCCAGCAACCGCCTCAGAGCCGATTTCCCGACGGACGTGATGGCATAACGGGTGATCCGTCCCATCTTGACCGGGCTGATCCAATCCTTGAGGGCGAAGGCATGGGCCACCCGACGGTCGACCACGGCAGTCCGCGTCTGGTCGCCTTCGGGGCCAGGTCGCAGCACGACGGCTTTCGCCATGTCCTGCGCCACGGCCAATACGGCATCGGTTTCGCACAGGCGACGAAGAATACGCCGGGCTTCCCGATTAATCGTGGGTTCATCTGAAATATCGCTCGTTCGGAACGGGACGGTCATTGCTGCAAGCTCCTCGATGGTCATTGTTTTTTTGTCATCAAGTTGCGTCCCGAGCGCCGACAACGCCTCATCCACCAGTGGATCGTCACGGCGTTGCTCCATGCGGCGAACCCGACGACAGATAGTGGAGGCTGCCTGCCCCTCGCTGCGCGCGATTTCCCTGAGTGAAACACCGCAGCTGACATGTGTCAGATACTGGCGGGCATCCTCGGGGACCCAAGCGGGAAAGGGATCTGTATGTGAAAAAGGTGTCATGGTGTCCCTCCATGGCGGGAACTGTTGATAACACCGGCAAAAATTCGCCTTATTGATTACTGATTGGTTAAAATGGCTCGATAACGGTAAAATCGTTGCGAATTTGTAAACAATTAGCCCGGACCGTTCGCGCCGGGATTTCCGGACGCAACGCCCCCCAAAATCGCCGCAGGATCACCAACGAAGTTTTTCTCGTTGGAGGTCACATGTCAGAATTTTCCAGTGCGCTGAGACAGATGCAGCGGCCGCGGATATTGATCAACGCGGCCCGGTTCGCCGCGGCCAGTCAGGCCCGCCATCGCAGAGCAGGGCACCGCCCGTTTCACAGCCTGCTGGACGAAGAAGCGACGTTGAATGACGCCCGGCTTTCCGGCACGGCGGGCTATTCACCAACCCGCCATGTTCAGGTGATGTCGGCGTTGCTTTGCGCCGCGATGGTCGCCGATTAAACGAAGGCGTCCGGCATCTCGGCCTTGCGTTTGGCAACGAAGGCGCGCAGCGCCTCATCAATGGCGGGGTCGAGGTAGGGCTGCTGATAATCCGCCAGCATCTTTTCAACCCTTGCCGCGGCCAGCGCCATGGTATCGCGAGACCCATCATCGACCCATGTCTCGTAGGGTTTGTAATCAAGCACCGATGTGCGCCAGAACGCCGATTTGAAGTTCGCCTGCGTATGGGCGCACCCAAGGAAATGGCCACCCGGGCCAACCTCGCGCAGGGCATCCATGGCCTGCGCGTTCTCGTCAATCGGGATACCGGCGGCCAGTTTGTGCAACACGCCCAACTGGTCGGCGTCCATCACGAATTTCTCAGGGCTGGCCGACAGCCCGCCTTCCAGCCAGCCGCAGGCATGCAGCATGAAATTCACGCCCGACAGCAGGCCGGCATTAAGAGAATTTGCGCTTTCGTAGGCGGCCTGTGCGTCGGGGAGCTTGGATCCGTTGAACGAGCCCGCCGAACGATAAGGCAGCCCCATCCGCCGCGCCAATTGACCCGCGCCATAGGTGATCTGGGCGGCTTCGGGTGTGCCGAACGTCGGAGCACCCGAGTTCATGTCGATCGACGTCACAAACGCGCCAAAAATCGCAGGTGAACCGGGGCGGATCAGTTGGCTATAAGCAACGCCGGCCATCACTTCGGCCAAGACCTGGGTCAGTGTTCCCATCACGGTGACGGGCGCCATCGCACCACCGACGATAAATGGCGAAATGATGCTTGCCTGACCGGCGGCGGCATATTCTTCTAATGCACCCATCATGGTTGCATCGAAGGTCAACGGCGAGTTTATGTTGATCAGCGAGGTCATGACCGTGTTTTGATCAACGAAATCCGACCCGAACAGGATCCGGCACATCGCGATGGAATCGGCGGCGCGCGAAGGTTCGGTGACCGAGCCCATGAACGGTTTGTCGCTCAGGCTCATGTGGGCATAAAGCATGTCCAGATGGCGCTTGTTCACCGGCACATCTGTCGGCTCGCAAACGGTTCCACCCGAATGGTGCAGCCACGGCGACATGTATCCCAGTTTCACGAACATCTCGAAATCGGCCATCGTCGCGTAGCGGCGGCCCGATTTGCTGTCATGGATGAACGGGGGGCCATAGACCGGCGCCAGTACGAGGTTGCGGCCACCGATCTCGACGTTGCGCGCAGGGTTGCGGGCCGCTTGGGTGAAGGTTGCGGGTGCCGTCTTGCACAGTGAACGCGCCAAACCCTTGGGGAGCCGAACACGTTCGCCGGAAACATTGGCGCCTGCCGCCCTCCAGCGTTCAAGCGCTGCGGGGTTTTCAACGAAAGCGACGCCGATTTCCTCAAGGATCGTCTCGGCGTTGGCTTCGATGATCTCCAGCGCCTCTTCGGTCAGGATATCGAAGTTCGGGATATTGCGCTCGATATAACGGGCGCTTTCGAAGCTGACGGCAGTCCGCTCGGCGCGCCGCGCCGCGCCCCCACCGGTTCCACGCCGCCGGTTCCGCGTTTCTGCTTCAGCCATGGTGTAATCTCCGCCCAAAATTCCCGCTTTGTCGGGTCATATCCCGGCCATGCGCTGAACCACAGCCAAATTGCGGCGATTGCGGGGGGAAAGCGACATGATGCGTTTGCGCGCCCCCTTGCGCGACGTTGTCGCGGCGCTTATTCGGCTTGCATGAGCATTACACCCCTTGCCCGCCATCACGAACGCCTGCTGATCATTGATTTCGGCAGTCAGGTCACGCAACTGATTGCCCGCCGTCTGCGCGAGTTGAATGTCTATTGCGAGATCCATCCATTCAACACCGTCACCGATGCGTTTCTTGCGGACTTTGCGCCCAAGGCCGTCATCTTTTCGGGTGGTCCGGCCAGTGTGATAGACGAAGGCTCGCCGCGTCCGCCTGCGTCCGTATATGATCTTGGTGTTCCGATTCTGGGTATCTGTTATGGCCAGCAGGTGATGATGCAGATGCTTGGTGGGCAGGTCGACCGGGGGCATGGCACAGCCGAATTCGGTCGCGCCTATGTCACGCCCGGTCAAACCCGGATCGATCTGTTGAAGGGCTGGTTTCTTGATACCCGCGAACAAGTCTGGATGAGCCACGGCGATCACGTCAGCCGTATCGCACCCGGTTTCGAGGTTTATGGCACATCGCCCAATGCGCCTTACGCCATCACCGCCGATCTTACTCGTGATTTCTACGCCGTGCAGTTCCATCCCGAGGTGCATCACACCCCGAATGGCAAGACGCTCTATGAGAACTTCGTCAAATTGGCGGGTTTTTCAGGCGATTGGACCATGGGTGCCTATCGCGAAGAGGCGATCCGCAAGATCCGCGAAGAAGTCGGTGACAAGAACGTTATCTGCGCCCTTTCGGGCGGGGTGGACAGTTCGGTGGCGGCGGTTCTGATCCATGAGGCGATCGGCGATCAACTGACCTGCGTATTCGTCGATCACGGCCTGATGCGGTTGAACGAGGCGCAAGAGGTCGTGACCATGTTCAGGGAGCATTACAATCTGCCCCTGATACATGCAGATGAAACGGAACTTTTCCTCGGCAAGCTTGACGGTGTTTCCGATCCGGAAACAAAGCGCAAGATCATTGGCGGATTGTTCATCGATGTCTTCCAGAAATACGCCGACCAGATCGAAGGCGCCGAGTTCTTGGCGCAAGGCACGCTTTACCCCGACGTGATCGAGTCGGTCAGCTTTTCCGGTGGCCCAAGCGTCACTATCAAATCTCATCACAATGTCGGCGGCCTGCCCGAAAAGATGGGCCTGAAGCTGGTGGAACCGCTGCGCGAATTGTTCAAGGACGAGGTGCGCGCGCTTGGCCACGAGTTGGGCCTGCCCGCCAGCTTCATCGGGCGTCATCCATTTCCCGGCCCCGGTCTTGCTATTCGCTGCCCCGGAGAGATCACTCGCGAAAAGCTGGAAATTCTGCGTCTGGCTGACGCCGTCTATATTGATCAGATCCGCAAGCACGACCTTTATGACGAGATCTGGCAAGCATTCGTGGCCATCCTTCCGGTTCGGACGGTGGGTGTCATGGGCGACGGGCGGACCTATGATTTCGCCTGCGCCTTGCGCGCGGTGACGTCGGTGGACGGAATGACTGCGGATTACTACCCGTTCACCCATGAATTCCTTGGGGAAACCGCGACCCGGATCATCAACGAGGTCAAGGGGATCAACCGGGTCACCTATGACATCACATCGAAACCCCCCGGCACCATCGAGTGGGAATGACCCCAATGCGGTGGGTCGGCCAATATATTGGCCGGGTCGTGCGCTTGGGATTGCTCCTTTGGATATGCAGTTTTGCGTTCGTCGTCTTGGCTTCGGCCTTGTGGCCGATATCTCCGCCGATCGGACGCACGGCTGACGCGATCGTTTGCTTGGGTTCAGGCCTTTCCGCGTCCGGGCGCGCCGACGGCGCATCTGCACGGCGCGCGCTGACCTGCGCCGAGCTTTACGCCCGCGGTGCAGCGCCTGTTGTCGTTTTTACTGGATATGGAACTGAAACGATTTCCGTCGCCTCTGCGATGGCCAATCTTGCGATTGAAGCCGGGTTGCCGCCCGAGGTTGCCATCCGCGAGGACGCCGCACAGTCAACGATCCAGAATGCCGCCTACGCGTTGGCCTTGCTGCCGCCCGGAACGGCGCGGGTCATCGTCGTGTCGGATGCATTTCACCTGCCTCGGTCTTGGGTGATCTTTCGAATCATCGGACTTGACGATGTTTCGGTTTACCCTACGTCGCAGCCCGCCGTCGCATCTTCCGCAGCGCAGATGCGTCTTGCGGCAACTTCGGCGCTGCGTGAGTCGCTGGCCATCTGGTTCAACGCGGGGCGTCTGGTGGTCTACGGCATCAGTGGATTGGCCGGGGTGGACCAACAGACCCGGTTCGACTGGTTCAATTGAGCGAACGGGGCATCCTAGCGATAGGCGTGAAGCCGACCATCTTGGCTGACAACGTACAACGTGTCGTTCACGACGATGGGGTGCGCAGCGGCCCCACCCCTGATTTCAGCCGTTCCGGTGAGTGCACCGCTTTCGGGTGAAAAAAACCGGATCAGCCCGTCACCTGATGCGACCACCAACTGACCACCGGCCAGAATTGGGCCGTAATGAGTGAACACGGCCCGGCGACGCCGTTCCCGATCCTGCTGATAGAGCGGCAGTTCGGTACCCCAGATGCGATTTCCCGTGTTGGCGTCGACCCGGATCAATTCGTTCCGATCCGAGACAAAGAACAGGCTGTCACCAGCAGGAACAACGGGCGAATAAGCGCCTTCATCCGCGGCCCAAAGCCTTGCTCCGGTCCGGCCATCCAATGCAACCACCCTGCCCGACTGATTGCCGGCATAGATGACGTTGCCGACAACGACTGGGTCGCTCGTGATCTCATTCAGATCGTTGTAGGCAACACCGCGCCGCCCACCAGCCACGTTTGTGCGCCAGATTTCTGTTCCGGACTGACGCATCGACGCGACGATTTCACCAGATCCAAACGGAAAGATAACAAATTGGTCTGTGACCGCCGGGGCAGCACCGCCGCCTGACAAAACGGCCCCAACCGGGGACGCGGGCAATTGCCAGCGGATGCGGCCGTCGCCGCGGTCGATAGACCACGCCTGACTGTCGCGGCTGACCACATACACTGTATCGCCAACCACCGTGGGGGCAGTCAGACCCGCATCCAGTTGCTGACGCCAGATCACCTGCCCGGTGGCAGCATCCAGCGCCACAAGTTCGCGGTATCCAGTTGTCGCGAACAGCATGTCGCCATCCAGCGCCAGCGCTCCACCGGAAACACCGCCACCTCGTTCAAACGTCGGCAACAGGTTCACAGACCAAAGCGTTTCACCGCCCAAGCCCGTGGCCACGAGGCCAGCATCGCTATCGAGTGTGTAAATCCGACCACCACCGGCGACCGGGTCGGCCGTGATCCGTGAGCGGCGCGTATTGCCCTGCCCGATGTCGGACGCAAAAATTTCGACAGGGGCCGCTGCCAAGGTAACATGGCTCAGCCGGTTTTGCGCATTCAGCCCACGTTGCGGCCATGCATCTAACCGAGTCGCGCCCGGAAGCGAGATCGGGCGGCTAACATCCTCGGCGGCAGTCGGCGCGATCGCTTCGGTCCCGTCTGCGGCGGCAAGCGATGCCGCAAGCGGCACACGTGTGCCAAACCGTTCGCCCGACAAGACGACCTCTCGCTCACAAGCGGCCAGCGCCAAAACCAGTGCGAGGCCCATTCCCGTTCTCGAGAGTATCTGCGTTGATGCCTTAGCCATACTGCCCCTCAATGCTCGACCGTGGACGGGGTGCGCAAGCCTATTGGCTGGCCGCCTCACCCTCAACCGTCGTCTCCTCCGCACCCGTCAGGGGCGCGGCAATGTCTTGTTCCGCAGGCGCGTCGGGCGCTGCTGCACCGTCTGTCGCTGTTGGTTCTTCGACCACTTCACCCAGTGGCAACAGCAACTCGGTTTCGGTCACCGGGGCGGTATCAATCAAACTTGCGCCAGCTTCCAACGCCACAATCAACTGAGATGCCCTTTGTTGCAAGCCCGGCGTCGCCTCGGCATCGTTCTCAAGACGACGCAAGATGTCTCCGGCGCGGTCCATATCGCCGCTACGCGCAGCCAACAGGGCCAGTTGTTCTTCGGCAAGCACACGGTAAGGCGCACCGGGCGCGGCCAGCGTTTCCAGAACCAAAACCGCCTGAGAATCGCCTTCAGGGTCCAGCAAATGGGCCTTCAACAGCGCAAGATCGCGGTAGCGACGGTCGATATCCGGCAACTCTGCAAGGCTGCGCAGGCGGGCGGCTGCCTCGGTTGTCTGGCCGGCCGCCGCTTGTTCGTTGGCCTGCAGTAATCCAAGCATCATCTGCGCCTGTGGCGTTTCGGGCGCGATTGCACCAAGTGCGGCGATGCGATCTTCGGCCTCGGCAAGGTCCAAGGCCGCCAAAAGCGCGTCTCCAAAGGCCTGCGCCCGGGCTTCTGTCCGGTTGCGCTGCCACTCGAAATATGCCGCACCGCCAACCAGCAAGATCACCGTGAGAACGATCAGCCAAGCCCACCGTCTGATCAGTCCGAACAAACGGTCGCGACGAACTTCCTCCGTCACCTCGTTGATGAAACTGTCCGTGTTGGCCATGTGTGATCTATCCTGCCCTGCAACGTGTCATGCCCTCCTTACCGCGAAGGCAAAGGGGTAAACAAGGCCCACCGGCTTCCAGAGTCGCAGGGAACGCGTGAACGCCCTCCATCACAAAATGCGGCTATCCTGGCAATCTTGCAGGGCAGTGCAGAAAAGACTAAACTGAACTAAGCGGTTCAGCGTATATTATGATGCAACCTATCGATTTCCGCCCTTATCCGGGGGCAAATGAGGCACGCGATGAAAATTTTCCCGATTCTAAGCGCAATTATAGTCTGCGCGGTGCTCTATTTTGTCGTGTTGGATCGTGACAGGCTTCTGCAGTTTGCCGGTCGTTCTGCGGACCCTGATAACATCCAAGACACAATACCTGCCGCCCCGGATGCCGCAAGCGAGGTTGCGGATCTTCCCACTGCAGAGATGAACGATCAAGGTCGCGTGCACGTGGTTGCCCGGCAATCCGTCGCGCAGGTCGCCGAAAATGCGGTGTTGTTGCGGGGCCGGACCGAAGCGGTTCGTCAGGTCAGCGTGGCCGCCGAGACGTCCGGGCGCATTGTCTCGACGCCCATCCGGGCCGGGGCATTCGTCGAGTCGGGACAGCTACTTTGCGAAATAGACGCCGGCACAAGCCAATCGGCGCTGGAAGAGGCAGAAGCGCGTCTGGCCGAGGCCCGTGCACGCCTGCCCGAGGCCCGCGCCCGTGTCGCAGAGGCGCAGGCACAACTGGTCGCGGCCGAAATCGACAACAATGCCGCAAGCCGGTTGAGCGCCAGCGGCTTTGCGTCAGAGACACGGGCCGCAACCACGGCCGCTACGGTTTTGGCGGCACAGGCGGCCATCCAGTCCGCCGAAGCTGGCGTCGAGGCCGCCGATAGCGGCATCCGGTCGGCAGAAGCTGCGGTTTCGCGTGCCGAACAAGAAATCACCCGCCTGCAAATCCATGCGCCATTCGAGGGGCTTCTGGAAACGGATACCGCCGAACTTGGATCCTTGATGCAACCGGGGTCGATCTGCGCAACGATCATTCAGTTGGATCCGATCAAGCTGGTCGGCTTCGTGCCAGAAGCACAGGTCGACCGTGTGGAACTGGACGCCGCTGCAAGTGCAACGCTTGCGTCGGGGGTGCAGGTGGCGGGTGAAGTGGCGTTCCTGTCACGATCTGCCGATCCGCAAACACGCACGTTTCGCGTCGAGATCACGGTCGATAACGCCGCGTTGACGATCCGCGATGGGCAATCGGCCGAAATCCTTATCACGACGGAAGGGACATTGGCGCATCTGTTGCCCGCATCGGCAATGACCCTGAACGATGAAGGCACCCTTGGTATCCGGGTCGTCGACGCCGATCAGATTGCCCGGTTCATGCCGGTCACGAGGTTGCGCGATACAGTAGCGGGCGTGTGGCTGGCCGGCTTGCCCGAGACGGTGGATGTCATCACCGTGGGTCAGGAATTCGTCACCGAGGGTGTTCCGGTGCGCGTGACCTATGAAACGGAGCCCACACAATGATCGGTGTCGTCGATTGGGCCGCATCGCGGGCCCGCATGGTGGTCGCGTTCGTCGTGCTGTCGCTTGTGGTTGGAGCCGCGGCCTATGTTGGATTGCCGAAGGAGGGGGAACCCGACATCGACATCCCCGGCCTGTTCGTCTCGGTCCCGTTTCCCGGCATTTCCGCCGAAGACAGTGAACGCCTGCTTGTCCAGCCGATGGAAACCGAATTTCAGGATCTTGACGGTCTGACCTCGGTCCGCGGAACCGCCGCACAGGGATATGCAGGGATTTTCCTTGAGTTCGAGTTCGGCTGGGACAAATCAGGTACGATCGCAGATGTGCGCGACGCGATGGGCCGAGCCGAGGCTCAGTTTCCCGAAGGTGCGGAAAGCTATTCGATCGATGAGATCAACTTTTCCGAATTCCCGATCATCATCGTGGCGCTGTCAGGCGATGCCCCCGAGCGCGAGATGCTACGACTTGCCGACGAGATGCAGTCGGCGTTGGAGAGCCTTTCACCGGTGTTGGAGGCTGGCCTTGCCGGTAACCGTGATGAAATGCTCGAGGTCCTTATCGACCCTCTCGCACTTGAAGCCTATGACGTCACCGCCGCTGACCTGATCAATGCGGTCGTCAATAACAACCAACTGATTGCTGCGGGCGAGGTGGAAACCACGAACGGGGCCATTTCCATATCGATCCCGTCAAGCTTCGACAGCCCGCAGGATGTCTATTCCCTCCCGATCAGCGTCAATGGCGACCGGGTCGTCACGTTGGGCGAACTGGCCGAGATCCGGCTGACATATGAAGACCGACAGGGGACGGCGCGCTTCAATGGCGAAACCACCGTTGCGCTTCAGGTCGTGAAACGGCAGGGCTTCAACATCATCGACACGGCTGCTTTGGTGCGCGCGACCGTCGAACAGGTGCGTGCAACCTGGCCGGAAGAGCTTCAGGAATCTGTCCACGTCGACACCTCACTGGATCAGTCGGTCACGGTTGCGGGGATGGTGCGGCAGTTGGAAGGTTCGGTGCTGACGGCCATCGCCTTGGTGATGATCGTGGTGCTTGCATCATTGGGCACCCGCTCCGCGCTGCTGGTGGGGTTTGCCATTCCGACGTCGTTCCTGCTGTGCTTCATCTTGCTGGGCATCATGGGAATCTCGATCTCCAACATCGTGATGTTCGGCCTCATCCTTGCGGTCGGCATGCTGGTGGATGGGGCGATCGTGGTTGTGGAATACGCTGACAAGCGGTTGGCCGAAGGTGCCCGTCCCATGCAAGCCTATACCGATGCAGCCAAGCGGATGTTCTGGCCCATCGTCAGTTCCACTGCGACCACGCTGTGCGCCTTCTTGCCCATGTTGTTCTGGCCCGGCGTGCCCGGAGAGTTCATGGGCATGCTTCCTGTCACGCTGATCTTCGTGCTGTCCGCCTCGCTGATCGTCGCCCTGATCTACCTTCCGGTTCTTGGCGGGGTCGCCGCCCGGTTCAGCCGGATCGTCGACAGAGGCACGGCAATCGTGAAGGGGATACTGCCATGGTATCTTGTGCGATTGGCGATCACGTTTGTCGTCGGTTACGCCATGTTCATGTCTGCGTTGCAGACGATCAACCCCCGCGTCTTGCTTGATATTCCGGCTGACACCCCCGCCCTTCTGGCGATGTTGCCCGGTGCGGTGATGTTCATTGCCGCGTCGGCGGCGATGTCCGTGTTCCTGAACTCGGTCATGGTCCAGCGCCGCGTTGCCCGCGTGTCAGCCGGGTATCGCCGGACACCGTTTGGATGGTTCATCCACGCCCTCACAGGCAACCCGGTAATGCCCTTGGTCATCGTCTGTGTCGTGTCCGCCTTTGTCGTCTTTACCTTCTGGAACTTCGGCCAGAACAACAACGGCGTGGAGTTCTTTGTCGAAACCGAGCCCGAGAATGCCATCGTCTATGTGCGCGCTCGCGGAAACCTGTCGGTCAGCGAACAAGATGCATTGGTGCGTCAGGTGGAAGAGGTGGTTCTTCGGTCCGAAGGCGTCCGCGATGTATTTGCCTTTGCCGGTGACGGCGGGTTGAACAACAACACCGGCGGCGCTGCGGCCCCCGCCGACACCATCGGGCAGGTCCAGATTGATCTTGTCTTGTGGGAAGACCGCCCGACGGTCGTGGAGTGGCGGTCCATTCTTGGCGGCTTGTTCTCGGTCCCGATCACTACCCTCGACCCGGCATGGGATGGGGACGTCATTCTTGACCGGATCGCCGGAGAGCTTGAAAATATTCCCGGCATCGTGACCGAGGTCTTTGCACAGTCACAGGGGCCCGGTGAAGGCAAACCCGTCGACCTGCGGTTGTCGGGAAACAACTGGGAAGAACTGCAGGAGGCAGCAGCGACCGCCCGTGCGTTCTTTGATCAACTGGATGGCCTTACCCTGACCGAAGACACCCTGCCCCTGCCCGGCATCGATTGGCAAATCGATGTGGATGTGGAGGCCGCAGGCCGCTACGGCGCCGATGTCGCCACTGTTGGTGCCATGGTCCAACTGCTCACGCGCGGCATCCTTCTGGATACGATGCGCGTCCCCACTTCGGATGAAGAAATCGAAATCCGCGTACGCTTTCCGGAAGAGGCGCGGGTGCTTTCCACACTCGACAGCATGCGTGTGCGCACCGAAGACGGTCTCGTGCCGCTGTCCAACTTCGTCACCTACCGGCCGGCACCGCAACTGGCCGAAATCACTCGCATCGATCAGTCGCGCGTGTTCGACGTCAAATCTGATGTGGTTCCCGGCCTCGTGCGGGTCGATGACGCTGATGGCACGGAACTCGCCCTTTTACAGGACATGTCCGAGCCGACGGCCCATGGCGCGACGGACTTCACCGTGAATGGTATTGATTTTCAGGTCTTTGCATCGGCAGCAGGGATCACGCCGGACGATCTCCGCGATGGTCTGCTGCAGGGCGATTTCGTGACACAGCCCGTAAACCCGAATGAGCGGATTGAACAAATCACCTCATGGATCGAAAGAGAGAACCCGTTTCCATCTTCCGTCACTTGGGAATGGGCTGGCGATCAAGAGGAACAGGCCGAAAGTCAGGCCTTCCTCGCCTCCGCCTTTAGCGCGGCTCTGGGTCTGATGTTCATCATCTTGCTGGCGCAATTCAACTCCATCTACAACTCCATCCTCGTGCTTCTGGCTGTCGTGCTTTCGACGACCGGGGTCCTGTGGGGCATGTTGCTGATGGGGCAGTCGTTCTCGATCATCATGACAGGCACCGGGATCGTGGCGCTTGCCGGGATCGTGGTGAACAACAACATCGTTCTCATCGATACCTATCAGGAGTTCAGCCGCTATATGCCGCGCCTTGAGGCCATCGTGCGCACCGCCGAGGCGCGCATCCGCCCGGTCCTGCTGACGACGATCACGACGATGGCGGGGCTTGCCCCCATGATGTATGGCATCTCGCTCGACTTTGGCGCCGGGGGCTATACGATCGGCAGCCCGACAGCGCTTTGGTGGATCCAGCTTGCCACCGCCGTGGTCTGGGGCTTGGGCGTGGCCACCGTCCTCACGCTGGTCTTGACGCCATCCCTTCTGGCGCTTCGCATCTGGTTCGGCACGATCGTTGCATGGATTGCGCGCGGCCTTGGTCGTCTCGGTGCGCACCGCATGAGCCGCCGGGCGCAAGACTGGTCGCTTGCACGTGCCGCCAATCGTGCCCGTAATCCCACTCTGCTCTGGGATGACCACGCGGCGGTGCCCATGGGCGTCATCACGTCGGCCCACGCAACGACAGAACCGGTAGCCGAAGCCGAAGTGTCCCCCGACGCAGGCCCCGATCTTACGCAGCCCGAGGCCCCGGAACCTGTTTCGGAAGGCACGGATATGGCTGAAAACAAACCGCCCCTCCGCGCCGCAGAATAACAGCGCGCGGACCGGTTCGGGCCTGCACCGCCGCTGCCTTCATCTTGGCCAAAAACTCTCGCCGAAGGCGGCGCGCGCCATCCGTCAGATCAATGGTCAGATGCCGGGCGGCGCCACCGTCCGGGTCGCAACAACGGCCCCTGCCCGGTTCAGGCGGCGGCCTCTTCCTCGGACATCTGGCGTTGCCACATGGCGCTATAACGCCCGCCGCGAGCCAATAAGGCGTCATGCGTGCCCCGTTCGACGATCTTGCCGGCTTCCAGCACGATTATCTGGTCGGCATCCACGACCGTCGACAACCGATGCGCGATCGTGATGACGGATCGCCCGTGCCCCATCATCTTCAATTCATTCTGAATGTCGCGTTCCGTTTCCGTATCCAGCGCCGATGTCGCTTCGTCCAGAAGCAGGATGGGGGGGTCTTTCAGCAGCGTCCGCGCGATGCCCACGCGCTGCTTCTCGCCCCCGCTCAGTTTCAGGCCGCGTTCGCCTACTGCTGTTTCGTAACCGTCTGGCAGGGCTGATATGAAGTCATGTATCTTTGCCGCGCGCGCTGCGGCCTCGATGTCGGCAAAACTGGCCGTGGGACGGCCATAGGCAATGTTGTAGCGTATGGTATCGTTGAAAAGCACGGTGTCTTGCGGCACCACCCCGATCTGTGCATGCAGGCTGTCTTGTGTCACATCGCGCAAGTCCTGCCCGTCAATCGTCACGGAGCCTTCGGCCACGTCGTAGAACCGGAACAGCAATCGACCGATTGTCGACTTGCCCGATCCCGACGGGCCGACGAGGGCCACGGTTTCCCCCGGCGCCACGCGAAAACTTATCCCCTTCAGGATCGGGCGCGCCGGGTCATAGCTGAACCGGACATCATCAAACCTGATTTCCCCCTCGGTCACGACGATCGGCTGCGCATCGCGGGCATCTGCAACCTCGCGGGGTTGTTCCAACAAATCAAACATCTGACCCATATCGACAAGACTTTGCCGGATCTCGCGATAGACGGTGCCAAGAAAGTTCAGCGGCATGGTGATCTGGATCATGTAGGCGTTGACCATCACGAAATCGCCGACGGTCAGGCTGCCATCCTGAACGCCCAAGGCAGCCATCACCATCACGATCACCAATCCCGTGGTGATGATCAGCGACTGTCCAAAGTTGAGTGCTGCCAACGACAGGGACGTCTTGATTGCCGCTGTTTCATACCCGGCCATCGCGTTGTCATACCGTTCCGCTTCCCGCGCCTCGGCCCCGAAATATTTCACCGTTTCGTAATTCAGCAGGCTGTCGATGGCCTTCTGGTTGGCGTCGGTGTCCTGATCGTTCATTTCCTTGCGGATACGGACCCGCCATTCGGTCACCTTGAAGGTGAACCAGATGTAAATCGCAATCGTCACCGTCAGGACCAACAGGTAGTTGATATCGAAAACGACCGCCAGAATGATGCCCGTCAACGCCAGTTCCAGAATCAATGGCCCGACGGAAAACAGCATGAAGCGCAGAAGAAAATCCACGCCCTTCACGCCCCGTTCGATGATCCGGCTAAGACCACCGGTCTTGCGTGTGATGTGATAACGCAGGGACAGCGCATGAATATGCGAGAACGTCTCCAATGCCAGCTGCCGCAGGGCCCGTTGGCCGACGCGTGCGAAAATCGCGTCGCGAAGTTGCTGGAAACCTACGTTTGCCGCACGGGCAATCCCGTAGGCCACCGTCAGCCCGACGGCCCCGAAAATCAGCATCCAAGCCGCTGAGCTGTCTCCGTCGCCCGCAAGTGCATCGACGGCGCCCTTGTAAAGAAACGGAATATAGACCGCGATGACCTTTGCCAGCACCAGCATGAATAATGATATCACCACGCGCCGCTTCACCCAGCCCTGCCCCTCGGGCCAGAGGTAGGGCGCCACCTTGCGGATCGTGCGCCACCCGCTGCTGCGCGCATCGGAAGCGGCCTGAGGGGCGAGGTCGGGTGTGGAAGCTGAGGTATCGGCTGGCATCTGGCATCCCGCTGGAAGGTATTTGGCCACAACCTAGGCCCGCGCCCCCCGGATGGCCAGAGCGGGCGCTAGTCTTCTGCGGGTGCCAATTGGGGCAGCGTGAAAATCTGCCCCGGATAGATCAGGTCGGGATCGCGGATCTGGTCGCGGTTGGCCTGATAGACCTGCACATAGAACACGCCGTCGCCAAACCGTTCCCGCGCGATCCCCCACAAAGTGAATCCTGGTTGAACGGTAATGACATCAACACCACTGCCGGAATCGGGCAGGTTTGCCAGAACCTCGGGTTCTTCACGCAAGAACGGCGTTTCAACGCGGCTTGCCACCTCACCGCTGGCATCCAGTTGATCGATGCGCAACGTGTAGGTGCCCGGATCAACTTGCGGCAGCGCCATTCGCCAGTTCCCGACCGCATCGATATCCGCCAGCCGCAGCGGCCGGTTATCGAGATAAACCTGCACCTCTGCGTCGGCAGGACCACGGCCTGACAAGATCACGTCGCCTGCCGTGTCATAGGAAATCGCATCAAGCAGGACTTGCGCCTGTGGGATTGACCCGCCGGGCTGGACGACACGAACACCCTGATCGTCGGCAAGCAAAACCGCAGGAGCAGCAGGCGGCGGTGACTGCGCCGGATCAATCGGAGTGGCCGACGAGGGCGGTTGTGGTGATGCCTCCGCCACCGGCACCTCTGGCGCAACCGGTGTTTCATCGGTGGTGGCCTCGGGTGCGGGATCGGTCGGAACCGAGGCAATGTCGGTGGTATCAGCAGCCGTCGGCAGGCCAGTCGTCTCAGAGGGAACGCCATCGCCGATATCTTCCGCGGCCTCCGCTGGTGCCGATGCGATCTCTATCGTGCCCTCGTTTGCTGGTATGGCCAAAACGGGTGCGATGACCACGGTTTCATTGCCCGGCACGGTCGTGCCATCGGCCAAGCGCAGCCCAAAGCTCAGGATGCGGGGAATGTCAGACGGACCAAGCGCAAGCATGGCAACAAAATTGCCGCCGCCGTCAGCGCGGGCCACCGAAATCTCTTGTCCGTCAAGCGCGAGAAAGACATCACTTTCAGGCACGCTTTGCCCGGCAACCACGGCGTCACCCGCGGCATCGACGCGCACAACATCAAGCGTGGGCGCAGGAGGTGCAGCGGGCATGGGCGGCGCGGGGGGCTGTGTGTCCGGTTCCGGCAGATCGGCAGGTGTGCCCTCTCCGACTTGCGTGTCCGGTGCAGCCTGCGCAGCAGGTTCGACACCGACATCGGCGGATTCGACCGCCACAGCCGGCACCGAGGTATCAGGAGACGTCGCGTCCTGGCCAACCATTTGCCAGCCGATCAAACCGGCAACGACGATCACGGCAGTTGCAGCAGCTCCCGTTGCAGCAACACTTCCCCCTACCAACGTGCTCAGTTTTCCGGCCATGAACTGATCCAGTGCTCCCCGCGCCGCGCCAACCCCAACGGTTGAGCAGCCTTAACATTGAGGTTATCAGTGAACAAAACCCCAACAAGTGCAAGGGACCGCATGTCGAGCTTTTCAGTCTGTGTCTATTGTGGCTCGCGCAGCGGGATCGATGAAGCGTACCATCTGGCTGCGACGCAATTGGGCGCGGCTTTGGCCGGGGCACGGATGCGGCTTGTTTACGGGGCTGGCGATGTCGGTTTGATGGGGGCCGTGGCCCGTGCTGCACAGGACGCGAACGCCGAAACATTTGGTGTGATCCCGACACATCTTCTGCGGCAAGAGGCTGGCAAACGCGACCTGACGACCTTTGTCGTGACCGAAACAATGCACGAGCGCAAAAAGGTCATGTTCATGAATGCCGATGCAGTTGTCGTTCTGCCCGGCGGTGCCGGATCATTGGATGAATTTTTCGAGGTTCTGACCTGGCGGCAATTGGGGTTGCACACGAAACCGATCTTCTTGCTTAACATCAAAGGGTATTGGACCCCCCTGCTGGCGGCACTTGATCACATGGTCAACCAAGGATTCGCCGAAAGCAGTTTGCTGGGGTTCTTCACCGTGATCGACGACGTGCCGACCTTGATGACCGCCCTTGAACGGGCGCAAAAGGCATAGGCGCGCCGCCCGGGCGCAGGTGTCTGGGCCACTGACGTAGCCGTCCCGGTTCCCGGCGAAAGATGCAAGGCCGTCATCGTATCCGCGACAATATCTGATCATCGCCAAGAAACCAACGTCGCCTTGCAAAATGTCACGTTAGCGGCGGGCGTGGAATGCGAGACGCGCGCAGCGTATGGCTCGAATAGATCGCCAAGGCCAGCCAGATAAGCGGAAATGCGATGGCATGCCAAACCGTCGGCGATTCGTTCAAGATCAGAACGGCAACCGCAAATTGCAGGGTGGGATTCATGTATTGCAGCAGGCCTGTCGTCGCCATTGTGGTTCGTTTTACCCCATAGGAAAACAGGACCAGCGGTATGGCTGTCATCGGCCCCGAAAGAACCAGAAGCAGCGCAAGAACTGGATCGGTGCGAAAGACGTCGCTTCCGAACCAGATCAAGTACGCGACAGCCAGCGGCGCCAAGACCAGAACCTCGGTCGTCACCGACACCACCGGTCCCGCCGCGACCCATCGTTTCAGCAGCCCATAAAGCCCGAATGTGGTGGCCAATGTCAGCGATATCCATGGCGCGGCACCCAGCCCCACCGTCAGGATCAAGACTGCGATCGTGGCCAACCCGACGGCAACCATCTGCGACCGGGCCAACGGCTCGCGCAAGACCGCCGCGCCGATCAGAACGGCAACCAGCGGAAAGATATAATAGCCCAATGATGCCTCGACCGTGCGGCCCGCGCCGACCGCAAAGATGAACAAGAACCAATTGGTCGAGATCATCGCCGACGCTGCAACGACCAGCAGCAGCTTGCGCCCAGTGTCGATTGCGCGGGGCACTTCGCGCAGCCGCCCCTGCCACAGCAAGAGCACCACGAACACGCAAACCGACCATGTCGTTCGGTGGGAAAGCACCTCGGCGGGTGGCACCGTTGCCAGCAAGGCATAGTAAAGCGGCGAAAGTCCCCAGACCGTCGACGCGGCGATCATCGCCAAAACACCTTTTGCCGCTTCAGTCATGCGATTGCCCTGCCCGACGTGTCCAGTCGCAGGGCTTGGTGGTCGGGTCAAGCGCTGCTGCCGTCGGTGGGTATTTGCCTGACAAGATGGGCGTCGGGTAAAATCCACGATCGCGCAAATGCTGATCCAGCGATGTCATGAAAAAGGCCCGTCGGAAAAACTATCCGACGGGCCTGTTCAGATCAATCCTGGACTGAAAGCTTATGCGCTTGCCAGACGGCTGGCGACGTTTTCCCAATTCACCAGATTTTCAAGGAAATTGGTCAGATAAGCAGGACGTTTGTTGCGGAAGTCGATGTAGTAGGAATGTTCCCATACATCGCAGCCAAGCAATGCGGTTTGGCCAAAGCACAGCGGGTTCACGCCATTTTCGGTCTTTGTGATCTTCAGCGTCCCATCGGCAGCCACAACCAGCCACGCCCAGCCCGAACCGAACTGCCCGGCACCCGCCGCGCTGAACTGCGACTTGAATTCATCGACCGAGCCAAAGGCATCAACAATCCGGCCTTCCAGTTCACCCGGCATCGCGGAGGCACCCGGCCCCATCATTTCCCAGAACTGATTGTGGTTCCAAAGCTGGCTGATGTTGTTGAAAATGCCATTTTGCGCAACGGCTTTGGCGTCGTATGTGCCGGTGATGATCTCTTCCAGCGACTTGGTTTCCCATTCGGTGCCGGCGATCAGCTTGTTGCCATTGTCCACATAGGCCTTGTGGTGCAGGTCATGGTGGTACTCAAGCGTTTCGGCGGACATGCCCTTGGCGGCAAGTGCATCGTGAGCATACGGAAGATCGGGAAGTTCAAAAGCCATGTCTGGGCTCCCTCATGTTGCGGGTGACGGTTGGGGGACAGATGGAGGGCGCGCGGACCTGACGTCAACCCCACCCCTGCAATCTTGGTGCCTTGTGCATGTTTGTGGCGCTGAAATTTTGGTCATGGTTATCTTGGCCCAATATCATCGCACCAGCACTTGTAGCAAGAAACACGTTATCATGGTCTTGTCCGGCCACAGCGCATAAAACCGGGATCCGATACATTGAACCCTCGCCTCAAACTCATTGCCCCCATCGCCCTGCGCTCTGTCATGGGAACCCTCGTTGCCGAATTTGCGCGCGCTCACGACCACGTCGTGGATGCCACGTTCGACCTGAACCCGGCTATCCCCAAAAGGCTGTTAGCGGGGGACGACTTCGCGGTTGGAATAACCAACCCGTGGTACGTATCGGACATGATAGCCGCGGGCGCGGTTGTGTGCGAAAGCCACCAACCCTTTGGGCGGGTTCCCCTTGCAATTGGCGCGCGGAACACCGGCAAAACTGCTATAGATCAGGATATTCCCGCGCTTTTGACCCGTGCCGCTTCAATCGCCTACACCGCAGAGGGGACCAGCGGCGGGATCTTCCTGTCGATTGCAGGGCATCTGGGAATCCGCGACGCCCTGTCGCCTGCATTGCGCCCCATGGCGGCGGGTGAACCTGTTGCTGGTCTTGTTGCGGGGCAGGTCGAACTCGCAATCGCCCCACTGACGGTGATTGCGGCCACCAAGGGCATACAGCCGATTGCCATCTTCCCGCCCAGCCTTGGCGGCGATATCGAGATGTCGGTTTTTATCTGCGCAGGCAATCAGGACAATCAGCCCGCAACCGATTTCATCCAATTTCTGTCAGACGCAGGGCGGGATGCGTTGCTGTCAGCGAATGGTATCTTTCGATTCGAGCTTCCATTGGCCACGTAGCGTCAGAAATACCTGACCTCGCCACCCGGTTTCGCGGACATGGCCAGCACGTCAAAAGCATACTGCGCGACCGACCGGAACGTGACCAACCGAAACGCGTCGTCCCCCGTCATCCAGAAGGCGGCGGCGACCTGCGCAATCCGCGTCCGGCGCAGTTCCCCCGGTTGAAAGCTGTCAGGATGCAGATCGACCGGGGCCAGCTTGGCAAGGATCTCGCGCGCGCCGGGCCCTTGAATGTCGAAGACCACGCGTGCGTCAGACACGTTGACGGCCAGATGATGGGTTCCTGTCAGCTTGGCATCCAGATCCGCCACAACACCCGGCGCGTCCGCATGGGAGCAGACGATAAGCACTTCATCGGGCGCCATCCATGCGATCGCGCCTGCGGGCGCAATCTCGATACAGCGCTGGCCGGGTATCTTTGCACCCCCAACCTCAAAGACGGCAGCCGCAACCTTCTTGTCCGTCAGATCCGCCTTGAGGGTGACCATGCCGACCAGACCAGCCTCGGACACCGTGGCGGCGCCTGCGGAAAAAGCACCCGGTAACGCACTGACTGAATTAAACATTCTGCTTCTCTCCCTCTGGGTCATAGAAGACCGGGCTGACAATGCGGGTCCGGATCACGCCACCATCGACCTTGTTGAATTCAATGATCTCGCCCATCCGGTCGGGTCCATGCAGCACAAGCCCGATCGCGATACCCTTGGACAGCGTCGGCGAATGATAGGTGGAGGTCACCCGCCCTTGGGTATTGCGTTGGCCATTGGCGTTCACACCCTCGGCGACGGCATAGCACCCATCAGGCAGGACTGACCCGTCCAGCGTTTCAAGACCCACCAGTTTCCATCGGGCCGGGTCGATCATGTGCGCACGTTCCTGCGCACGCTTGCCAAGGTAATCATCCTTCTTTTTGGAAATGGCCCAGCCAAGGCCCAGATCCTGCGGAATAACGGTGCCATCGGTTTCATCGCCAATCATGATGAAACCCTTTTCGGCGCGCATGACGTGCAACGCCTCGGTGCCATAGGGCGTGGCATTGAACTCGGCCCCCGCCGCATGAAGCGCATCCCAGAAGGCCCGCCCCTGAGAGGCAGGCACCGCGACCTCGAAACTCAACTCACCGGAAAACGAAATGCGGAAGACGCGGGCGTCGAAGTCACCGATCTTGCCCTCGGCCCAGCCCATAAACGGCAGCGCGCTTGCCGAAAGATCCATACCACCGCCCAGTTTCTGCAGCAGTTTCCGCGCATTCGGGCCAACAACCGCAATCTGAGCCCATTGCTCGGTTATGTTCGCGGTGAAAACCTTCCAGTCCCACCATTCGCACTGCAGCCAATCCTCCATGTGGGCATGAATGCGGTCGGCGCCGCCGGTGGTGGTGTGGCAAAGGAACGTATCCTCATCGATGCGGGCGACGACGCCGTCATCCATCAAGAACCCGTTTTCGGAACACATAAGCCCATACCGGCATTTGCCCGGTTGCAGCGTGCTCATCATGTTGGTGTAGAGCATGTCCATGAAACGGCCCGCGTCCGGCCCCTTCACCACGATCTTGCCAAGGGTCGACGCATCCAGCAGGCCAAGCGATGTGCGGGTCGCCTTGATTTCGCGCGCGACTGCCTGTGCGTGCGTCTCTTCTCCACGTGGAAAACAGTAGGGTCTGCGCCAATGGCCAACGGGTTCCCAATGCGCACCGTGGTCTTCATGCCAATCGTGGAGCGGCGTGCGACGCAGTGGTTGGAAGATATCGCCCCGCGCCTCACCCGCGATAGCACCCATGGATATGGGCGTATATGGCGGCCGGAAGGTGGTGGTGCCGACCTCCGGGATCCGTGCGTTCAGCTCATTTGCAAGGATCGCCAACCCATTGATGTTACTCAACTTGCCTTGGTCCGTGGCCATGCCAAGCGTGGTGTAGCGTTTTGTATGTTCAACGCTTTCATACCCTTCGCGCGCGGCCAGCTGCACATCGCTGACTTTAACGTCGTTCTGGAAATCCAGCCACATCTTTGAACGCGCCTCCACCGGTGCGCCTTGCGGCATGACCCAGACGGGAACCAGCGGCTGCTCCTGTGGCCCCGTCACATTCACCGGCTCGGTCGCGACCTTGCGCCCCAGCCTTGTCGCAATTTCGGTTCCAATGGCGGCAGCGCTGTCAAAGACGGCTTGCGTCAACATATGGCCATCCGCCGATCCGACTGCTGAGACGAACGCGTTGCCATCATGTGAAATCGGCGCCCGGGCCGGATCGGGGCGAAAGAACTGACCTTGATCCTCCCAGTTCAATTTGCCGCCGCAGTGCGACCACAGGTGAACGACAGGTGACCACCCGCCAGACATCCCAACCGCATCGCAGGCGATTTCTTCGGTCACGCTGCCCTCGCCCGCTTGCTGGCAAAGGGCAACCCCGGTCACCCGTTTGCCACCTTTGACCTTGGCGATTGCAGTGCCCGTTTTCACCGGGATCCCAAGGGCGCGGGCCTGTTCAGGCAATGCGCCGGTCGCTGTGGGGCGGGCATCGACAATGCAGGGCACCATCAGCCCGGCATGGTGCAGAGCAATGGCCGTGCGGTATGCATCGTCGTTATTGGTAACAATAACCGTGCGGTCACCGGGCGACACGGCGTAATTGACCACGTAATCACGGATCGCGGCGGCCAGCATGACACCGGGTATATCATTGCCCGCGAAGCTCAGAGGGCGTTCGATCGCGCCGGTGGCGGTGATGATCTGATGCGCACGGATCTTCCACAGCCGGTGCCGGGGCGCATCCGTCTGCGGCGCATGGTCGGTCAGGCGCTCGTAGGCAAGGACAGATCCATGATCATAGACCCCTGCCCCCATGCAGCGCGCCCGCAGGCGAACATTTGGCATGGCTTCAAGGGCTTGGACGGTATTGTTGATCCAGATATCTGCGGCCTGCCCGTCCACCTCGACACCATCGACGGGTGCCCGGCCACCCCAATGGGCGGTCTGTTCCAACAACAAGACACGCGCCCCGGCGCGGCCCGCGATCACCGCAGACTGCAACCCCGCGACCCCGCCGCCGATGATCAAGACATCGACGTCCGCGTGAAAATGCTCGTAGCGGTCGCTGTCACGGTCCTTGGGTGCTTGGCCCAAACCAGCCGATTGGCGGATAATAGGCTCGAATACATGCTTCCAGAATGGGCGGGGGTGGATGAAGGTTTTGTAGTAGAAACCGGCGGGCAGGACGCGGGCGGCGTATTGATTGAGCGCGCCGATGTCATATTCGAGCGAGGGCCAGTGGTTCTGGCTGGCGGCGGTCAGGCCCTCACATAACTCTGTCGTGGTAGCGCGTTGATTTGGCTCGAACTTTGCGCCACGCCCCATGTTCATCAGCGCGTTCGGTTCCTCCGC
>Ga0075467_10000679_pt1 | contig 27767 bp, 26 predicted proteins | sample DEB08_DNA_9_FD_75067 | JGI IMG/M metagenome (GOLD analysis project Ga0075467, IMG submission 75067) | Aqueous microbial communities from the Delaware River and Bay under freshwater to marine salinity gradient to study organic matter... | ecosystem: Environmental > Aquatic > Marine > Coastal ... | reverse complement strand
CCTTCTTGCTGGGTGGCATACTCGGCATTATTGCGGCCGTTCGCGGTGGCTGGATCGATCAACTGCTGAGTCGCCTGGTCGACGTACTGATGGCGATACCCGCACTGATATTTGCGATGCTGTTGCTGTCGATTTTCGGTACCTCGGTGTTGAGCCTGATTCTCATTATCGGTTTGCTCGATGCGACACGGATATTCCGTATCACACGGGCGGTCAGTCTGAATGTCGTGGTGATGGATTTTGTCGAGGCGGCGCGCTTGCGTGGTGAGAAGCTGGCCTGGATAACGCTGCGCGAAATTCTGCCCAGCATCTCGGCGCCGCTTGCCGCCGAGTTCGGTATCCGTTTCTGTTTTGTGTTTCTGACTATCAGTGCGCTCAGTTTTCTAGGGCTGGGTATTCAGCCGCCCACTGCCGACTGGGGATCGATGGTGCGCGATACCGCCGATTTGATTACCTTTGAAGATTACACCCCCCTGATTCCTGCGGCCGCCATCGCGGTGTTGACGATCGGGGTTAATTTTGTTGTGGACTGGTTTCTGCACAAGACCAGCGGGTTGAAAGATGAGCTCTGATACAGCGACCGATAACGAGATACTGCTCGAGGTCAGCGGGCTGGAGATTGAAGGTTACAGCGAGGATCGCTGGCACCCGATCGTCAAGGGCGTTGACTTCACCCTGCGGCGTGGTGAAATTCTGGGTTTGATCGGGGAATCCGGTGCGGGCAAGTCGACCATCGGCGTTGCCGCCATGGGCTATGCCAAGCCGGGTTGTCGTATCAGCGCCGGCAGTGTTCGCTTCGATGGCATCGAATTGACGAGCGCGAGCGAAGAACAGAAACGCCGCCTGCGCGGTGCGCGCATCGCATACGTGGCGCAGTCGGCCGCGGCTTCGTTCAACCCGGCGCACAAGCTTATCGACCAGTTCAGCGAGACCGTGGTGCAGCATGGTCTGGGCAGTCGTGAGCAGGCCTGTGCCGATGCGAAAGAGCTATACGCAAAAATCCGCATGCCGGAACCGGACCTGATCGGCTTTCGTTATCCGCACCAGGTCTCGGGCGGACAGTTGCAGCGTGCAATGACGGCGATGGCCCTGTCCTGCCGACCCGACCTGATTATCTTTGACGAGCCCACTACCGCGCTTGACGTCACCACGCAGATCGAGGTGCTGGCGACCATCAAGGATATTGTGCGCCAGTTCAACACGGCGGCGATCTACATTACGCATGACCTCGCGGTGGTGGCGCAAATGGCCGACCGTATCAAGGTGTTACGCTACGGTGAATCGGTGGAGGAATCCGCAACCAGGCAAATGCTCGACGACCCCCAGCAGGATTACACCAAATCCCTGTGGGCGGTGCGCTCGTTTCGCAAAACCGAGAAGTCGCCCTTGCCCGAGGCAGTGCCTTTGCTGCGCGTTGAAAATATCACTGCATCCTATGCACGTAGCCTCGATCCGGTGCTGATCGATGTCGATTTCGAAATTCATCGTCGTGAGACGGTGGCCATCGTCGGCGAATCCGGCAGCGGCAAGAGTACTACCGCGCGCGTGATTACCGGGTTGTTGCCACCGTCGCAGGGACGGGTGTTATTCGATGGTGTCGAACTGCCGGCCGATTATCGCAACCGCAGTCGCGCCCAGTTGCAGCAGGTGCAGATGATCTACCAGATGGCGGATACCGCGATTAATCCGCACCAGCGTATTCGCGACATTATTGGAAGGCCATTGTCGTTCTACCTGAATATGGAAGGGGACGAGAAGAAGCGTCGCCTGCGTGAATTGATGGAAATGATCGAACTCGATCCGGACCAGTATCTGGATCGTTATCCCGATGAACTGTCGGGTGGTCAGAAGCAGCGCATCTGCATAGCGCGAGCGATCGCGGCAGAACCAAAGCTGATTATCTGTGACGAAGTCACTTCGGCCCTGGACCAACTGGTCGCAGAGGGTATCCTGCGCCTGCTCGACCGTCTGCAGCAGGAACTGGACCTGGCCTATATGTTCATCACCCACGATCTCGCCACGGTAAAGGCGATCGCCGATCGAGTCGTGGTCATGTTGCAGGGCCGGATTGTCGAGCAGGGGGCGAAAGACGAAGTCTTCTCGCCGCCTCATCACGAGTACACCGAGCTGTTGTTGTCATCGGTGCCGGAAATGGATCCCGACTGGATGCAGCGCGTGATTGAAGAGCGGCGCAGCAAGAGCGGTCTGGAATCAGCTGGAAACTGAACGCGCAGCGCAGGCGATGACAGGCATGGCTGAGGTTGATCTCGATAAACTGTTCAAGCAACTTGACTCGGTGTTGCAGACCCCGTCTGCAGACGCCTTCACCATGCCCGGTGAGTTCTACACCTCGGCCGCTTTCCTCGAACTGGAACGCGAGCAATTGTTCCGCAGGAAATGGGTTTGCCTCGGTCGTGCAGAAGAGATACCCATAGCAGGTGACTACCTCGCTACCGAACTGGTGGGCGAACCGATCATCCTCGTCCGAACCCCCCTGGGTGAGATCAAGGCGCTGTCCAATGTATGTCGACACCGTGCTATGCCCTTGCTCAGCGGCAGGGGTAACTGCAAACGTATCACCTGCTCCTACCATGCCTGGACCTATGATCTCGACGGTAAGCTGCAGCGCGCCGCGGGCGTTGATGAGCGGCATGCTGATTTCATCCGCGATTGTCATCTACCCGAATTCCCCTGCGAAATCTGGCACGGTTTTATCTTCGTCAATCTCGATGGCGAGGCCAGCTCGTTTCTCGAGTCGGAAACGGTAAAAGCCGTCGAACCGATGGTCGAGCACATGCATATCGAAGACATGCGCCTGATTTACTCGAGTGACCAGGAATGGGATGCCAACTGGAAATGCCTGGTGGAGAATTTCCTCGAGGGTTACCACCTGTCGACGGTGCATCGAAAAACACTGCATCCCTTTACACCGACGCGCCTGTCACAACATTTTCCGGCTGGTAGCGATCATCTCGGTTTTTATTCCTGGTATCCGGAGGATGCGCCCGCCCGCGGCGAGCCGCATCCTGATCTCGATGCTGACGAAAAGCGACGTTCATTGATGCTGGGGCTTGCCCCCAGCAGTGTGTTTGGTATTTCCGGCTTCAAGGTAACCTATAACCTGATACAGCCACTGTCGCCGACGCGCCTGCGCACCCGAATCGGCATGATCGGTATTCCGCCGAGTAACGACGACGAACGGCGCCTGAACGAGGCTGGCCGCGATTTGTTTACCCGTACCTTTGCCGAAGATGAAGCCCAGCTGGTCAAGTTGATGCGAGGGTTGCAATCGCGCAGCTACGCGTCATCGGTGCTGGCCACGGCAGATTACGAGGGTACCATCTGGGATTTCTACCAGTACATTGCGCGTAATATCAGGCGCCCCTGACGCGTCTGGCTTGCGCGCGGGGCCACGCGGTTATTGATCTGCCGTGCCAGGGTCGCTGTACTTGCCGATGGTTTCGCTACCGAGTTGTACGCCCAGGGCATTGATAAAGCGCACCCAGTAAGCGAAGCAGGCCGTTGATTGCACCGCTTCGAGAATTTCGGTATCGCTTACGCCCTGCGCACGCAAGGCCTCTATATCCGCTTCACACATGGATTCCGGTGTGCGGCACAGTTTTGCACCGTAGATCAGTAATGCGGCCTCGGCCGGCGTAAACAGGGGGTTGCCACTGAAGTGATCGGTGCGCACCGCTGTGAGCATCGCTTCACCGCGATTATCATCTCCGAGCAGAGCCTTGAAGTTGGCGCCATGATTAGCCAGCGCGTAGTGGCAGTCGGCAATGATGGCGGCCTGGCTTGCCAGTAGTTCGAGAAACCAGGGCGCGGATTGATTCGACTTGTTATGCAGGACGTCGCGGTAGTGCTGGTCAGCCGCGAGCAAGGGCGCCGGTTGCAATGAAAAGGCCCGGTAAAGATTGTGGATCTTGTTGTGTACCGCGCCTACCTGGGTGTACATGGCGCTGAGCTCGGGCGAGGCCTCGGCCGGGTCGATGCTGTCGATCCAGCAGGGTTTTGAGTCCGGGTTGTCTTCGCTTTTTACTGTCATGGCTCAATCAGAATAGTTGCAGTCAGAACTAGTGCAGGTTTTCATTTACACCGAAGGCTTCATCGACCTCCTGGTCCGATGGAATTTCGCCGCTATCGAGCACCTGGTCACACAGCAGAATGCAGGATTCTATGACGAACAGGATCTGTTCGAGCATTTGCAATACTTTCTCCACCTGCTGGTTTTCCGGGCTCAACTCGCCACCGATGGTCAGAAAGCCGGCACTGTCATAGGAAAACCTGCAACCCAGGTTGCGGTGTTGCAACTCCAGCAGAAAACGGTCGAGCCCGCTGGCGTGCGAGGAGGTTTCAAATTCTTCCGGGGCCATGAATGTCGTGCCCAGGTAAATCCAGTGACCCATGCGCTCGAAGATAAACTCGGCCTCATCCTCGGGCAGGGATATGAGGGTAGTCCCTTCGACTTCCTTGGTGGTGCAGCCCTGGGCGATCAGTCCATCCAGTAGTTCGTCTTTTTCCGCTGTCATGTCTGCTTTACTCTGGCTGTCGCAAGCTGCCTGTTAATGGTTGACTGGAAATAATTCGAGCGTTTTATCTATCAGTGAATCCGGGTATTCGATTGCTATTCAGTTGCCCGGGTCTGTGGATCAATACGATGCTTGAATATACGAGTTTAGCAGTGTTTTAGCGAGTATATTGTCATGCCTGCCAGCGGCACAAAGTCGGCGACCTGTTGCCGCAGAGTCAATTGCCCCTGACTCTATCGGTGACTTTGAATTTGATCGTTGAAGGGCCGGTAAAGAATCCGACCTGAACTTCGTCTTGCACAACCAGCAACGGGTATAGTTCTTTATCTACCTCGGCAAACACTTCGCCATGCTTTTTTGAATCCAGGCGAATGATGGTGGTAAACCAGGTCGAGTCCTCCCCGTTTTGCGCCTTATAGAGCTTGCTTACTGTCGCATTGAACTCATAGCCCGGGCGGGCGGGATCCTCGCTGAATGTTTCGTATAGAGCAGGAATGATGAGGCTCAATACGAGGACTGTTAAACCGACTATCGCCAGTTTTTTGTTGGTTGAATTCTGCTGGGCGTAACCGTCGTTTAACCGATGTGCCTCGCGCAGCGCCGCCGCGGCGATTTTTTTGCGAGCTATGCTGTTAGTCGGAGTTTTTTTCGATTTAGCCAAAATCTGGTTTCCCGGTGCTTGCTGGTGGACGCTCGAGCGAAGCTGCGATCGACTGCATGAAATCGTTATACGCCTTGAATAATAATTGGCTCTGCATAATCCCTGTAGGCACCTTCTTTAGCAAATCCTGCGTCAGCGGTTTCGAGATCCAGAAGATAATAATCCTTTGACCTGCTTCCCACGAGCGTGAATTTGAACCAGATTTTCCCGGCACTGCCTTGCGAGCTGGCGTGAAGGGTAAATGCTTCAACAGGCCCGAAAAATTCGAAGCCATCGAGGCTGATATCCGCACCCTGATTTTTGCTTCGTATGGAGCTAACGATTCGAGCAAACTCATCTGCAGACACCGTCTCTTTAAATTTATCGTCGGTCCAGGCATAGGCAAGCTCGACGCCGTCATCGGATTTGAAACTCGACAGAAAATCGACGACAAGTTCAGCCGCCCGGGCCTGGTCATGCACGACAATACCTGTATTACAGCCCGTCAGCAGCAGTAACAAAAAGCCCAGTACGAAATGCCTCATCGCTGCCGCACGCGCAGGGTTTCCATCGGTTAAGCGGTTTCTTTTTGTGGGCATCATTTTGCAGAGTTCACCTGTATGGTCGGTAACCAGGTAAAAACCAGGCCCGGCAACATCGCGCCGCGGCGGAGGCCTTTATTGGCGTCGCGCGCTTATCCCATGCCAGGGGCAATAATGTCATTTGATTCGGTACCCCGAGTGACAGGTCACGCAAGCAGAAGTGATATCTGTGAGCGCCCGGTACGCCGCTGCTGCGTCACCCTCCTGGGCCTTCAACGCGAATCGACTCGCCGCCTGGTGCATGGATGTACCAATCTGGCGCATGCCCTCGGGCATGAAACGCGCCATGTGGCTGGCGCCATGGGATTGCAGTGAACTCATGCCCAGTCGATATTCAGCTGCTTCGGCTGCTTCCTCCAGTTGATCGCTGGCCAGAAAACCCAGGATATCGTTTATAGCGGCTAAATGATCACGCATGTTGGACAACATATGTTGTTGCATCATTGCGGGTAGCTCCACGGCTATGCGGTTGTCACCCGCTGCGCCCAGGTTACCGGGAAGGCTGCAAACCAGTGCCGCAAGACAAAGATAGTGCATGCGCTTCAGGCTTTTCATTACTCTCATTATGCTGGTCACTGTGGATTCCAGGTTGATGGAAGGTTTCAGATAGTCGGCCACACTTTTTCTGCTCCCTTAAATAACAGCTCGCGCATCGCATTGGTTGCTTTTTCATGATAAGCCACGGTCACGGGGTCGAAGTCACAGGAGGGGACTGGTGCGTGTTCAAAATTTCTGTAGCGGTCAACACCCCGCACCAGCGACGCGCAATCCCAGTCGGAGTTCAGCTGACTGGTCTGTGGCGGCATGTAATGTAAAGACAGTCCGATTCTACGGTCATCGGTTACGTTCGGGCCCGAGGCGTGTGCAATACGAATATTGTGAAATGACATCTCACCGGTATGCAGTGGCATGGAAACAGCCTTTGACTCGTCGATATCAACAATTTCCTGCCCGCGAGTCAGCAGGTTGTCGTCGTTGTAAAGATCCTGGTGAACCATCGGTTCCTCGAGATGGGAGCCCGGCATTACCCGCATGCAACCGCTGGATTCACTGGCCGGTGACAGTGCGAGCCAGGCGGTTACCAGCTTGCTGGTATCGAGCCCCCAGTACTGGCTATCCTGGTGCCAGGATACATAGCTGGGTGAATTCGCCTCCTTGATCCAGAACCAGGAATTCCAGCAGAGAATATTCGGGCCGATTAAATCCTCGATGCAATCCAGTATTGTTTTGTCGCGCATCAGTTCGTCTACCCATTTGAACAGCAGGTGTGGTTTGGTGCGCAAGGGTCCCTGAACGGGATGCCCCAGCTGGGCTTCATAGGCTTCAAGCCTGGCTCGATACCTATTTGCCTGCGACTCGTTGATTACCGGTACAGGGGACAGGTATCCCGACTGTTCAAACTGGTCGATTGCGCTGGCCTCAAGATGCTTCATATCTGCTTACCCATTACTGCCTGTGTCCACATAAAGTACACCAATATTCATCTGCATACGATGCTCAGTTGTCACCGGAAAACGCAAACGAGGTAAAGAAAGGCCGACCGACATGCCGGTAGATGAAGTTCTCGGTCATGCTCTGCTGTATGCAAACCGCGAACTTCGAGTCTCCCTGGCGCCACGAACGCGCCACCTCACCGTCGGATCCGATTTCCACGACGACTGTAAAATCGCTCGCTGCAGTGGCAGTGGTTGCAACGCATTCGGGAATCGCTGCGGCGGCAAATTTACCTTTGAATGCGTTAAGCTTTTCCAGCCGGCCTGCATCCAGAGACAGTTCGTCAGACCTGGCCTGCGAGCTTGCCTCTTCGAATGACGGGCTGCCGCCGCCCATATACAAAACAATAGCAATAACCGCGGCGAAACCGAGAATCAGTTTTGTTTCAAAATGCATCGACGCTCTCCGCGCAACGCAAACCGCCTGGATTGCTTTGACGGCCTGCGAGCAGGCGTTTGTTATGCATATTACTGTGCGCTATTCCCGGCGGGCTGAGAATCAGGCGGCGTGATGCGTTATTCGAGTAGTGCATGGATCGATGCTCAATGATCGCCTAGATGCCGATATCGAGCAGGATCGATGAGTTCAGTAATTCGCGCTCGGAGTCGAATAGCAGGGCGCGTATTTCATCACTATCGAGATAGATGAAGCGGCCGTTATCCCAGATGGTTTCCCGGGTTGTTTCATTGGCAAAGCTGATACTGGCGTCGAACAACTGGATGGATACGTCTCCCGGATCGTTGCCGGCCGCGTGAATGTGGGTATAGCGCGGTGAGCCGTAGGCGACGGTGCCCCAGCGTTCGAGGTCTGCGTAGGGGTCTCCCTGAAAAAAGGTGTGGGGATTGATGCCGGTATGCCAGGAGTTCAGTCGGTAAGGGTCGCCGCCGGTGATGCTGGCGGCACGTTCAAGCTGGCCGCGCAAGCTTGCGATCAGCTTTTGATCGCCATCGAAGTCAATCATACGTGAATCTTCAACGCTCACCCTTATCGGACTGGACAGTTTCAGTACGCTATCGGCATAGGCACGGGTCGAGGAAGACAGCAGAAAGTGATCCAGTACCAGCTGTCCTTCAAGCTGGTGAAAATGTAACGGCGGGAAAATCATCACCGGGAACAGTTGCAGGCTGAAATCAGTCACCGCCTGTTGCCCGCTATCGACTTCGCCGGGCACCATGGCGGCAAGCGAGGTGCCGTTCGGTGACGCGATCGTATAAGTCTTAGATTGCAAAATCTTGGCGAGCAGGTGATCGTGCAGGCGCTGCATTACTCGGTAATCGGTGCAGGCGAAAGCGGACGCCAGGTGCGCGCGATCAAGCGTGTAGCACATTATCTTTTTACTCGTGCCGGGACTGTCGAGAAATCGAATCTGGTCGCCCAGTCGCGAGAAGAAAATGGTGATGTCAGTGGCTTGCATCGCCTCACTTACCGAAGACGGAAAATGTTTTGCGTCGGCGCCGGGTTCGGCAAGCACGATTGTGGATTCGATATCCAGTGTGGCACAGACTTCTGCCAGGTCGTCGCACAGGCGCGGATCGAAAAAAGTCCCCGGTCCCTGCTCTCCGACCAGTAGCAGGCGATCACCCGCGGTTGCGCCAGCACAGTTTTGCAGCAGGTTGCGGGCGCCTTTAGCCAGAGCGTCATTCACGCGCAATTTCTTCTTTGCGCCGCGCCATGTAGGCCTGCAGCTCTTCCTCGATGGCGGGGTCGATAGCGGGTTTCTGGTATTCTGCGAGCAGGCGCTTCCAGATTTCATTGGCGCGCTGGGTGGCCGTTTTGGAGCCGTCTTCCTGCCAGGTTTCGAAGTTGCGCCAGTCCGACAGGATAGGTTGGTAAAACGCATTCTCGTAGCGTTCCATGGTGTGTGCGGTGCCAAAGAAATGCCCGCCGGGCCCGACTTCGGCGATAGCCTCGAGGCCCATGCTGTCGTCGTCGATCACGACCGGCTGCAGGAAGGCTGCCTGCATTTGCAACAGTTCGGCGTCGAGAATCAGTTTCTCGAACGAGCAGGTCAGGCCGCCTTCGAGCCAGCCACCGGCGTGCATGACGTTGTTGACGTGCGCCTGGATGCAGGCGTTGATCGACATGTCGCTCTCATAGGTTGCCTGTAAATCGACGCAGGCAGAGGCCGTGGTGCTGGATGAGCGCAGCGGCAGTTTGTAGCGTCGCGCCAGCTGTCCCGAGATAATCACCGACTGCGCGTACTCCGGCGTACCGAAGGCGGGCGAGCCGGTGCGCATGTCGACGTTGGAGGTAAAGTGTCCGTAGAAAGTCGGCGAACCCGGAACCGCGGCCTGGGTGAGAGCGATGCAGCCCAGTGCCTCGGCATTTTGCAGGGTCACTGCCCCTGCAACCGTGGCCGGCGCCATGGCACCGGCGAGGGTGAAGGGGGTGATGTGCACCGGTTGGCCCGCTTCGGCGAATATGCGCATGCCGTCGGCCTGGCCCTCGTCGAACAGCAGCGGCGAATTGGTGTTCAGGCCACCGATGATCGCAGGACGTTGTTTCAATCCTGCATCGTCGGTTTGCAGCGCGATCTTGGCCATCTCGATGCAGTCGCGTGCGCGGCTTGCCGTATTCAGCCAGCTCGGTTGCCAGCCTTTGTCGGTCAGGGTGATCTGCGCGTACATCATGTCGAGGTGGCGACTGCCGGGCGGCAGGTCCAGCGGTTCGGGGCCGCTACCACCCTCGTGGTGGAGGATGTTGAGGCTGCCCGTCAGTTTGACGAAGTTTTCCATGTCCTGGTGCGTGGCAGCGCGTCTGCCCCGGTCCAGGTCGGAGACGAAGGATGGCCCGCAGACGCTGGCAAACACGATGGAGTTGCCTCCCATGCGCACGGTTTTTGCGGGGTTACGTGCATGGATGGTGAATTCTGACGGTAGATTCTGCAGCAGTTCCTCGATCAACTCCGGCTCGAAACGCACATGCTGATTGTCATGGTCGACGTCGGCACGCAGGTCGGTTAACAGTTTGAGTGCGGTCGGGCTTTCCACGCGCAGACCGATGTCGCGCAGTATTTTGAGACTGGCGCGATGAATGGTTTCCACCTGGTCGGCGGAGATGATCTCCATCGGTGGATAGGGATTACTGAGCGGTGCGAAAGGTAACTGGGTGAAGCCCTGGTTACGACTGGTCTTGCGTGAACTGAGTGAATTGCTGCGTCTGCGTGACATGATCGAATTTCCTCGAAGGGTGAAAGTTACTGGTGTCCGGGGGGAATGTGCTGTGCACATCCACGCCGGCCCAGGTTTCTTCACCCATGATCGGAAATCGCCATAACTCGGTTGTTGCCGGAGTCGGTGTTGGCAAGTGTTTCATATCGACCTCATGCTCGCATGTTGGCACCGGTGGGATCATATAGCGGCTCCGTCTGCAGTTGCGCGGCAACCAGTTGCCCCAGCACTTCGACCGCGTACTGACCACCGGGCCGGTAAGCATCGCAATTTACGTAGCCGAGTGCAATATGTTGCTCGCAGGTCGGCCCGAAGCCACCCGAAGTGACGTAACCAACGGGTTCGTTATCGAGAAAAATGGCTTCGTCACCCCATACCGCGCAGTCGCCGGCAGCCACCGTGAAAGTAGCGAATTTTTCGCGCGGGGCGGGTGCGTTGACAAAAGCGTCGCGACCGATGAAATCGCCCTTGTCGGTTTTGACGAAGCGCTCCATCTCGGCCTCGACCGCGGTGTAATCGGAGGACAGTTCCAGCGCCCAGGCAGGGAAACTCTTTTCCAGGCGGGTCTGCATCAGGCAGCGGGTGCCGACCAGACCGAGGCCCAGATTTGAGCCCTCGGCACACAGCAGATCAAACAGTGCCAGTTGGCTCGACATTGGCAGATACATCTCGTAGCCGGTTTCACCGGTGAAGGAAACCCGTAAAACCTGTACTTTGTCGATGTCGCCGAGCGTCATCTCGGCCGCCGACATGAACGGGAAGCTGCTGCTGTCCATATCGTGTTTTGCCAGTCGGCTGATCAATGCCTGCGCGTTGGGCCCGCAGATGTGCAGGCCTCCATGAGTTGAGGACAAATTGGTGAACTTCACGCCCTCAGCCGGCAGAAACTGGTGCATATGGCGCATAAAAGCCAGTTGCATGTAGTCTGCGCCGAGCAACAGGAAGCGCTGCGGCTCGATCCGTGAAACAGAGAAATCGCCTGCGAGGCGCCCGCGTGCCGACAGCATGGGTGACAGGCTCATGCGGCCGACCTTCGGCATGCGATTGGCCAGCAGATGGTTGAGCCAGCTTTCGGCACCCGGTCCGGATACCTCAAACTTGGCCATGGCTGAAAACTCCATCAGACCGAGTTCGTTACGGCAGCGTTTGCCTTCATCGATTACCGGCTGCCACCAGTTCGGCTGACGATAGGTCAGGCTGTCTTTTGCTTCTGCCTTAGTGGCAGCGAACCAGTTGGCGTGTTCGTGACCGAAGGAAGAACCGAACACCGCGTTGGCCTCTTGCAGGCGATCGTATACCGCCGGTTTGTAGATTGGGCGGCCGACGTCGAATTCCTGGTAGGGAAAGATTTTCTCCGAACGGTTCTCATAAAAGTAGCGCGTGGTTTGTTCGGTGTAAGATTTGCTGGCCCAGTCACCGAAGCGCGCCACGTCCCAGCAGAATATATCGATATCCGGTTCACCCTGGATGATCCATTCCGCCAGCACGCGACCGATACCCGCGCCCTGGTTGAAGCCGGCCATGACACCATTGGCGCAGAAATAGTTTTGTAACGCAGGATGAGGCCCGATCAACGGGCCGAGATCGGGTGAAAAAATCATCGGGCCGTTGATGATGCGCTTGATGCCGGCCTCGGCGAGGCAGGGCATCAATTCGACCGCCTTTTCGAAATTCCAGTCCATGCGCGACAGGTCTTCGTCCAGTAATTCGTGACCGAAATCGAGCGGCGTACCGTCGAGTGCCCAGTGTGTGCAGGTTTTTTCATAGGCGCCGAGCAGCAGGCCCATTCCTTCCTGACGGGCGTAGGCACCGGTTTCATTGTCGTTGATCTGTGGCAGTTCGTAGCCCAGGCTCTCGATCTCGGGCATGGTGTCGGTGACCAGGTAGTGATGCTCGACTGGCACCAAAGGCAGTTCGATGCCGGCCAGCGCGGCCACTTCGCGTCCCCACAGACCGGCTGCATTGACGACATACTCAGCGTGTACCCTGCCGTTTTCGGTCACCACATCCCAGCTGCCATCGGCGCGCTGCGTGGTTGCGATCACCGGGTTGTGGCGATAGATATCGGCGCCCAGCTTGCGCGCCGCGGCGGCGAATGCCTGGGTGGCTGAAGCCGGATCGACATGGCCGCCTTCCTCTTCCCACAATGCCCCGACCATGTGCGAGGTATCCAGTAGCGGTACTTTTTCCTTGGCCTCGGCGAGCGAAATAAAATGACTCTCAATGCCGAGACGGCGACATGCACTTTGCATCATCGCATTGCTGTCGATCTCATCCTGGCTGCGGCAGATGTTGATGCCACCGGTAAAGTGAAAGCCGCAGGATTGATCGGATTCTTTCTCCAGTTCGCTATAGATCTGGAAAGTGTAGCGATGGATTTCGGCAGCCGTGTTCGGCCGGGTAATGGTGAATAATCCACCGGCAGCATGCCAGCTCGAGCCGGAGGTCAACTCGGTGCGCTCGATCAGCATCACGTCACTCCAGCCGTTTTTGGCAAGGTGATACAACACCGAACAACCGACGACACCCCCACCTATAACAACGACTCTGGCACTTGATTTCATCTACTCTTATCCTCTTTTGCCGTAAAGGAGGCGAAGGTCTCTACGCCCCAGCTGATGTCTTTTTCAATCAGGCGCGCGGCCCTGGCGGCATTGCGGGCGCGTATTGCCTTCGCGATCTGGGTGTGCAGCAGCTGCCATTCCTTTGGCATATTCTGATTGCGCACCACCTGTGCGAGATACGGCCCGGTTTGCGCCCACAGACGCTCGATCGACCAGAACAGTTCTTCATTGCGGCTCGCCGCGTAAATGGAAAAATGGAAATTATAATTGCGCACGATGTAGTTTTCGTTGCTGCCGGTTTCGATGTCACGTTCCATCATCTGTGCCAGGGTTTCCAGTTCGTCGATCTCGGTCGTCGTCATATTGGGCACGGCGATCTCGGTCGCGATACCCTCGAGGCGTGCACGCAGAAAAAACTGGTCGGCCACACGTTTGGGATTGAGTTCAGCAACCTTGTAAGAACGTTTCACCGAGGATTGCAACAGGCGTTCCGATGAGAGGCGGGTCAAAGCTTCACGCACCGGCATGGTGCTGGTCCCCATTTTCTTTGCCAGTGAGCGTATCGACAGCACGCTGCCCGGGAAATACTCGCCGATGATTAACGACCACTTTACGCTCTGGTAAATGCGATCATTGAGTGACGTCACGGCGACGCTCCTGGGCAGTTTGCGCTTGCTGGAAGTCATATTGGAGTGATTCGTCGGTGAGCCTGTGAGTGAATGTGAGTCTATCATGAGGTGGCTACCTGCCAGCGTGTCATCAGCCCGGCAAGATAGTCGTAAAATGATTGCGCATAAGAGCGCTCGATCAGCAGGCGGATATCACCGGTATCGTCCCACCACAGCACCAGCGGATACTGACCCAGCAGGCAGCGCCGGCAGCCGGTGTCGACCGAAGGTGCGAGATCAACCGAGGTGTAACTGCCAAGGAATGCCCAGGCATGTTCACCACCAAGACGGAACTCGCATACACCGTGCGTAATATCGGTCATCAAGTTCTCGAAAGCTGCAACTTCAGCCGGCAGGCTGTGTCGATGGGCGAGCAGCCAGGCTCGCTGTGGCCACAGCTTGAGCAGGCGCAGTCCCCCCGCAGTTGTCATGCCACATGCTGGAGTGCGGTTGGCGAAAACAGCCATGACGAATTCGCTCAGGTCCTGCTGGTGATTGCCCTGAACAGACCATAGCGAGAGTATCTCGATTTCGGTCAGTGTCAGATCAGCATTCTCGCTGCGCAGCGTGCTGCCCTCGGTGGCAGGTTCAATGGAGAGCCGCTCGAGATCGTTTCTATCCATGTACGCGTCTTCCTTCAGTATCCACGAAACATGGCTCGGTGACCCTGACGGCAACAGACTTTTGGGTTACTGGTGACACGGCCCAGAGAGTTTCATCGAGACGTTGCCGGCCATTATGCAACAGGGCCAGTGCGATCGAACGACCCAGGGCAGGGCTGTGGACCGCGGCCGTCAGACTGCCCCGGGGTGACACTATACTGCCGGGTTCCCAGGGCCGGTCGCACAGATGTGCTGCCGGCGGGATAGGGAGGTGATTCTCAACTGCCAGCAGGCCGACCAGCTGTCGACGATCCTCGCGCTGTAACTGCGGGCGCTGTAACAGGCTCGAGCCGATGAACGACTTGCGCGTCGATACCATGCGCCCCAGTCCCAGGTCCGCGGCTGTAGTGCGGCCATCGATCTCGGTACCAATCGACAAATGTCCCTTTTCGATGCGCAGGACGTCGAGCGCCTCGAGGCCATAGGGGGTAATACCGAGTTCTTCGCCCTGTTCGATGACACGCTGGAAAAGCGTCGATGCAAAGCCAGCCGGCACGTTGATTTCATAGCTGAGTTCGCCCGAGAAACTGACGCTGAATACCCGGCAGGGGATTTGTCGGTCGAGTTTTCCCTGGCGCACCCGGGCGAACGGGAAGGCGTCGCGATCGCAGGCGAAATCCGGGTTGAGCCTCTGCAGCAACTTTCGCGACAGCGGTCCGGCGATCGCCAGCGATGCCCAGTGATCGCTGACCGAGGTGAGTTGCACTTCGAGTTCGGGCCAGTGGACTTGCAACAGTTTGTTCATCCAGCGCCACACTGCCGAGGCATTCGCCGTGGTCATGGTGACGAGATAATGATGGTCACCAAGGCGGGTCACGGTGCCGTCATCGAACAGCAGGCCATCCTCGCGCAGCATCAATACGTAGCGCAGTTGCCCCGGCTGGATCGAATCGAGATTGTTGCAGTAGATGCGCTGCAGGAACTCGAGCGCGTCACGGCCACGCACGTCCACCTTGCCCAGCGTGGACATGTCGACACAGCCGACGGCATTGCGAACCGCGAGCACTTCGCGCTCGATCGCGGCTGACATGGTTTCACCGGGCTGCGCAAAATAGCGCGAGTAAAGCCATTCGCCCGAGGTTTGAAACACGCAGGCAGCGGCTTTGAATACGCGATGAAAAGGAGTATGGCGCAGCGGTGTCATGTGCTGGCCCACCTCGGCGCCTACCAGCGCCCCGAGGCTGACGGGTGAATAGGGTGGGCGGAAGGTGGTGTGCCCGATGGCGCAGGGATCCTGGCCGGTGATGCGTCCGATTTCGAGAATGGCGTTGCTCCAGCCGGTTTTGCCCTGGTCGGTACCCATGCCGAGCGTGGTATAACGTTTTAGCAATTCAACGTGACCGTAACCTTCCTGCACCGCCTGTTCCAGATCGTCACGCGTTACGTCGTTCTGCAGGTCGACAAAAGCCATGTCGCGCCCATCGTGGAATCCGGCTCTGTGCGCAGGGCGGTCGATTACCGGCAGGGCCGTATCCGGACCTTGCCGACCTCCCAGTGCGGCGAGGGCGCGTTGCGCCTGCAGTTTTCCATCCCGCGCACAATCGGTCATCAAGACCAGTCCGCGCCCCGCGCCGCAGCTGTACACTGGCGGAGATTCTGCGGGCGGTAACAGAGCATTTGCGACAGCGTCGAAGTGCAGGCTGTTGCCCGTCTTTGCCGGGAGCTGCGCCGCAAGCTGCGCGTTGGGGTTCCAGCCGGCGGAGCTGCACAGGAGATCGCAGGCGATGCGGCGGCGGTCACCGCTGTCATCGCAACAGGTGACACCGGTCAGTCGCAATCGTCCACGCGTGGACTGGATGTGTTCATCGCTGCGCAGTTCGGCGACGACCTCGACACCGGCCTGTTGCAATGACAGGCGGGTTGCGGCTCTTTCCGCCGGGTCGGCAACTGCCAGTAGTGCGCGTCGGCCCGGAGCGACAGCGTAGCGCTGAATGTACTGACGTACGGAAGCCGCCAGCATGATGCCGGGGCGATCATTACCGGGAAAAATCAGCGGCCGCTCGCTGGCGCCACAGGCGAGTACCAGATACCGGCAACGAATGCGCCAGCTGATCGAGTCGACGCCATCGGCGGCGCCTTCGAGCGCCATTACCCGGCCGTGATCGTAGTGTCCAAATGCTAGAGTGTTGCACTTGATTCGAATATTCAGGCTGGCCCGCAGGGTTTTCAATGTCTGCTCGCGCCATTGTGACGCAGGCATCGAGTCGATCTCGCCGGTCTCCCATAGTGTTGATCCACCCGGCACTGCGTCCTGTTCCAGTAATAATACCGAAAATTCCGAATCAGCGGCGGCCAGTGCAGCCGAGAGGCCGGCCGCACCCGAACCGATGATCAACAGGTCACAGTGGGCGTTGCGCCTGTCATAAAGTCTTGAGTCGGGCCGGCTTGATGCCCGTCCCTGGCCCGCGATGCGGCGAATGATTTTTTCGTAAAGCTTGTGCCAGCCCTGCGGCGGCCACATGAAGGTCTTGTAGTAGAAACCGACGCTGAGCAATGCCGCTACAGACTGCAGCAATGCACCGAAATCCAGTTTTACGGATGGCCAGCAATTCTGGCTGTAAGCCTGTAATCCCTTCTCCAGTCTGATCTCGGTGGCCTTTAAATTGGGGACAAGGACGCCGTTGTAATTGCAGCTGATCAGCGCATTGGGTTCTTCCAGGCCCGCGGCAAGAATCCCGCGCGCCCGGTGATACTTGAACGAACGCGCAACCGTGGAGATATTGTTGGCAAGCAACGCCGAAGCCAGGCTGTCGCCCGCATATCCTTCTAACAGGCGGCCGTTGAAACTGAAATAGAGCGTCGTTTGGCGGTCGATCAATCCGCCTGTGGGCAAACGCCGTACCTGGATCATGCCCCGGCCTCTTCGTTGCCGCTGGCGGCATCATCGATCTCATGCGTCACTGAATTGCGGCTGATGCGAATCCAGCATTCACAACCGCCGCTATGGTACCAGTGCTCGTCGATACGCTCCCCCGTGGCGTCGCCTGCATGCAGGGCCTGGTGCCAGTCGCTGGTCGATGCCTCGAGTGCCGGGAAAGCGATCGCCGGTCCGCCGTAGTCGAATTCACTTTCGTCGCGCGCGCCGCAATTGGGGCAGGGGATCAGCAACATGTCAATGCCGCCACGGATAAGGGCCGATGCCGGCGTCGTCGATGAGGGCGCCTGTGGCGAAGCGCTGCAGGGAAAATGGCCGCAAGGGCTCGGGGACCGTGTCGCTGGCGAGGAGCTCGGCCAGGTGCCAGCCAACTGCCGGGGTTGCCTTGAAGCCCGCATAGCCCCAGCCGCAATTTACGAACAGGCCGTCAACCGGGGTCGCACCAATGATGGCATTACCGTCCATCGGAATATCGGCGGTGCCCGACCAGTGGCGCAACATGCGCAGATGCGATAGCCAGGGGAACATCTGCAGGGCGCGCGCCAGGGTGTCCTCAATGCGTGCAAAGCTGCCACGCCTTGCCCGGGATAAATAGCCATCGGTGGCCCCGCCGAGCACCAGTTCACCCTTGTCACTCTGGCTGATATAGGAGAGCCCCGCGTTGTAATTGACGACACAGTCGAGTATCGGCTTTACCGGTTCGGTGACGAAAGCCTGAACGTTAATCATTTGCATCGGCAGACTGATTCCCGCCATTCGCGCCAGTGGCGAGGTGGCACCGGCCGCGCAGATCAGCAGCTTTTCGCTAGCGAATTCGCCCTGTGCTGTAGTGACGCCGGTGACCTGGTTGTCTTTGACGGTCAGCCCCGTGACCGGGCAGTTCTGCTGGATGTGAATACCCTTCGCGCTTGCGCTGCGGGCGAAACCCCAGGCGACGGCGTCGTGGCGCACCACGCCCCCGTCGGGCTGGAACAGCGCACCGCTAACCGGAAAACGTGCCTGTGGATCGAGATCAATAGCCGGCTCACGTGCGGCAATTTCGTTGCGACTCAATATCGAGACTTCGGCACCGCCAAGGCGCATTGCGTTGGCGCGCAGCATGAAATGTTCGAGTTCACCATCGGAATGCGCCAGGTCTATATAGCCACGCGGCGAGTACATCAGGTTGAAGTTGAGGTCCTGGCTTAACTGTGCCCACAGTTTAAGAGCAAAGTTTTTCAGTGCGAAACTGGGTTGCAGCAGGTAATCGGAGCGCACTATTGTAGTATTTCGCGCCGTGTTGCCGCCGCCTATCCAGCCGCTATCAAGCACCAGTACATCACTCATCCCATGGTTTACAGCAAGGTAGTGTGCGGTCGCCAGACCGTGTCCGCCGGCGCCAATGATAATGGCATCATAATGTTGTTTGAGCTGCGCGGGCGCGATGATAGCGGGCCATTTGCGTTGTCCACGCAAGGCCTGGCTGAGTAAGGTAGTTGCCGAGTACTTCATCGCCACGGCAAGAAATAGCGCCCGGTTTTGTTGCACGGAACTGCAGAATGGATGTCAGTTATTCCCGGGGACATCGTCACGCTCCATTTCACTCGCCACCAGGAACAATTGATCTTGTCGGTTGTCAGCATGCTTGAGACTCTCCTGGCTGTAACTGCTATGAACTGAGCCAGGCATCGTTTTCGAGCACCACAATCAGGCTCGGTCCCGCGTGTTTGCGCGCCGCCTGCAGGGCCTGCCTGAAACTGTCGTCACTGTTTACCAGGCTACCGGGGCAACCAAAGGCATCGGCGAGCTTGATGAAATCCGGTGCGCGCGGATTGACGCCTATTTCCGGGATACCACGTTTCACCATACCGTCCCGAATCATCGCATAGCTATGGTTGTGCCACAGGATGACAGGAATAGAAAGACCTTCCTCGACCGCGGTCGCCAGTTCGTTGACGGTGAACATGAAGCCTCCGTCACCAACCAGCGCGAGCACCGTTCTGTCGGGCAGGGCGAGCTTGGCGCCGATGGCATCCGGTAGTGCGCAACCCAAAGTGCCGAAACCAGCGGGGTAGAACCAGGTACGCGGTTGCAGGGTTTTCATCGCGGCGGTGCCGGTATACACCAACTGGGCGATATCGCCCATGATGATCGCATCGTCGGGCAGCTCGTCGCGCAATATGTCGAGCAGGTGAATATGCTGCCTTTCGACGTCGGTATAGGCGGCCTGCTGTGCCGCTCGCAGCTGATCGAGCTCGGCGATCACGTTGGTTTTTGCGTGCGTGATATTCCTCCCTTCGAGCGCCGCAAGCAGTTGGGTACAGGCTGAGCCGGCATCACCCTGGATTGCGATATGTGCCGGAAAAGCGTCGCTGAAGCGTGCCGGGTCGATATCGATGCGGATTACCTTGCCGTTTACCGGGAGATCGTAAATAAAGCTGTCGGCCTCAGCGAGCTCGGTGCCGATGGCGAGTACCACTTCGGCCCTGGCGAGATAGGCGTGCACAATCGGGCTGATGATGGCGCCACCGAGGCTGAGAGGATTGCTGTCGGCGACGACGCCTTTGCCTGCGTTGGAAGCGATTACTCCTACCTGCAGGCGCTCGGCAAGTTGTGTCACTTCGCTACTGGCCTGTTGGGCACCACCGCCAACGATCATGACGCAACTACTGGCCTGCGTCAGCAGCTGTGCGGCTCTCGCGATCGCGGCGGGCGCGGGAATCGGCAGGTCGGCGATTTCATAGGGTTGCCAGTCATCGCTGACGCGCATTTCCATGACATCGATCGGAATGGCGATGTGCACCGGGCGCGGCCGGCGTGAACGGAACACGGTAAAGGCCTGCGCAATCAGCTCGGGGATTTCTGCCGGATCATGCACCATCGCGCTGAACGCGGTAAGCGGGCGGGTGATTGCGCAGAGGTCGGTGGTTTCGTGCAAGCGCCCCCAGCCCTTACCAAGTGATGCGCTGTCATTGGCGCTGGAAATGACCAGCATCGGGATCGAATCGGCATAGGCCTGGCCGATGCCGGTGGCCGCATTGGTGACTCCCGGCCCGGTGATCAAAGTGCACACACCGGGCTCGCCGGTAACGCGAGCGTAGCCGTCCGCCATGAAACTCGCACCCTGCTCGTTGCGTGGGGTAACCGCGCGTACATTACTCTTTTCGATGCCGCGGTAGAGTTCAAGCGTGTGCTCCCCGGGAATACCAAAAACGGTGGTCACGCCGTAGGATTCGAGTAAATGCATCAATGCTTCGCCGCAGGATTTGCTCATTTTCGGTTTTCCAGAGTTGGATTTATGACGCTTGATTCAGATAGTGATGCTACTGGCGTAATTGCTGCTCGTCAATCACTGTGATCACAGATAGAATAGACCGATTCCAGGCAACCGGGCTTTACTCTATGACTATCAGACCCAAGGAACCGCTCGTCGATGTTGGCTATTACATGGTCGGAATATCCAAACTGCTGGGCTTCGAACAGCCGGTAAAGCTGTCTTCCAACGAATCGGCGCTGGGGATGAGCCCGGCCGCGCTTGCGGCCGCCCAGCAGGCGATCGCGAGCAGCCATCTTTACCCTGAAGTTGATACCGAGGCCCTCGCCGATGCGCTTGCCCAGCGCTACCAGCTTGATCCTGCGCGCATGGCTTTTGGTCCGGGCTCGGATGAACTGCTGCAGCGTATCGTCAATACTTTCGTCGGGCCTGGCGAAGAACTGATTCACAGCAAAAACGCCTACATGCAGTTCCCGATCTACGCGAAGCTGGCGGGCGCGACGCCGGTTGCCGCAAACGATCGCGACTTTCACTATGACGTCGATACGATCCTGTCGCATGTCAACGAGCGCACGCGCATCGTGTTGATTGCCAATCCGGATAATCCCTCGGGCACTTACCTGCCCGCCAGCGAGGTGCGGCGTTTGCACGCGGCCCTGCCGGCCGATGTGCTGTTGATTATCGACGCTGCCTATGAAGAGTTTGCCGGACAGGACGATTATGAATCTGGCACGCGGTTGGTGCACGAGTTCGATAACGTCATTGTCACGCGCACTTTTTCCAAGGTTTACGGCATGGCCGGACTGCGCCTTGGCTGGTGTTACGGGCCGCTGGATGCGATTGATATATTGACTAAAATTGGCCCTTCGTTTCCGGTCAACACCGCATCCTACGCGGCGGGTATAGCCGCGGTGCGCGATACGGCCCACGTCGACGCGGTCCTCGCGCACAACAGAAAATGGGTGGCAGAATTCACCCGGCACCTGACCGGCATGGGTCTCAAGGTGTATCCCAGCCAGACTAATTTCATGCTGGTCGAGTTTCCGTCAATGCCGGGCAAGACCGCGGCCGAGGCCAATGACTGGTTGAACCAACACGGCATTATCCCGCGTCAGTTTGCGGTCGAGGATTTCGCCAACAAGCTGCGCTTTACCGTCGGTGACGATCGCGGCATGCAAAAGGCGATGGAAGTGCTCGAAATATTCATGGGCAATTGATTCGCGCAAAGTAGCTCGGCATTGCACTTCCATCGATTACGGCGCTGCGCACCGCATTATGAACCGGGTAACCATCGTGGGCGACAAACTCTTTTTTCGTAAAGCCGAACCCGATCACAGGTAATAATGGCATGATCATCTCCGGCGGTTATCCCTATTCGGGCGAAGCGATTGGCATACTGATGTTCGACAACCGGCGCTACCCGATGGCGCCGGGTAACGTCGGCAATGCCAGTAGCTACGCTTACCCGGTAAGGCTGAAAGTGGTTGACGGCCTGGACTGGTATCCCCCGCATGCAGACGAGTGGGGTGATCCGCGTCCGCCAGAAGTCGACCTGCTGGTAAACGCCGCAAGAGAGCTTGAACGGGAAGGAGTGCGCGCAATCGTGACCTGCTGCGGATTTTTCTCGACGGTGCAGGATGTGCTGGCCGCAGCCGTCGCGGTGCCGGTTTTCACTTCACCGCTGATCCTGTTGCCCATGCTGCAGCGTATGATTTCATCTTCCCGTAGCATTGGCGTTTTTACCGCGTCAAAGCCCCATCTCGACGACAGCTTCCTGCGTGCCGCCGGGGTGAGTGATATGAGCCGTATTCAGGTTTTCGGTGCAGAGGCGTCGAGTGAGTTCATGGCGACCCACCTGGGAGGTACGCGCACTGATCTGGATTTGTCATTACTGGAGCAGCAACTGGTCGACATTGCCGGGGCGTTCGCCGATGCCAATCCGGACCTCGGCATGCTCCTGCTCGAATGTACTACCTTTCCATCCTTTGCAGCCGCGATCCAGCAACGCGTGGGTTTGCCGGTGGTCGACTATATCGGTTTCATCGATTTCATCTTCAAAAGCGTGGTGTGCAAACGCTATACCGGGTTCCTCTGAGACGGGAGTTATCAATTCGCGGGATTACCGGTAGAATGTCCGCCTGAGTAATGAGGAGGAAGTCCATGAATTTTTCCAGATTAGCTGTTCTGTGCCTGTTGCCGTTTGCCAGTATTTACGCAGGTAGTGCCGCCGCTGCCGATGCTGCACGGGCCTACATTATTTCTCCCGCGCACGGGGAAATGGTGACAACACCCGTCAAGGTTATCTTCGGCCTGTCCGGAATGGGCGTTGCCCCGGCCGGTGTCGACAAGGCGAAGACCGGGCATCATCATTTGCTCATCGATACCGCAATTCCTGACCTTGGCAGGCCAATCCCTGCCGATGCCAGCCATCGTCACTTCGGTGGCGGTCAGACCGAGGTGGTCGTCGAACTGGCACCGGGTACGCATACCCTGCAGTTGTTACTGGCTGACTACGCGCATACCCCGCACAATCCGCCGGTCATGTCCGAGCAGATAACGATTATCGTGAAGTAGGATGTGATCCGGGCCGGGCCTCAGGCTATGCGGATTTTGCCTGGCTGCCGTCGGTCAGTTCGATTGCGTAATGCAATAGAAAGTCCGGATTATTGGCAGCGGGCTCACCGAGACTGATGTAGCCTTCGCCGATCAGGGGTACGCGTTCCTGGTGAAAGAACATCTCGGTCTGGTTATGTGTGATGTAGCTGCCATTGGCGCTGTTGTCGACGAAGATATACTTGCCGCGATTACATTCAATTTTACAATGTTCGCGCGATGCCTGTTGCGATGGAATGATTAAATCACAATCCTGGCCACGGCCAACCGTGGCGCTGGTGATCGCGTTGGCCGCAAGCCTGATGATGTTATCATCGTAGCGAATGCTCAGAAAACTCTGCAAGGCGTTCACCACTTCGTTACCGACGATACGGGTGAGTTCGTCGGTCAGCTCCCATACCACGTCGTAAATATCGATTGGCAACTCCTTGCCCTTTACCGTCGTCGTCGTCAGGCGTTGGCAGCGCTTGCGGAACGGCTCGGACAGCTGGTCAAAGGTATAGCCGGTAACCAGGGTCTTGCCACCACGCGCCAGGGCCGCCACGCGCGCCGCAAGGTTTACCGCATCGCCGTAGAGATCGCCTTCGCTGGGGATTACCGGTCCGGTGTTGGCGCCGATACGGATGGCTATTTTGTAGTCTTTGGAGGGAGCGGTTCTCTCTGCCAGGAAAAGGTGCATGTCTCTCGCCGCGTTAAGCGCATGCTCGACATTGGAAAAACTGCACATGACGTCGTCTCCACCGGTCTTGATGGTCACGCCCTGTGATTTGCTGATGATATTCGACAGTTGCTTGAGGGTCGTAGTTACCAGCTTCTCGGCAACCTCGTCACCCATGATTTCATACAGTCGGGTACTGCCGACTATATCCGCGAACATGATGGTGACTTCATTGTTGGTGGATGTCACGTTTACTACCAGATTAAAAGTTGCCCGAGTATACCAAAGGTCTTCGGATTTAAGGTAATATCCGTTATCCGCGAACCAGAAAAACAACAAACCTCAGGCGTCCAAACAGACCAGGAGTAGCATTTTGAGTATTCGGCTTAAGTTCAACTTGGCGATGTTCCTGGTATTTGCTATCGGATTTGGGGCGGCATCGTTCCTGATCGAGAGAATACTGCTCGAGAATGCCAAGGACGAAGTGGCGCTGAAAGCCAGGATCATGATGGAAGCCGCCCGCAGCGTGCGCTCTTACACGGTGGAGGAGATTCGACCCCTGCTGCAAAAAATCAAAACGGATGAATTCCTGGCGCAGACCGTGCCTGCTTATGCGGCCACTGAAAACATGAAGCGCCTGCGCAATACCTACCCGGACTATTCTTACAAGGAAGCCGCCCTCAATCCCACCAACCCGGAACATAAAGCGGCTTCCTGGGAAGAGGACATCATTCAGTATTTTCGTAACTACGAGGATGTCAAGGAGTACTCCGGTGTGCGTTCGACACCGACCGGCCAATACCTGTTCTTGAGCACGCCGTTTAAAATTACCAAGAAAGGCTGCCTCGTCTGTCACAGCACACCGGATGCAGCCCCCGCTGCAATGGTTAAGAAATATGGCGCGCATAACGGTTTCGGCTGGAAACACAATGAAATCATTGGTGCCCAGATAGTCAACGTGCCGATGGCCATACCGATAGCACGGGCAGATGCGACCTTTAACGCTTTCATGATTATTCTGGCTGCCGTGTTCGCAACAATCTGGCTGGTTCTGAACGTTTTTCTGCATCTGATCATTATCAAGCGGGTGAACAAAATCGCCGCCAAGGCAGAGGAAATCAGCAAGGGCGACATGACGGTCAGCGAATTTGACCAGTCCGGAAAGGACGAGCTGTCCTCGCTGGGACATTCGTTTAACCTGATGTATCGAAGCCTGTCCAGTGCGGTGAAGTTGCTGGATAGAACCCAGGTCTGAGGCAATGGCTGCTCTGCCAGAAAAAATTGGTAAATACCAGATACGGTCAATGCTGGGTGAGGGCGCCATGGGCGTCGTCTATGAGGGTTTTGACCCGGACATCGAGCGCCGGGTCGCAATAAAGATTCTGCATCCGCACCTGGTAACTGACAGAAGCGGCGGAGAGTTTCTGGAGCGCTTCAAGCGCGAGGCCAAGTCAGCCGCGCGTTGCATTCATCCGAATATCGTCATGGTGCTCGAATACGGCCAGGACCAGGACATGCCTTACATTGTCATGGAGTTCGTCGAGGGCTCATCGTTGCAGGAAATCGTCAAGTCCGGGCGCGGCATTGCGCTGCAAAAGTCGCTGTCGATCATCTCGCAATTGCTCAAGGCGCTGCATGCGGCTCATAACCTGGAGATCGTGCACCGCGATATCAAGTCAGCAAATGTGATGATTTTGCGAGATGGCGGCAGTGTCAAACTGGCAGATTTCGGTATCGCAAGAGTTGCCGAAAGCCCGGATTTAACGATGACTGGAGCGGTTGTCGGTACCCCGAAATACATGGCGCCGGAACAGATGTTTGGCCTGAAAGTCGATTCCCGTGCCGATCTGTTTTCGGTGACGATGGTGTTTCTCGATTTGCTGGCATTGCTGCCGAAGAACCCCTCGATACCGCGCTCAAGTCTGCCGGAAATCGCCAATCTGCCACCGAACAATCGGATCGATTACAGCATCCTCTATCCGACCGCCCTGATCCCTGTTCTGTTGAAAGGTCTGGCTGTTGGCCAGGTCGATCGTTATCAGAATGCCCGGGAATTTGTGCAGGGTCTCAAGGAAGTGCTGCCAAAACTGAAAGCCGCAACTGCTGCCCCCGGCGGCACGGACGAAGCGACCGCAGTGGCACGAAAAGTGAATACGACAACGCAATCATCCTCGCCGCAGGCACCTGCCTCCGGCATCGAGGAACCCTCGATCCCGGAGTTCCGGGCGCCGGCGACCAGTCCTGACGAACTGGATTCGATGACCAACCTGCTGGTTGATTACGTTGGGCCCATTGCCAAGAACATAATGGTTGCCTATGAGCGGGAAAATACCCCTGCTAGCGAACTGGTGACAGCAATTTCGAAAGAAATACCCGAGGCGGAAGAGCGCGAAGAGTTTCTCAAGCGTTGGGAAACGATGAGTGGTACCCGTATCGACGCTACCCGTTTCAGCAATTCAGGGACAAGGCTCAATGCTACCGAGGTTCGCTCCTTTGACGATGACATGCTCAGGCAAATGGGAGAGGACTATGCTGGCTACATTGGCCCGCTGGCGGCCAGGCTGGTGCGGCATCACGCGGCGAGCAGCAGTAACCTCGAGCAGCTGGTTGATTCCCTGGCCAGTGAAATCCCGGATTCCAAAGACGGTGATAAATTCAGAAACCACTGGCTGCGGGGCTGATCTTTTTTCCGCCTGTAAATAGTGCTGATTATTTTCACGGGCGCGGGATTCTCTGAAAGTCCCCGCGATCGACCTGCCGAGATGTTTAGAATTCGATGAGGTGTTCGATTTGATGGGTTGCTATGACGCGTTGCACGGCGGGTCGCGCAAAAGCGCTTCGCATCATGTTCACGGCGCCTGCAAACCTGGTCAATTCGGCGGGTTGATTTTCAACCCAGATCGCCTGCATCAGAAACAGCATATCGCAGAGGCTGTAGTCTTCTCCCGTAAAATAAGGGCCAGGCACCAGGGCATCGTCGATGATACGCCACAGGGTTTCCAGCTCGCGTAACGAAGCTGATTTCAAAGCCTGCTGCATTGATTCATCCACGGGGAAATAGCGTTCGACGTTGAACTGGATCAGTACTTCGGGCTGGAAAGTGCTCATCAGGTAGAACATCCACTGCAGGAACCGGCCGCGTTTCGAGTCGTGGACGGCGGGCATGAACTGACCGTCGTGTTGTTCTGACAGGTACATCATGGTGGCAGCCGATTCGTAGATCGGGCCGTCAGGCGTAATCAGCAGTGGAACTCGCGCGTTCGGGTTCAGTTGCAGAAAATCGGCTGGAAACTCTTCCGGTTTATGGACGTTGAACCAGGTCACGTCGTAGTCGATTCCAAGTTCTTCCAGCAGTAAATGCGTGGTCATCGCATAGGAATTGCGATGCATATACAGATGGTAGTCGGCCACGGTTCAGCTCTCGCAACAATGGTGTTGCAGGCGGCAGGCGCAGGAAGCGTTGATCGGCACGTCGGCGCGCGCTTTCGCCAGGTTGAGCCGTGCACGCATGTATCCGGCTTCTTCTGTCTGTCCGCGACGTTCCAGGCATTCGACCAGGCCGTGCAGGCTCCACAGGTTGTCGTGATGCTGCGAGGTGCTGACCAGTGTGTTGGAAAGACCCAGATCATCTCGGTAGACCTGTTCGGCTTCCTCGACGTGGCCCTGTTCCAGCAGCAGCGCGCCGAGCGCATGCCGCGCTGGTTGCATCCAGCCCCAGGGTTCATCGTACTTGAGGTTGTCGTCGAGAGACACGGCCTGGCGCAGGTGAGCGTAGGCAGTCTGGAAATTTCCCTTGCGATACTCGATCTCACCGAGCAGCATCTGTTCGCCGATCTTGAGCACGTCGAGGCAGGTGTTATTGAACAGGTAGCGAGTTGGTGGCACGCGGGTCACGGCATCGTAGAATAGCGCGCGTTCGGCCTCGGCAGCAGGGACATTACCCGATGCGGCGTGCGCAATGGTTTTGGCGTAATGCCAGACCGCGCTGCTCATGGCGTAAAGTTTCGGGTCGTGGGGCAAGGGGTGGTCGATG
>Ga0075467_10000677_pt1 | contig 27775 bp, 16 predicted proteins | sample DEB08_DNA_9_FD_75067 | JGI IMG/M metagenome (GOLD analysis project Ga0075467, IMG submission 75067) | Aqueous microbial communities from the Delaware River and Bay under freshwater to marine salinity gradient to study organic matter... | ecosystem: Environmental > Aquatic > Marine > Coastal ... | reverse complement strand
GATATACCCAAACCGATTATTGGCGCTCGTCTTAAACGGCAAAAGACCCTGAAATGAATTCAGGGTGACGACCTTTTTATAATGTTTTAAAGGTTAAGGTAAAGTCTATCCCTACGGTCATCCTGAACTTGTTTCAGGATCTTGTTAATTCATTTTTAGAGCGTTAAAAAGATTAAACCGTATCGAGAATCCGCCGCTGCCGCAGCTTGGGCTTCTCACTATTAATTAATACTACCGCGCATCCGCAGCTGCCGCAGCTCTTTGGATTACAATAGAATTCCTACCGAATTTACTTTACCTACCGAAAACCCCTCTGTGCTCTCTGTGTCTCCTTTGTGCCCTTAGTGGTCGAAATACCCAAACCGATTATTGGCGTTCGTCTTAAACGGCAAAAGACCCTGAAATGAATTCAGGGTGACGACCTTTATTGAGGTGAGATGAAACATAAAAATGCTTTAGAATCAACGGCTAATCCTTTATAACAATACCATACCTCCAAGCCTATTTATCAGCCACAGCTTACTATATTTGCCGCCATGGATTTTTCATCGAAATACCTCGAGAAGGCAGTGGAGGAAATTGGGGGTTTGCCTGGCATTGGCAAAAAAACCGCCTTGCGCTTGGCCCTTTTCTTATTGCGCTCCGATACGCAGGTAACGGCTAAATTAGCCAATAGCATAATGGATCTTCACGAAAAGGTGAAGCGCTGTAAATCTTGTGGGAACTTAAGCGATTTCGAGCAATGCCATATTTGCACCAATCCCACACGCGATAAATCGATTGTTTGCGTTGTGGAAGATATTCGCGATGTTATGGCCATTGAAAACACCGGGCAGTATAAGGGTATTTATCACGTATTAGGCGGACTGGTAAGTCCTATGGACGGCGTTGGGCCGGGCGATTTAAATATCACCAGCCTAGTAGATAAAGCCGCTTCCGAAAAAATTAGCGAGGTGATTTTAGCCCTCAGCGCCAATATGGAAGGAGAAACTACCGCTTTTTATATTTTCAAGAAACTGAAGCAATTTAATCTTCCGCTTAGCGCTATTGCGCGCGGCATTGCGGTTGGTGATCAGCTTGAATATGCCGATGAATTGACCTTGGCGCGCAGTATAAAAAACCGTCTTCCTTACGAAACTTCCCTCAATCAAAACCGCTCCTAATTGAAAGTCCTCGATCGATTTCCTCTCTTGGCCATTTTTAGCATTTCCTTGCTTTTGCGCTTGGCTTTTTTAGGGGAAGGTTATGGCAAAGAATTCGATGCTTGGAGTAATGCTCTTAATGCTAAAACCATTGCGGAAACGGGTGTTTATGAAGTTTCGCGCTTACCGGGACATCCGCTCTACGAATTAAGTCTGGCCGCTCTTTGGCCGATTAATCACTCTTATTTTTTCTTTAATCTCTTAAGCGCTCTCATTAGCGCCGGAGCGGTGGTTTTAGTATTTAGCATCGCCCGCGAGTTAAAGTTGAAGCAGGCTTTTTATTGGTCTTTAGCCTTTGGCTTTATCCCCGTTTTTTTCATTGCCAGCATTTATACTATCGATTATAATTTTGCGCTCTTCTTTATCCTCGCGGCCTTTCTTGCGCTTCTGCGTAAGCAATATTGGTGGCTCGGTATTGCCCTTGGTTTGGCTACGGGCTTTCGCATTTCTTCATTGGGATTTTTATTGCCTTTCACGATCTGGCTGGGTTTTAGGGATTTCCGTAGTCTCTTTAAAATGCACCTCGCGGCAGGTTTGGTTTCAATTTTAGTTTTTTTACCGCCCTTATTAACTTATGGAATAAGCTTCTTAGATTTTCATAAACCGCCCTTCCCAGGTTGGGCCAATGTTTTGTATAAAATCAGCATTGGTATTTGGGGCATTCCCTTGCTGCTTCTGCTAGGGTGGAAAATTATAGGCCTCCGCAGTTTAAAACTGAATTTCGCTTGGCCGGAACATCTGAGAGGATTTTCCTTTCATTTTGGGGTAGTGGTCATCTTAATTTTGCAAGCGGTGGTTTTTATGCGTTTGCCTTTTAAATCCGAGTTTTTCTTGGCCGCCTTACCTTTTATTTGGTTGCAGTTGGCGGCGCTTTCGCAAGATGGGCAAGGAAAAATATTTCTCTATACCAGTTTAGCCTCGCTCTTATTTTTCGGTCTCGATTACGATAATGTTTACCGCGGAGCCAGTCCGGGTGAGGCCGTGCTGCGTTTTGAAGCGAATGGAAAAAGTATTTTTCTATCTCCCTTACAAGGGCCCATAAGCTTAGATCAGAGTAAACGTCGCAATAAATCGTATACCGTAGAGCAAACCATGCTCGCCCTGCAAGAACGGGAGTCTTCGTGGTTAATAGCTGGTTGGTATTGGCCCGAGTTAATTTTAAAAATGGGTGATAGCGAGCATTTAGTCGATCACTACAGTACCAAAGAAGAAATTTTGGAAGCGCAAGAAGCTAATTATCCTATTCTATATTTGCCGGAGATAAATGAGCAAAATCAAATTATTCACCAGCATAGCTTGGCCGACAGTTTAGGTCAGCCCCTTCTTAGCCCATGAAACTAAGCATCGTAATAGTAAATTATAATGTGCGCTTCTTTTTGGAGCAATGCCTTATTTCGGTGCAAAAGGCCCTAACAAGCATGGAGGCGGAGGTTTTTGTGGTGGATAATAATTCGCAAGACGAAAGCGTGGCCATGGTGGCGGAGAAATTCCCTTGGGTAAAACTTATTGCTAATACAGACAATCCCGGTTTTTCCAAAGCCAATAATCAAGCCATTCGAGTGGCGAAAGGGGAGTATATCTTGCTGCTCAATCCCGATACGGTGGTAGAAGAAAACACTTTCGTTGATACGCTCGCCTTTATGGATGCGCATCCTGAAGCGGGTGGTTTGGGTATAAAAATGATTGACGGTAAGGGGCATTATCTCCCCGAGTCCAAACGCGGTTTACCTAGTCCTTTGGTGGCTCTTTATAAGATAAGTGGGCTAACATCACTTTTTCCAAAATCCAAGCGCTTTGCCCGCTACTATATGGGCCATTTAAGTGCCGATGAAAATCAGGAGGTAGAAGTTTTAGCGGGCGCTTTTATGCTGATGCGTCATTCGGTATTGCAGGAAATTGGACTTTTAGACGAAGACTTTTTTATGTACGGCGAAGACGTCGATTTATCCTACCGCATTATTAAAGGAGGCTATAAAAATTACTATTTCGCCGATAGTAGCATCATACATTATAAAGGCGAAAGCACCAAAAAAGGAAGTTTGAATTATGTCTTTATATTTTATAAGGCCATGGTCATTTTCGCGGAAAAGCATTTTGGCGGCAGTTATGCTAAGCTTTTTTCATTAGTAATTAATCTCGCTATTTACTTGCGTGCTTTCTTGGCCATTTTTCGTCGTTTGCTGGAACGCATCGCTAAGCCTTTGGTAGATGCGGCTTTTTTAGCAGGCGGTCTTTTATACATTGAAGATTACTGGGAAAATAATCACCGTTTTATTGCCGGGGGCGAATACCCCGATGAATTAAGTCAGATTGCCTTTCCCATCTATATTTTAACTTGGCTGGGCTCGGTTTTCATTAGTGGGGGTTACGATAAAAACCTCAAACTTTCTCAGTTATTTCGCGGTATAGCCGTGGGGACCGTAGCCATTTTAGTGGCTTATAGTTTACTGCCGGAAGCTTGGCGTTTTTCACGCGCTATTATTATACTCGGAGCGGCTTGGGCTATGTTAATTCTTCCTATTTGGCGTGTACTCTTCGGTAAGATGCGTGGCCGTAAGGTTTTCGCATCTGCGCAAAGCGACAAACGTATTTTATTGGTAGGTGGAGCGGCCGAATTAGAAAGAGTTAATCGCCTAGTAAAAGAAAGTCAGTCGCGTATTTCTTACTGCGGCTGGGTAGGAGTAGAGCCCGATTTGAGCGATAAATTTGTGGGCAGCGTAAAAGATTTAGATGATTTAGTGAGCCTCTTTGAGGTGGATGAAGTTATTTTCTGCTCGGCCGATATGAGTGCCAAAGACATTTTTGCGGCTATGGCAAAGCTGGGTAAATACCAAGTAGAAATTAAGATTGCCCCACCGGCTAGCCAATTTATAATTGGTAGTAATTCCATTCACAGCCAGGGCTCGTGGTATACGATGGACTTTAATGCTATTAGTAAACCAGCGAATAAGCGCGCCAAACGCAGCTTCGATTTAGGACTAGCATTACTACTTTTGCTTTTAAGTCCTATTCTGATTTTCCTAATTCGGCGCCCTCAAGTTTTCCTTAAAAATGCTTTTTTAGTCTTGCTGGCGCAGATGAGTTGGGTTTCTTACGCCGATCATAAAGAGAATTATCGTTTACCAAAAATTAAAAAAGGAGTATTGCCCATTAGTGTTTCTTTGGCAAAAGACAGTCTTAGCGAAAGCACTATTTTGCAGCTTAATCAACTCTATGCTAAGGACTACCGCTTAGAAAGTGATGCGCAATTGCTTTGGCAAAATTGGCGATCATTAGGAAATTAGGTATAAATAAAATTAAGGCCCTTCTTTCGCCTCTAAAATTTTTACCTTTGCGGCCTTAAAAAGCTTAAAAATTCACCTCTCAAAGAATTATGGCACAAATTGAATTGACCATGCCCAAAATGGGCGAAAGTGTAGCAGAAGCAACCATCATTAAATGGCTAAAAGAAGTTGGCGATACCATTGAGGCGGAAGAGTCTCTTTTAGAAATTGCCACCGATAAAGTAGATAGTGAAGTTCCTGCACCAGAAGATGGTGTTTTAATAAAGAAGCTTTTCAACGAAGACGATGTGGTTCAAGTGGGACAAGTAATTGCCATTATTGAAACCGAAGGTGGAGTAGTAGAGGCATCGGCCGAAGAGCCAGCTGCTAGCCCAGAACCCAGCGCCCTAAAAGAAGTTGAAAAAACAATAGCTAATGGTCAGGCCACAGCGGCGGTAGAAGTACCTCGTTCTAGTGCTGAGGGCAAGTTTTATTCGCCTTTAGTGCGCAGTATTGCTAAAGAAGAGGGTATTAGTGCCAATGAATTAGATAATATTTCGGGCAGCGGATCAGAAGGTCGCGTTACCAAAGCCGATATTTTAAATTATATAGAAAACCGTCCCGCTTTTGGCGCATCTGCCCCCGAGGCAAAAACAGCCAGCCCAGCCCCAACGGCTAGTCCAAAAGTAGAAAGCACGAAAGTAGTTTCTGAGCCAGCTCCAAAAGTGGCCGCTGCGAAAGCACCTATGAGTATTGGCGCGAACGACGAAATTATTACCATGGACCGCATGCGTAAGATGATTGCCGAGCACATGGTAATGTCGAAGCACACTTCACCCCACGTTACTTCTTTCGTAGAGGCAGATGTTACCAATATGGTAAACTGGCGTAACAAGGTGAAGGATGAGTTCCAAAAACGCGAAGGACAAAAAATCACTTTCACGCCGCTTATTATAGAGGCGATTGTAAAAGCAATTAAAGATTTCCCATTAATTAATATTAGTGTGGATGGCGACAGGATTATTAAGAAGGGTAATATTAATATTGGTATGGCTGCGGCTTTACCGAGTGGAAATCTAATTGTTCCCGTTATTAAAAATGCCGACAATTACAATCTAGTAGGTTTAACCAAGCAAGTGAACGACTTGGCCAATCGCGCAAGAAACAATAAACTTAGTCCCGACGATATTAGCGGTGGCACTTACACCGTAACCAATGTAGGTACTTTTGGTAATGTTTTAGGAACCCCAATTATCAACCAACCCCAAGTTGCGATTATGGCAGCCGGAGCTATTGTTAAAAAGCCCGCTGTTATTGAAACTGCCGAAGGAGATATGATTGCTATTCGTCAGAAAATGTTCTTAAGCCATAGTTACGACCACCGTGTGGTAGATGGTGCCTTAGGCGGAATGTTTGTGCGTCGCGTAGCCGATTACCTCGAGCAGTTCGATGTGAATCGCGAGTTTTAAATAAAATTATGGAATTAAGCCTTAAGCGCCCCATCTGCTTTTTTGATCTAGAAGCCACTGGAACGAGCGTGACTCAAGATCGCATTGTGGAAATTAGCATTTTAAAAGTGTTTCCCAACGGCAATAAAGAGAGTAAAACTTGGTTAGTAAACCCCGGTATGCAAATGTCGGATGAAGTAATTGCTATTCATGGAATTAGCAATGAAAAAGTAGCGAATGAGCCGGGTTTTAAAGAGTTAGCGCATCGTGTTTTAGACATGATTAAAGATTCAGATTTGGCCGGTTACAATTCCAACCGTTACGATATTCCGCTCTTGGCAGAAGAGTTTTTAAGAGCAGGTATCGACTTCGAAATGGGCAAGCGCGTTGCGATAGATGTGCAGAACATCTTTCATAAGATGGAGCAGAGAACCCTTTCAGCGGCCTATAAATTTTACTGTGAAAAGGAGCTCATTAATGCCCATTCTGCGGAAGCGGATACCCTGGCAACTTATGAGATTTTGAAGAGCCAGTTGGACCGCTATGAAGATCTAGAGAATGACATGTCTAGCTTGGCCGAGTTCAGCAATCGTTTTCGTGCAGCCGATTTTGCCGGTTTCATTATTTTCAATGATGATGACATAGAATGTTTCAGTTTTGGTAAGTACAAAAACCAAGCGGTAGCAGAAGTTTTGCAGAAGGATCCTGGCTATTATGGTTGGATTCAAAATGCTGATTTTCCGCTTTATACCAAAAAGGTTTTAACTGCCATTAAGTTAAAAAAACGTCTGCAGTGAAGATAATTTGCATTGGAAGAAATTATGCCGATCACGCCAAGGAATTAGGAAATCAAGTTCCTGATGAGCCCGTGATTTTCATGAAGCCCGACAGTGCAATTTTGCCCAAGGGTAATGCATTTTTTATCCCCGAATTTAGCAATGATGTGCATTTCGAATGCGAAGTGGTGGTGTGCATTGATCGTTTAGGAAAAAATATTGAGGAGCGTTTCGCCTCTCGTTATTATTCACAAATAGCCTTGGGAATCGATTTTACCGCGCGCGATTTGCAGCAAGAATTAAAGGCAAAATCACTGCCTTGGGAAAAGGCAAAGTCGTTTGATGGTGCTGCATTTGTGGGGAAATTCTTCGATAAATCAGATTTCGCGAATTTAGAAGCAATAAGTTTTCAACTAAAGAAAAATGGTGAAATTGCCCAAAGTGGCAATACTAGCGACATGCTTTTCTCCATTGATCGTATCATCGCGGAAGTATCTAAGTACTTCACAATCAAGATAGGAGACCTTATTTACACGGGTACGCCAGCCGGTGTTGCGGCCGTTGCAATAGGTGATGAATTGGAACTTATATTGGAAGGTCGACCAGCGGGAGCTTTACGCGTTAAATAAAAATACCGCGCAAATAATAATTACTAAATTGATAATCGCTCAAGCTTGTTATATTTGTGCAACGTCAACACTGCACAAATTATAATTTATATGAAGAAGTTACTACTTCTAGTTACGGGTCTCTGCACATCTCTGGTGATGAACGCCCAAATTGACACTCTTTTTATTGAAACTTTTGAGATCGTGGATTCGGTTACAACCCTTAGTTTGGGTTCGGCCACTGATGTTTGGAAGGATACTAATAACGTTTCCATTTCAGGAACAAAATCTTACCATGGTAAAGTGCAAGCACCAGCTGTGGGTTCCAATAGTTCGGAAGTCGTTTTTAGAACCAACTCATTTAGTACGATAGGTAAAACCTTCGTTTTTCTAGAATTTTACCATATTTCTAAAATCAATCAAGTAAACCAGGGCCTTATTCGGGTAAGTACCAATAACGGTGTCTCTTGGACTACTTTAAGTAGTGCAAACTGTAACTATTTAGGTAGTGGTACTTGGAATTCATCATCTAACTTCCAAGAGGCCTCCTATAATATTCCTAATCAGGGAATTAATTATTGGTTTGCGGGTACAGACCCCCCCGTAGCCAATTCGTGGTGGCAGTATGAAAGATTTAATATTAGTTCTTTAGTTACTAGTCCAACTGGTTTTGCCAACGTAATGGTAGAGTTCAGTTGTTTTGAGGTTTTAAATCCTAATATCACAGGTCGCTCTTATGGTGCTGGCTGGTGGGTTGACAATTTGGTGGTAACGGGTTCGTCTTGTGAGCTTTTCCCACCACGCTTCCATTTTAACTATACGCCAATACCCTGTTTCCCCGTTCGTCCAGTTGGTGGTTTAACTCAGAATGCAAGTAATAACTATAAGATTGGCGCAAGAGTTACCGATACTGTTGCAGGTGGAGCTGCTAACCCAACTTGGGTAACAGGTATTGATAGTGTTACTGTATTTTATCGCATTAGAAATTCTGCCGGTGTCGGAGCCTGGCAAAATCAAAACCTAACGGTTTCTAACGCCGCTCAATTTGAGTTTCAAACTACTTTGAATAGTATTTTGTTAGGTGATACCGTAGAATACTTCTACAAGGCTTGGGATTTAGCTTGTCCTAACATTACTCGCTTCCCTGATTCATTAGCCAATCCACAGAATGCTTATATTAAATTCTGGCCTAAAGCAGGTTTACCTTTTAAATGTGGTGCACCTGATTGCGGATCTTTACCAGGAACGATTAGTACCTTCCCTTGGATTGAAGACTTCGAAGGTCCACTTTGGAGCCCAGGTACGGGTAATGGTGATATGGGAACAGCCCACCGCGGTAATTTCCCTAACGAACAAACAGGTTTGCGTTATTGGACAATTCAGCCTCCTGAAAACACGGCAGGATATGCTTGGTCTGTGCGTACAGGTGGCACTGGAACTCCATTTACTGGTCCTAACTCTAACCACACACCTTTTGGCGCAAGATATTTATATGCTGAATCATCGCAAGGTGCGGTAAACAGTACTACTTTATTGATAACCCCTTGTATTGACCTTACTCAAACAACCGCTTGTCAAGCTCTTGAATTCTACTATCACTTCTTTGGTGATGATATCGGTGCTTTAAGAATTGATATTGACACAGGTTCTACCAACGAAGCTTGGTACAATGGTTTTTATCGTATTCGTAAGCAGCAGCAAACTGCTCAAACCGATCCTTGGGAAAGAGCTTTGATTCCCTTAAAAGAGTTTAATGGTCAGTATATTAGAATTCGTTTTGTATCGGCTAAGCAAACAACAAATACTGGAAATGCGGCCCGTGGTGATATGGCCATAGACGATTTAAGAATTTATGAGCCTACTCCTATAGATGCTGAAATCTTAGCGGTAAACTCGCCAGTACTAGGCAAGTGTTCGTACTCATCTGCCGAAACAATAGAAGTGGTGATTAGAAATAATGGCTGTGATAGTTTATTAAGTCTTCCTCTCCGTATTCAAACAAACACTGGTGCAATTCTTTCAGAAACTGCCACTCTTGCTCTAAGAACAGGTGATACTTCCACTTATACTTTAGCTACTACCGCTAACATGGCGGCTTTAGGAAGCTATCAGGTAAAAGTTTGGGCGAACAAAGTAGGAGATACTATTCCTGCTAACGATACCGCTGTAAGTGCAACAATTAATCACGTTGCCAACTTTAACACCTTCCCGCTGGTAATGGATTTTGAAAATATTCCAGTAGGTACTTCTCAAACGGGAACTACCTTATTTACTACCGAAACAGGTTTAGATCCTGCTTATGTATGGAGAGTGGGTGAGCGTTTCACGCAAACTCGTGGTACCGGTCCTAAGCATGGGTATTATCAGAAAGGCCAGTATTTTTATACTGAAGCAACAGGTAGTACAGGTGATGTTTCTACTTATATGGTAACTACTCGCTGTTTAGATTTTACAGGAATGGCAAATCCTACCTTAGATTTCTACTATCACATGTGGGGTGCGAACATCGATAATATTGAAATTGAAATCAATGAGCCAGCAACAATGGAACCTGGTACTTGGGTTGTTGTAAACGGTAGTACTACTCTGCCTATGTCATCTAGCTCTACTCCATTAACCGATTATGAGTTTAAGCGTGTGAATTTAGGCCCTTATGCGAATAAACAGATTAAACTGCGTATCAAAGCAAGCCGCACTGGTGCGGGTGATTTAGCCGATATTGCTATTGATAAAGTGATGATCTACAATCGCATTGCTAATGATGGCGGTGTTGAAATAGTGTTGAATCAATTCCAGTCGGTACCAGCTGGCGTGCCAGTAACAGTGGTTAATCCTTCATTGCTGCTAAGAAATTTTGGTACTAGCACCTTAAGCTCTGCTACGGCAACATTCTCCGTAACACCTTTATGTGGGCCTAATGCTGGTGTGCCAGTAACTTATACCGCTGGAACTTCCGCTAGTCCTACTGCTGGAAATAGCAGTACAATAACTTACGTCCCAACAAGTGGCCTTAATTTAGTGATACCTGCTGGTGCTTGTGAGGTTTGTGCTTACACTAGTATAGCGGGCGATATTAATAATTTTAATGATACGGCTTGTCGAATCATAACGGGCTTAAGTGTTCAGGATATTGATTTTGGTGACAATTTCGATAATTGCGATTATGACGAATATGGCTTCTTTGCAGTGCAAGGTTATTTGCAATGGGAAAGAGGTGAGGTTCCTGCGGGACGTCAATTCTCTTCTTTGCAAGCGTCTGATAATGTTTGGGCTACCAATATTGCAGATGGCTATTATTTAGATGGAACCCAAGAATGGTTAAGAGCGCCAATTTTAGATAATTTCGATACCATCGTTTCCCCAACTATTCGTTTTTTCCAAAACGTGGATATGGGCGCTGGTGCTGCCGGCGCAATTGAATTCCGCCGTGGTGGATGGGCAACTTTAGGAGCTAACTTAGGTTCCTTCCAAGGGATTGGACAAAACTGGTATACTGGCCCTTTTGGAACCTTATTAGGACCTACGGGCACAGGCGTTACGGAAGGTTTTACGGGTTCTTCGGTAACGGGTAGTAACCCTACCGGTTGGGCATACTCAGTTTTCCCCGTTTCTCAGCTAAACTTTGAGCCGAACGAAATCCCTTTAAGATTTAGATTCCAGTCTCCTACGGGTGTAAACAACGCTCGTAACTTAGAGGGTTGGGCAATTGATGATTTTGAGATGATTATTCCTCCGCAAAATAGTGCGAGTCCAGTAGATTTCTTCTTTATTAATCCATTGCAGATCCCAACTTTTGATCAGCCAATTGATATAATGGTTTTAAACTCGGGCGCTAAAATTTTGGATAGTGCGGAGATAAGAGCGGAGATTGTTACTGGAGGAACCATAGGTTGGGCTGGTGCTTTTGAAAAAGCTTATGCCCCTCGTTTCTTAATTGAAGGTAATCGTTTCCGTCATAATTATAGCCAACCATGGAATACTGGCGTAGTAACTGGTAATCATACCTTACGCTTTATTACGCGTCGTCCTAATGGTAAAATGGATAACCGCCCAACGGATGATACAACCGAATTTACGATAACCGTGCTACCTGAGTTTTATTTTGACATACAAAATGGGGATAGCATTTACTGTAACGATTTTGAAACGGGTAATGGAGCCTTACCATTCTTAGCTTTAAATACCAAAACCTACGCACGTGGTCAGTGGTCTTGGGAGAAAGGTACGCCTACTCAATTCCCTGGCGCCTTTAGTGGTAATAGCTGCTGGATGACTGGTTTGGATAGCAATTACCGCTCACGTGATGAGTCTGGTTTATTTACACCAGTTTTTGTAATTGACACTTCAACTGCCTACGAATTATCTTTCGTGCACAAGTTTGATACCGAGAAATACCACGATGGAGGTGCAGTGGAAGTTTACTTAGATGGTGGACTAAGCTGGACAATATTAGGTTTTGCTAATGAAGCCAATTGGTATAATACTGAGTTTGTGACGGCCTTGGATATCATTAAACCAGGTTGGACCGATACTGCAGACTGGGATACTTCACGTTATGTATTTAAGTTTGATACAGCAGCGAATCGTGCGGTTTTCCGTTTCCGTTTCGAAAGTGATTATTCAATCCAAAGAAAAGGTTGGGCAATTGATGACTTCTGTATGAAAGCTACTAATGAAAAACCAACTTTTGTAATTGGTAGTAAAGAATACAATCCAGTACCTGATTCTTATATTGGGGAACTTAGTCCTAACCCAACTCGTGACATAACTCATTTACCGGTATTTAACGCACAGGCCAAAATGGTGAGCGTCGATATAGTAAATGTGGTAGGACAAAGGATGTTTGCAAAAGAATATGACCTAGAGCGAGGAAGCTCACAGTTAGTTTTTGAAACCTTTGACTGGAACCCTGGTGTTTACTTCGTTAACATTAGTGTTGATGGCGAGCGTGTCACTAGAAAATTAGTTGTTCAATAAGAATTGATCTCCTTATTATAAATTTAAGCCCTACTTTTTAGTAGGGCTTTTTTTGTGGTAAATATGTCATAATCAAATATTTGGCTATGACTTATAGTCAGGGATGTTTTGACTTCTAGGTCAGTATGGCAAGCTTATTAAGCGGTAAATAAAATGGAGTAAATTTTGACTAGCATAGAGAAACACGAAACAACATGGACTTAAATAACTTTACTATAAAAGCGCAAAAGGCCATTCAGATTGCGCAAAGTTTGGCGGTAGAAAAGGACCATCAAGCCATACAAACAGGACATCTTTTAAAAGGAGTCGCTCAGGCGGATCCGAATATTTTAAACTTCTTTTTAAAAAAGCAGTCGATTAATGCGGCTAATTTTTTAGCCACTTTAGATCAAATAATTAAATCTTATGCGAAAGTAGAAGGAGCCAGTCAATACCTTGATCCCAATGCCAACAAGGCTATTATTAAGGCTCAGCAAAAGGCTAAGTCGATGAAAGATGAATATGTGGCCTTGGAACATTTGCTTTTTGGATTGCTCGAAAGTGGCGATACCATAAGTAAAATGATGCTCGATAGTGGCTGGGAGAAAGCATCTTACGAAAGTGCTGTGCAAGAATTAAGACAAGGGACTGCTGCCAATTCGGCGAGCTCGGAGGAGCAATATAGCGCCTTAGATAAATATGCTAAGAACCTGAATAAATTAGCCGAGGAAGGTAAATTGGATCCGGTGATTGGTCGCGATGAAGAAATCCGCAGAGTGTTGCAAATACTATCGCGTCGCACCAAAAATAATCCCATTCTTATAGGTGAGCCAGGTGTTGGTAAAACGGCTATCGCTGAAGGAATGGCGCATCGCATTATTAAAGGGGATGTTCCCGAAAATTTAAAGGATAAAAAAATATATAGCCTCGACATGGGCGCTCTAATTGCAGGGGCGAAGTACAAGGGAGAGTTTGAGGAGCGCCTTAAAGCGGTGGTTAAGACCGTAAGTGAAAGCGACGGACAATTACTTCTATTTATTGATGAGATTCATACTCTCGTTGGCGCTGGTGGTGGAGAAGGGGCCATGGATGCCGCTAATATTTTGAAACCAGCTTTGGCGAGAGGGGAACTAAGAGCCATAGGTGCAACTACCTTAAATGAGTATCAAAAGTATTTTGAGAAAGACAAGGCATTGGAACGTCGCTTTCAAAAAGTAATGGTGAATGAACCCGATACGGAAGCGGCTATTTCTATTTTACGTGGTATTAAGGAGCGCTATGAAACCCATCATAAGGTTCGCATTAAGGATGAAGCTATCATCGCGTCAGTAGAATTATCGCAACGCTATATTTCCGATCGTTTTTTACCTGATAAAGCGATTGATCTAATTGTTGAAGCAGCAGCCAAATTACGAATGGCGGCGAATTCTAAACCTGAGGAAATAGATGTTTTAGATCGTAAAATAATGCAGCTAGAAATTGAGCTAGAAGCGATAAAACGAGAGGGAGACACTCCTAGGCAAAATGGAATTAAAGAGGAATTAAAGGATTTAAATGAGCAACGCAGCTCTTTTAATGCTCAGTGGCAATCTGAGAAAGAAGTGGTTGATGGCATTCAGAAGGCCAAGGAAGAAATAGAAGCTTTGAAGCAAAAAGCAGAACAAGCAGAACGCAGCGGAGACTATGGTACCGTAGCGGAAATTCGTTACGGAAAGCTACAGGAAGTAGAAGCGCGCTTAAAGCAATATGAGGAAGAAGCAGGTAAGCTGCAAAACGGTAATGCTTTAATTAAAGAAGAGGTTGATTCTGAAGATATTGCAGATGTGGTAAGTCGTTGGACCGGTATTCCTATCACGCGCATGTTGCAAAGTGAAAGAGAGAAATTACTGCATTTGGAAGAAGAATTACACAAAAGGGTAATCGGACAAGAAGAAGCCATTTTGGCGGTTTCGGATGCGGTAAGAAGAAGCAGAGCGGGTTTGCAAGATGAACATCGCCCCATTGGTTCCTTTATCTTTTTAGGAACCACAGGCGTTGGTAAAACCGAATTAGCAAAAGCTCTAGCGGAGTTTCTTTTTGATGATGAAAATGCGCTTACTCGTATTGATATGAGTGAGTACCAAGAGCGTCATTCAGTAAGTCGTCTTATTGGTGCGCCTCCTGGCTATGTGGGTTACGATGAAGGCGGTCAATTGACTGAGGCGGTAAGACGTAAGCCTTATTCTGTTATTCTTTTAGATGAGATCGAGAAAGCTCATCCTGATACTTTCAACATTCTTCTACAGGTTTTGGATGAGGGACGCTTAACCGATAATAAAGGGAGGCTAGCGAACTTTAGAAATACCATTATTATTATGACCTCTAATATTGGTTCAAGTTTAATTCAGGAACGATTTGATACAATTACAGAGGCGAATAAATTTGAAGTTTATGAGGATACACGGGAGGCATTGATGCAAGCCCTGCGTAAAACCCTCCGGCCAGAGTTTCTTAATAGAATTGATGAAAGTATCATGTTCTTGCCGCTCGATAAGAAAGACGTAGCGGAGATTGTGCGCTTACAACTCAACCTGTTGAAAAAATCTTTGGCCAAACAACAAATCACCCTTGAGGCTTCCGAGAAAGCTATTATGTATTTGGCAGAAGCGGGCTATGATCCTCAATATGGCGGACGTCCCATTAAACGGATTATTCAGAAAAGAGTACTTAATGATTTGTCTAAAGAAATCTTAGGTAATAGAGTGCACAAAGACAGTCTTATCTTTTTAGATGTAGATGATGCGGGAAGTTTGAAATTTACCAATGAGAATATTGAGCTGAAAGAAATTTAATCTTTTACCCCTAAAAGAAATTAGACTTTAACTTTAAAGCATAAAAAAAAGGGTCAACTGAATTTCAGTTGACCCTTTTTAATTATTAATCTCTATCGTTCCTAGTCTTTAATAACTCTTAAAGTACTGCTGAACTCGTCATTTTGAACTTCTAAAAGATAAAGGCCTTGAGGCTGATCTTTAATGTTGATTTCCATTTGATTGGCACCCGCATTGCTTTCAAAGTCTGCCGTCCATAAAGCTTTACCACTTAAATCACGTAAAGTAAGTTTGGTACTAGCATTAAGCGGTAATTGGCTTTCTAAGTTGAAAACACCGCTATTGGGGTTAGGATAAGCACGAAGGCCATCGGTCCAATTGTTTTCTGAAACGCTAGAGGCGGCATCAAAAGCATTGAAATCATCAATCGCTAAATCGCTACCAAAGTCTGACCCCGTTTTTCCACGGAATCTAATTACAACGGTTTTTCCATTGTAAGGGTTTAGATCAATATCCAAACGATTCCAGTTTCCACCTTGATCACCTGCAATAGTATTTACCACATTCATGTGCCACATAATGCCATCGTAAACATCAACATCTAAAGTACCCATATCGGCGCCTAACATGTGATAATAGATGCTAGCTCTGGGGTCAACGGCATTGCTTAGATCAATACAGGGTGTAATTAATAATGCTTCTGCACTATCACATTGACCGGATGCCTCTAGGTATAGGTAATTTCCTACACTTGTTCCAGGATTGTTATCCACGTTAGGGCCTGTTCCTTGACTAAAAGTGCTGCCTTGGAAGGTTCTCCAATCAATAAAGTCAGAACCAAGGTTTTGACCATTTACCCAACCATCGCTCAAATTACAGGTGGTAAGATTACAATCAGCATCATCAGAACAAAGGCTAAAGCTTTCAAAGTCTTGGCTGTAAGGCAAAGTTTTAGAAGCTGTACCAGGGTTAACTTTACGAATGTTTAAGTTAATGGTGTCGTTAAAGCGATTGCCATCTGAACTTGCATCGATCCAGAAATTATAGTTTAAATAAACATTATTTAAAATAGTGATGGAGCTGTTGGTAAAGAAATAGTGGATGGTATCACCTGGGGCAATTGTTCTATTTACGGTCTCGGTAGAAATTGCAGCGGTATTGGTCCGTTGGTAGGATAGGTCTAAACTGCTAATGGGGTTTAAGCCAATGTTTTTAACCAATAATCCTACTTTCACACCGCTCGAGTTTACAGCGCAATCTTGCACTTCTCCAAAACCGGGTGATAGAACCATTTCTAAACTTAAATCATTAGGAATGCTGCAATTAAATACGCCAGGGGCTTTGTAAACGGCCACGGAACGTTCGCCAATGGAAGTATCATTTACTACCGCTGCTACGGCAAACCAATCTGCTTGATTAGCATCATGCGCTATAGTAATTGTATCATTGGTTTTGTAAGTAATGGAATCCATGTACTTAGTTCCTAATCTATAAACTACATAGCCAGACGCACCAGTTGCGGGTATCCATGTCAGGGTAATACTATCAGGACAAGCACTAACTACCGAAATATTAGCGGGTACTTGAGCAATGGTAATTGGACCAACAGATGCTGTATCACTATTGCTGGTAACACGCACATAGGCCACATTCGTAGGCAATCCCACTGGTGTGTTCCAGTTTATATGACGGTTACCTGTAGTAATTCCCACATTAAACCAATTAACACCACCATCCAAAGAAAATTCAGCGGTGTAAGAAGTGTTAATGGGACTGTCGAAACGAATGAGTTGGCTAGTACCGGCTTCAAAAGCAGTACCTGGAGTAGGGTAGGTGATTACTATTTCATTCTTTTCATAAGAAGCAATCACATAAAATTTCTGGGTTCCGCTGGGGATATTGTGCCCTTTAACTTTAATAGTAGCTGTTCCGCTATTTGGATTTAAAATGGTAACCTGCTCCATATTATTTAGAGAGTCACGACCGGGAACGGCGTTAGAATTTAAACTACTTACCGTTGGATTAGGATCTAAAACCCAAGGTTGAAGAGTTGAGCCTTCAAAGTTTACGGTTAAGTCTAAGTCATTTACTAAATCACGCGCAGCGTTTGGTGAAGCTTGTGGGTCGGCCCAGATAAGGAAAAACTTAGCATTTACGGTATTTGAAGGAATATTAAAACTAAAGCTAGCGGAGTCGTTATTGGCAATGCTATCGCTGTTATAGCTTCCATTACTAATAACTTCATAAGCACGATTCGCGTTAATACGTCCGTAACCATAAATAAAATCTGGTCCTGGGTTACCTAAATCTTCGGCGGTGTTTTGAATGATTCCTTTCAATAAAACGCCTTCCGCTTCAGCACCTGCATTTATATCCTTATAAGCCTGCATTAAAACAGCCAGAGTACCAGTAACGCCTGGACAAGACATGGAAGTTCCGGTTTTACTGTTGTAAGTACTAGGACCATTGGCATCGGTAGTACTATAAACATTGGTTCCTACAGCACAAAGGTCGGGCTTAATTCTACCATCAGAAGCTGGGCCACGACTACTAGAAGGAGCAATTGCATCGGTACGAGTAAGGTTACCAACAGTAACAACATTCTTCGCTTGCTTGTGTCCACCAGTAATATTTCCCCAGCCAATACCAGCGCCATAATTTACGGCACAGCTAGAGCTACCATTATTTCCTGAAGAGAAAACATGTAACATTAATGGGTTGTCGAAAGCATCTTTATCTAATTGCTGCGACCAAGTGCTATAGCCTCCATTACAACCATTACTAAAAGAGTTAGAGGTTAAACGCGCATTAATAGTGTTGTACACATTATCGGCGTCGTTTAGGTTATTAGGGTAATTGCGGTAGAACATTTCCGCACCTGGCGCCATTCCAGCACCACGTGGATCGCGGTTTCCAGCACCACTAATCGTTCCCGCCGTGTGATCGCCATGATCACTACCTGCGCCACCATTGGCATTTTGGCTAAATCTTCCTTGAAAATCAATATGGTAATCAATTTCGCCGGCATCATTATGCGCTACCATAATTCCCGAACCATCGTAGTCCAAACCTAAATTGCCACCTTGTAAATAGTTTACACGGTGATTGGTGCGAGCGGTAAAGTTTTCAGGTTCACCGGGAGCGTATTTTTCTTCTACGTATTTAATAAAAGGCTGGGCGATTAAAGCGCCTAAGTTTTCAGGATCAATTTCAATCTGAATTTTTTCATCGGAAGCCACCACCTCTAAAATGGTGTGCGATAAACCTTGTAATTCGCTTACCATCTGTAAGGCATCTAGACCTTTCCAGTACTGAATCCAAACGACCAATTTTTGCTCATCGGCCGACCATGCCCATTCGGGATAATTGTTTGTGTATAAAAGTTGCGATTGCTTCCAAGCGGGATCAATGTTTAAAAGAGTGCATCCCATTTGAAAAAGTAGCGCTTTTGCATTGGCTAATTCACTATTCTTTACACGGGCAAATGCACTGTGCTTAGGCAGGTATTCAAAGGTTTCAAAACCGTAAAAGTTTGGAGCCAACACCAAATTCGGATGCTGTACAATTACATAGGTGAAACCATTGTACTTAGTAACATCATTCACCGATACTTCTGCAGGGTTGATGGTACCAGTCTTAAATAAAATCGGGAAAGTTTCTGTCTGATTTTGGGCCTGCAACATTCCAAAACTTAGGCCCAACAACATCAGTAGCTTTTTTCTCATAGGGTATTTGTGTAAATTAGGGAGGCGAAAGATAATCACTTAAAATTAACTTTTATTTATAAGCAGATAAAGAAGGTTTTTGTATCGCCCTATTTATTTACTCAGTCCAAAATCCCTTAAATGCGGAAATAAAGAATTCCTATCGTGTATGCTAGTGGTAATTGGTAGATTTGACCGACGAAAAAAATTTATGAAAAATAGTATCGCCCTCGGTCTGGTCCTTTTATCCTTCGGCTTTTTAAAGGCGCAAGATCAAAGTTCCTCTGCAATCTATCACGAAATAAGTAAACTCGGAAACTCTGCGCGCGTCTTGTACTTGGCGGCTCATCCCGATGATGAGAATACCAGTATGATTTCCTTTCTAGCCAACGAGCGTAAATACCAAACGGCCTATCTTTCTTTAACGAGAGGTGATGGTGGGCAAAATTTAATAGGTACCCAACTGGGTGCCCAACTGGGTATTTTACGTACACAAGAATTGATGCAGGCACGTCGTATTGATGGTGGTAAACAGTTTTTTAGTCGCGCCTTAGATTTTGGTTACAGTAAAACCGCTGAGGAAACCTACCAACAATGGGGTAAGGAATTGATTTTAAGTGATGTGGTGCAAATCATTCGCAAGTTTCGTCCTGATATAATAATTACACGATTCCCGCCAGATGCTCGCGCTGGTCACGGTCATCATACTGCCAGTGCCGAACTCGCTTTAGAAGCTTTCGACTTGGCCGCCGATCCGAAGGCCTTTCCCGAGCAATTGAAGAATTTTAAACCTTGGCAGGTGAAGCGTATTTTTTGGAATCACAGTGCTTGGTGGGATCCTAACTTAGACAGCCTCGCGGCCAGCGATCCTACTTATGTTAAAATGGACGTGGGCACTTATGTAGAAGAGTTAGGTTTGAGCTGTAACGAATTAGCCAGCCATAGTCGTAGTCAGCATAAAAGCCAGGGTTTTGGCGTGGCTCTCGCCCGTGGCTCGTCCGATGAGTATTTAAAATTAATGAAGGGTGAAAGCTGTAAAAGCGATCCTATGGAAGGCATTTCCAGCTCTTGGCAGCGTTTTAATTTCGCCAGCGGTGATCAATTAATAGCTGGCATCTTAGCAGATTTTAATTTTAGTAAACCTTCTGCCTCGGTAAACAAACTGTTGGACTTATTAGAAGCGAGCGAAGCTATCAACGAAGCCGACCAAAGATTTTACTTTCAAGAGCGTTTGCGAAAAATCATCGCCTCCTGCTTAGGCTTGCATGTAGAGTTATTGTCGCCTTCAGAATACAGCCTTAGTAGTCTTAATCAGAAGTTTAAACTAAGCTACGTATCCCGCTCTAACTTGCAAATATCTATGCCGAAAGCGGAGAGCATTGGCAGTAAATTAGTACTTGATCCCAGCAGCCTAAGAGGCGAAGGAAAAACCCTTACGGAAGATGACGATTGGATTGAAATAGCGGCCAATGATAATAACAGCCTCGAATTTAGTTTAGAAAAGGACCTTCCTTTATCGCAACCCTATTGGCTGCGCAATCCTTATAACACGGTTTTTCAATTGGATGATGATTTACAAATTGGCTTAGCAGAAAACGAGGCCACTTTAGCTTCGCATCTCCCGTTAAGGGTGGAAGGCCGTTTGTTTTACCTGCCTATTTCGGCTATTTATAAATTTAGTGATCGGGTAGAGGGTGAAATCATTCGGCCTCTAATGGTTACGCCCGATTTAGTGGTAGAAGCGGATCGAAGTAATCTCATTTTTGTAGATGAAGGCTCACAGGAATTGACTCTAAATTTCAGGGCCTTTAAAGCAGGTGAGTTTAGCGTAAATCTCCAGGCTGAAGGCTGGGAAATAGAGCCGAAGAGTCTGCAGCTCAGCTTTAATGAGGCCGATAGCCGTGTGATAAAAAAGGTGAAAATTAGCCCGAAGTCCAAAGCTGCTAATGCCAGCCTAAGCTTTCGTAATAGCGCATCAGGCGAAAGCCTTAAAAGCTTGTACGAAATTGATTACCAGCATATTGATAAGCGTATGGTTTTGGAAGCGGCCGATGTAAATTTGGTGCGTCTCGATCTGCAAAAGCAGGGAAACAAGGTGGCTTATATTAATGGTGCCGGTGATAAGGTGGCAGAAGCGATTGAGCTGATGGGGTATAAAGTGGATATTTTAGATGAAGCGGCGCTCGCTTCCACAGATTTGCTGCAATACCAAGCGGTTATTGCGGGTATTAGAGCTTATAATACGCAAGAGTGGTTATTGGATTATAACGATAAATTGATGGCTTATGTAAAAGCGGGTGGAAATTATATTGTGCAGTATAATACCCGTTCGCGCCGGTCGGCTAGTCTCGATTTTGGTCCTTATCCTTTTGAGATTTCACGCAAAAGGGTTACCGAGGAAAATGCGGAAGTAACTTTTGCTTTGGCCGATCATCGCTTATTAAATGCCCCGAATAAGTTGAATAAAGCTGATTTTGACCATTGGGTACAAGAGCGCGGTTTATATTTCGCCGATAATTGGGATGAGAATTACCAAGCGCCTTTGGCGTGGCACGATAGCGGCGAGGAAGATTTGTACGGCGCCCTAATTATTGCCGATGTTGGCCAAGGGTCTTTTATTTATACGGGAATTTCCTTTTTCCGCGAATTACCTGCGGGTGTGCCCGGTGCCTTCCGACTTTTGGCTAATATGATTTCGTATTAAGATGGAAAGCGCAGGGCAAAAACATAAGTGGCGACAGCTCTACACGGCAGTTATTATATTCCTATTCGTTGAGATAATTGTCTTTTACCTAATTACCGAATACTATCGTTAATGAGTACTGTTGATTGGATAGTCCTTTTCGGGACACTCTTTGCAATTGTGGCTTATGGGGTTTGGCGAACCCGTAATAGTCGCAATTTAAATGACTATTTGCGCGGTGGTAACGAAATGAAATGGTTTACCGTGGGCGTTTCGGTTATGGCCACTCAGGCCAGTGCTATTACCTTTTTAAGTGCCCCAGGTTTAGGTTACGAATCGGGTTTGCGCTTTGTACAGTTTTACTTTGGTCTTCCCTTGGCCTTAGTTATTATCTCCGCCTTTATAATCCCTATTTATTACCGCCTAAAAGTATATACTGCTTATGAGTATTTAGAGAATCGTTTCGACTTGAAAACAAGACTCTTAGCGGCTTTTCTATTTTTAGTGCAAAGAGGTTTGGCAGCGGGTTTAACCATATTTGCTCCGGCTATTATTCTGTCTACCATTTTAGGTTGGAACCTCCAGTTAACCAATCTCTTTGTGGGCTTATTGGTTATTATTTACACCGTTTCGGGTGGCAGTAAAGCGGTGAGTATTACCCAGAAGTTGCAAATGGGGATTATTCTGTTAGGGATGACTTTAGCCTTTGTTTTGTTGATTATTAAAATTCAAGATTTCACGGATTTATCTACTGCCTTCGAAATTGCGGGCAGTGCTGGAAGAATGCAGATTTTAGATTTCAATTTCGACTTAAACGAGCGCTATACTGTTTGGAGTGGTTTAACGGGTGGACTCTTTTTGGCGCTCTCCTATTTTGGAACCGACCAAAGTCAGGTGCAACGTTATTTAACGGGTAAGAATATCCGCGAAAGTAGACTGGGACTGATGTTTAATGCAATATTAAAAATCCCAATGCAGCTCTTTATTTTGCTAACGGGGGTTTTGGTTTTTATATTTTATCTCTACGTTAAACCGCCCATGTTCTTTAATCAGGTGGCCCTCGAAGGTTTAAATGAAACCAAGTATAAAGTTGAGCTTACGCAATTAGAAGAGCGCTTTGATGCCAATTATGAAGAATTACAACAAAGCCGAATTGCCTACGAAACCGCCATTCGACAAGAGAATCTTCGGCAGCAATCTTTAGGTCGTGAAGTGTTTTTAAAACGTTTGGAAGAAGATAAAGCCATTCGCAGCGAAGTCAAAGATTTACTGGTGAAAGCCGACCCTAAGTTTAAGGTAAAGGATACCAATTATGTGTTCCTCAATTTTGTAATGGACTTTTTACCCGTTGGGGTGATAGGCCTAATCATTGCCCTGATATTTAGCGCAGCAATGTCGAGTACTTCTAGCGAATTGAATGCTTTGGCAACTACCACCATGGTCGATTTTTACAATCGCTTATTTCAACGTGAATCGACCGAAAAGCAGCGACTTTTCATGTCGAAATTATTCACCGTAATGTGGGGTTTTGTGGCTATAAGCTTTGCTTTGGTAGCCAACCTTTTCGACAATTTAATTGAAATGGTGAATGTGCTCGGCTCCCTGTTTTACGGAACCATTTTGGGGATATTTTTAGTGGCCTTTTTTATTAAAAAGGTCAAAGCCGCTGCTATTTTCCCAGCGGCTCTAATTGGAGAAAGTGTGGTTTTACTGATTCACTTTGGCAATATTTATCACTGGCCCTTCTTCCGCGATTTAAAGATTGAATACCTATGGTACAACCTTATTGGCTGCGGCTTAGTGGTGGGCATCGCCCTTCTATTGCAATCTATGAAAACCAAAAAGGCTTAACGTTTTTCTAGTAGTACGTCGCTAAATTGCTTTTGAGAATCGTAAAACTTCTGGATTACTTTAAAGCCGGTTTCATCTGCTAATCGATCGAGTTCGGCCGAGCTGTATTTTTTCGAAATTTCGGTATGAATAGATTCAAATTCTTCAAAATGAATACGTTGTGCTACTCCTTCTAAATGTATATCTTGTGCCTTACGGCAGATGAGATAGCTGCGACATTCTCCGTTTTGAGGATTGTAATTGGCGTAATGATCAAAATTTTGCAAGTCGAAGTCCGCGCCTAATTCACGATTGATACGGGCTAAGATGTTTAGGTTGAAACGAGCGGTAATACCAGTTTTGTCGCTATACGCTTGTAATATTTTAGCCGGCTCTTTTTTCAGATCAACGCCCAATAAAAGTTTATCACCTGTTTGCAGTTTGGCTGCTAAACTGCCTAAAAAACCTTCTGCCTTACCCTGCGGAAAATTTCCAATATTAGAGCCTAAAAACAAGACCAATTTTGGTTCATTGCTAATATTTTGCAAGTGTTCGAGAGCCTCGAAGTATTCCTTAGCAATGGGTTTAACTTCTAATTGGGGAAGCTCTTTTATCAAGCTTTCAGCAAGTTCATCTAAAACATGACTGGAGATGTCAATCGGTAGATATTGGAAATTAGCTTTTTCCTCTAAAAAGCTTCGCAGTAGAACTTTGGTTTTTAAGCCATCGCCGGCGCCTAATTCTACTAGTTTAAAAGGAGTCTTAAAATTAAGGGCTCGGTAAATTTCTTGCTTGCGGAGATTAAATATTTCTTCCTCTGCACGGGTAAGATAATAATCAGGCATGGCCATGATTTCCTGGAAAATTTGATCACCGATTTCGTCGTAGAAATAACGGGATGATAAATATTTTGCATCTGCCCTAAGGCCAGTAATAACATCTTGTTTAAAGCTCGTCATGCTTTAGTCTATATTTTTTGCCAGTCTTAAGCCGGTAAATTGCCAGCGAAAGTGGGGGTGAAAAAAGTTGCGGTAACTAGGGCGGCTGTGGCCAGATGGGCTAGCAATGGAAGCGCCTCTTAATACCATTTGATTGATCATAAATTTGCCATTGTACTCTTTGGCAGGACCTTCAATAGTTTTAAAACCAGGGTAGGCGAGGTAGGCGCTATTGGTCCATTCCCAACGCTCGCCCCATTTAAATTGTACTTGGGCTACTTCCCACTCGGCTTCGGTAGGCAGGCGTAATCCTTTCCATTCTGCGTAAGCATAAGCCTCGTAATAACTTATGTGACTAACGCTTTCGGAGCCCTTAATAGGAACAGGTCCCGCTAAACTAAAGCGATACCATTCACCGTTTTTTTGAGACCAATATAGCGGCGCTTTGATCTGTTCACGCTTAAGCCAATCCCAGGCTTCGGCATGCCAATAACTAAATTCTTGGTAGCCGCCCGCTTCAATAAACTCGAGCCATTCGGCATTAGTTACCAATTTGGAGGCAATGGAGTAGGGCTGTAAATAGACCTTATGCGCAGGCTGCTCATTATCGAAACAGAATTCTTCACCAGCGTACCCAATACTATACACGCCTTCGCTAATTTCAATAAACTTATTCTCTTCCGAATTGCTCAAGAAGCTTTCTTGAAAGTCGGCTTTATAAAGCGCTTGAAAAGGCTGTACAGCCAATATTTTTTTAAAGTCGGTAAGAAATAACTCTTGGTGCTGTTCTTCGTGGTTGATGCCTAATTCTATGGTTTGTAATTGCTTAGATTTTAAATCGGTAGCAAAAAGCTTTTCCATTTGCGCATCTACATAAGTGCGATAGGCGTAAATTTTTTCTAAAGCAGGACGGATTAAGGTTCCGCGCGAATGCCGATCAATTCTTTCGCCTAAACCTTCGTAATAGGAGTTGAAATAAAAGGGAAACTGCGCATCAAATTGCTGGTAATTAGTAAGGCCAGGCAGAAGCACGAGGGTTTCGAAAAACCAAGTGGTGTGCCCTAAATGCCATTTGGGCGGACTTACTTCTTCGCTGGGTTGGGCTAAATGATCCTCGGTACTAAGAGGTTTCATTAATTCGACAGTCTGTGCGCGAGTGTGAAAGTATTTTTGGGCGAGCTGCTGCTGATTAGGCTGCGACATATTTTGTAGGATAGCTAAGGTGCAAATTAGAAGTATTTTTAGAAATTTTCGGGAGAATCAGAAAAAATTACGCTTATAATTTTGCTGTTTTTTAAGCATAGTATTTCTTTTATCGTAAATTTGCGATGAAAGAATTAGACTATGAAATCAGAGGTAGAATATAGTGCTCAAGACTTGAGGCTGGCTTCCTTGGCCAAGGCCTTAGGTCATCCGGCGCGCCTACGGATTTTAAGCTTTTTACATCAGGAGGAGTCGTGCTTTTGTGGCGATTTAGTTAAAGAAATTGGCTTAGCCCAAGCGACCGTTTCGCAGCATTTGAAAGAGTTGAAGAATCAAGGCATTATTAAGGGACAAATTACCGGACCGGCGGTTTGTTATTGTATCAATCCCGAAATATGGAATGAGATGAAAGTACTTTTTCACGCCTTTCTTGATCATAGTTTACACCTAAAATCTAATTGTTGTTAAAAAACATTATTATGAAAATATCCGACTTTAAAGCCGCCCTGAAAGAACAAGAATACCCCATCTTTAAACTGGAAAATGGCAAAGCCCTAGCACCGCATTATCACTTAACCGAATTGGGTAAAATCACGAAAGACTATATCGATTGCGGTGGTAATCATCGTCAAGAATCGTGGTTAAATCTGCAACTTTGGGAAGCCAATGATTATGAGCATCGCCTTTCCGCAACCAAGCTCTTGGGGATTATTCGTAAAACAGAAAGGCAATTGGCTTTAAGCGAGGACTTCGATTTAGAGATTGAATATCAAGGCAGCACCATTGGCCGCTATACTTTAGATAGAGAGGGCGAAACCTTCTTGCTGAAAGCTACCCAAACCGATTGTTTGGCCAAGGATTCATGCGGTATTCCTGATGCTATATCTTTACCAATTAAGGAATTGGCTAGCGCGGTTAGCGATAATTGTTGTGGTCCCAATTCAATTTGTTGCTAGACTAAAAGAAGAGCAAAATGCGCAAACTAGGATTTTTAAATCGCTATTTAAGTCTTTGGATTTTCTTGGCCATGCTCATGGGCGTTGGTTTAGGAAACTTGTGGCCAGAAATTCCGAATGCGGTAGGAAATCTTAGTAGTGGTAGCACTAATATCCCTTTAGCAATAGGATTAATTCTTATGATGTATCCGCCTTTAGCGAAAGTGAATTACAGCCTATTACCCCAGGTTTTTAAGGAGGTCAAAATCCTTTCTTTATCGCTGCTACTCAATTGGATAATTGGCCCTCTTTTGATGTTTGCTTTGGCTCTGATATTCTTACCAAATCATCCCCATTATATGGTGGGAATTCTTTTAATCGGCTTGGCGCGCTGCATAGCTATGGTATTAGTATGGAACGATTTAGCGGAAGGAAATGCCGAATATGGCGCCGCCTTGGTAGCCTTAAATAGCATCTTTCAAGTTTTTGCCTATAGCTTTTACGCTTGGCTTTTCATTAGCATTTTACCCCCCTTTTTTGGTTATGAAGGCGCTTTAGTAGAAATCTCCATGGCCGAAATTGCCAATACTGTTGCCATTTATTTAGGTATTCCTTTTTTACTAGGATTTATCAGTCGTGCTGCCTTAGTGCCGCTGAAAGGTTTAAAATGGTATCAAGAAACTTTCCTGCCTAAGATTGGCCCGATTACCCTAGTTGCCCTTTTATTTACTATCGTTTTAATGTTTTCCCTCAAGGGAGATGTGCTAGTAGATTTACCAGCCGATGTACTACTTATTGCCCTGCCACTGGTAATCTATTTCGTACTAATCTTTTTCATTAGCTTTTTCTTATCGCGCACATTAGGAGCGAGTTATGATAAGAATGTGGCGATATCCTTTACCGCAGCGGGCAATAATTTCGAATTAGCGATTGCGGTGGCCATTGCCGTTTTTGGAATAAACTCGGGGGAAGCCTTTGCGGGCGTAGTAGGGCCTTTAATAGAAGTACCCGCACTAATTATCTTAGTACGGGTAGCATTCTGGTTGAGAAGAAAGTTTTATCTTAAAACGAACTCACCTAGTGTAGGATAAATTATTCCGCTGCAAAAATCACATTTTCATTAATAGGGGCATCATTACGGCGATCTATCGCTCCTTTAGTAGTTGGGTAGTTGGGTAAAGCGTCATCTTCTTTTGAACAAGTTGATAGCCCACCTTCAATTTAATAAATTCGACCCCTTCGAGGTCGTGTTATGTAGGGATTTTTTTCTACTAATGTTCCTCTTTCAGCGGAGTTCGTGAGCTCGTCGATTCCTCTCTTCGGTTACGAACGTTCGTCCTCTTTCAGCGGAGTTCGTGAGCTCGTCGTTTCTCTCCTCGGTTACGAACGTTCGTCCTCTTTCAGCGGAGTTCGTGAGCT
>Ga0075467_10000673_pt1 | contig 27837 bp, 26 predicted proteins | sample DEB08_DNA_9_FD_75067 | JGI IMG/M metagenome (GOLD analysis project Ga0075467, IMG submission 75067) | Aqueous microbial communities from the Delaware River and Bay under freshwater to marine salinity gradient to study organic matter... | ecosystem: Environmental > Aquatic > Marine > Coastal ... | reverse complement strand
TATCGATGAGGAGCTGCTCTCACTTTACAACCGGCTGATGAAGTCCAAGGGTAGCGATGCCATTGCATCTGCAGAAAAAGGCCAATGCCGCGGTTGCCACATGAAAGTAGTACCGGCCACCATGATCAAGCTTCAGGCAGAAAAGGAAATCACTCAGTGTGAAAACTGCGGTCGTCTCCTCTACCTTTGATTTTCATCAACTGACTTGACGCCCGGACAACGACTCAAAACATGACACCTGACTCCATTCTGGAACTCCTCAAACAAGTCCCCTACCCGGGCTTTTCACGTGATATCGTATCCTTCGGGCTGGTCAAGGATGTCTCGATCGAGGACGGCATTGTTTCCGTCCAGATCAGCGTCCAGACCAACGACCCCAAGGTCCCCGAGCAGATTTTCAACAACTGCCACGCCATCCTCGATCCACTGCCCGAGGTCAAGCACGCCCGCATCGAACTCGATGTCCAGGAGCCCGCTGCCCAGCCGGGAGCTGCCAGTGGAGCCGCCACTAGAAACACCATCCCGGGAATCAAAAACATCATCGCCGTGGCTTCCGGCAAAGGTGGCGTGGGCAAGTCCACCGTCTCCTCTAATCTCGCTGTAGCCTTGGCCCATGCCGGCCATAAGGTCGGCCTCTGCGACTGTGACCTCTACGGTCCCTCGATTGCCCACATGTTTGGCAGCCGTGAGCGACCCCTCGCCACCGAGGAAAACGAAATCATCCCGATCTCCGCTCACGGCATCAAACTGATGTCCATGGGCTTCCTGCTGGAGGAGGCCTCGCCGGTCATCGTCCGAGGTCCCCTAGCTACCCGCTACACCCAGCAGTTTCTACAAAACGTGCAGTGGGGAGAACTCGACTTCCTCATCCTCGACCTGCCGCCTGGCACCGGCGATATCCAGCTGACTATCGTCCAGACCATCAGTCTTACCGGCGCCCTCATCGTGACCACCCCTCAGGAAGTCGCTCTGATTGACGCACGTAAAGCCATCTCCATGTTCGATAAGGTCAACGTGCCCATCCTTGGCTTGGTCGAGAACATGGCATGGTTTGAGTGTGACCACGGCACCCGCTACCCAATCTTTGGTGAAGGGGGTGGAGTCAAGGAAGCTACCAAGCTCAAAATCCCTCTGCTAGGCCAGATCCCGATCAATATTCCAACCCGTGAGCAGGGTGATGCAGGCATTCCCGTGGCACTCACTGATCCTGCACAAAACCCCGCTAGCGCGGCCTTCGCAGATCTCGCTGCCGCCGTAACTCTCTCGGTTGCTTCCTCATAAAGCTCCAGGCCATCACCCAGAGCGTTGCCCATGTCAGTCACCCTGACTGGCATCCGCTAGACAGTGATGTTGCCGAAAACTTCCATAGCATGCAGGTTTCTCCACCCCCCCTGCCCTCAGCCAAGGCCTATTGACAAATCCCCCCATCAACAACATCCTTGCCTCCCAACTCCCAGCTCCCAGCTCCCAGCTCCCAACTCCTGACCCCTGACCCCTGACCCCTGACTCCTATCTTCCATCTTCCATCTGAAATGACTCCAGACTCCATTGAAGAAATCATGCGCCGCGTGCATCTCCTTGAGATCAAGGCGCGGAGACTCGCAAGGGAGACGTTCAGCGGCGAATACCAGTCATCCTTCAAGGGCAGCGGCCTCGATTTTGAGGACTACCGCGAGTATCAGCACGGGGACGAAACCCGCTTTATCGACTGGAATGTCACTGCGCGTAAAGACCATCCCTACATCCGCACCTTTCGCGAGGAACGTGAGCTTGCCGTGATCCTCGCCGTTGATGTCTCTGGCTCCAGCCTCTACGGCAGTGAACACCTCAGCAAAAGAGAGCTCGCTGCAGAGCTCGCCGCCGTGCTTGCCTTCAGCGCAAATATCAATAGCGACAAAACCGGCCTACTCCTCTTTGCCAGCAAACCACTGCTCTATCTCCCACCGGCCAAGGGCAGCAAACACATCCTGCGCATGATTCGCGAAATCCTCGCTGCAGACCCCGAGGACCCACGCACTTCCATTCCCGGCGCATGTGATTTCCTGCTCCACACCGTCAAACGCAAGGGCCTTGTATTTATGATCTCTGACTTTATCGACCCGGATCTTAAAAAGCCCCTGAGTGCCCTGGCGAGCAAGCACGATACCATCGCCCTACGCGTCACCGACCCGATGGAGGAAAAACTGCCGCGCGTGGGACCCGTCACTCTCACTGATCCCGAAACCGGCTTGCAAACCACCGTTAATACCAACAACAGTAATCTCCGCATGGGCTTCAGCAAACTCACCCGCCGGCACAACGAGGGCATCGCCAGGCTTTTCAAACAGCTAGGTATTGATCAGCTTAAGCTCACCACCACCGGCGACTACCTCCCCCAGCTTCACCGCCTCTTCAAGGACCGCACCCGCAGACGCAGCTCATAAACCCCTTGCTGACTCCGCCCTGATTCCACAACCTTCGACTCTCGTCCGTCATGAACCCACCTATCCATGACATTACCGACCCCGGCGAGTTCCTCCCCGGGCCACCACCCCTGTGGCATTTATGGTGGTTCTGGCTTACTGTGATTGTCGCGTTCAGCTTGGTAAGCCTCATCCTCTTTTTTATCCTGAGAAAAAAATCCCAAGCCAAGCCGGAGCTAACACTATTGGAACAAGCAAAATCACGCCTCGATAAACTCAAAGCAGAATCCAGTATTCTGGAGCCACAGACCAGCGCCGTGCGCATCTCGCTCATCATCCGCCAATACCTTGAAGCCGCCTTTGAGGATCCCGCCCTCTTTGAAACCAATGAGGAATTCACCCTTCGCCCTGACGCGCTGGAAAAACTGCACCCCGATTGTCGCCAAGCCGTCAGCAAACATCTCGCCGCGCTCTCCGAACTCAAGTATTTCCCCTCAGGCGAGCATGACCATATTCTCGACCTCATTAACCAGGCTGCCCATATTCTCGCCCAAATTGAACAAAGTGTAGCATCACCTGAGCCATCACCAACCGCGTAAATGCCTGACGTTCTCCAGCAATTTAGCTTTGCCAACCCGTGGTGGCTGTTCGGCCTGGCATTCCTCCTTCCCCTGCTCTTGTTGCGGGGGAAATCGGGCACCCCCACCGCCATCACCTATTCCTCACTCTCCATTCTGATGAGTCTGGGGAAAAAACCCAGCCGCTTACCGGGAGCACTCGCCTTTGCCGCCATCATTCTGGCCCTCGCATGCGCGATCATCGCTATGGCTCGGCCCCAGCTGAGTGATGTGCAATCCGAGCGCAAGGCAAGTGGTGTTGATATCATCCTCGCCATCGATATCTCATACTCGATGCAAATTGTTGATTTCCGGCTCAATGGCCGTAATTCCCAACGCATCACCGTAGCCAAGGACACCGCGGAAGCCTTCATCAAACTACGCCCAAACGATCGCATCGGCCTCGTTGCCTTCTCAGGTCGCCCTTATGTCACCAGCCCGATCACCCTCGAGCATGACTGGCTTATCGAGCAACTGCGTGAACTGCGCCCTGGCCTGGTGAAGGAACAGGGCACAGCAATCGGCTCCGCGATCGCAGCTGCAGCATCTCGGCTCCATGAGCGAGAGTCCAAAAGCAAGGTCGTCGTGCTGGTCACAGACGGCTCGAACAACTCGGGACGCATCGCCCCCGTCGAGGCCGCCAAACAAGCAGCCGTGCTTGGTGTCAAGGTCTACACCATTGCCATCGGCACTGAACAAGGCCGCCTCACCAATCAGATCCAAGCCCACCCACAGCAGGAATTTGATACCAAAACCCTTCAGGAAATTGCCCGCCTCACCGGAGCTGAATACTATCGAGTTCGTGACACCGCCAAGCTGCGTGATACCTTTAACTCCATCGACCAGCTTGAAAAAACCGAGATTGCGCAGCATAGTATTGTTACCACCCAGGAACTCTTCCCCTGGTTCACTGCCGCTACTCTTATCCTCACCCTCATTGCTCTCAGCATTCACTCGATCAAACCAACACCTGCGCCGTAACCAGCGCCCTAACCATCACGGTGATCATCACGGTGAATCAAGCCTTTCAAATTCAATCATGAGAACCTAACCAACCCATGTCCTTCCTTCATCCAGGCTGGCTCATGCTGCTGCTCATCCTCCCGTTTATTCTGCTCGGTGCCATCCTCACGCACCGCGGCCGCAACAAGGCGTGGCAATGCATGGTGGCTCCGCGTCTGCGCAAGCAACTCGTCGTGGAAGGCTCCTCTACCCGCCGCTGGGTCGCACTCGCACTCACGCTCACGGGCTGTGCTCTCGCCATCATTGTCATCGCCCGCCCCCATTATGGAGAATCCACGGTCACCGAGCAAATCCGTACCCGTAACATCCTCATCGCCATCGACACCTCGCGCTCGATGCTGGTTCAGGACGTCTCCCCCGACCGGATCGGCAATGCTAAAACCATGGCTCTCGAGCTGAAAAACGCCTTTCCCAAAGACCGCATTGGCATCATTGCATTCTCAGGCACACCGGTTCTGATGTCACCCCTGACCATTGACCACTCCTCTGTGCACGAAACCATTAGCCAGCTCGATACCAAGGTCATCCCATCCGGCGGCTCCGACCTCGCCGCCGCCGTCCAGCTTGCCATCAAAACCTTCAAGAAATCGGGCCATCAATCCAATGCCCTGATCATCATCAGCGATGGCGAAGACCACTCACAACAGATTCAGCTCGCAGGTAGCGAAATCCGTGATGCCGGTATCGCAGTATGCACCATCGGTATCGGCAACACAGACGGAGGTGTCATCCCGGATTTCCGCAACAGCGATGGGAAATATCGTGATGCCAGCGGACGCACCGTTTATAGCAAACTCAACCCTGACTCGCTCGAACAACTCGCCCAGGCAGGCCGTGGTTCCTACCTGCCCGCCTCTTCCGGCGCCGACAACGCCATCCGCCAGGCCCTCGCATTTCTGAAAAGTGATCAACAATCGGGGCGAGACATCATCATTGCGGAGGAGATCTACCACTGGTTCCTGTCTCCCGCCATCGTCCTGCTGGCTCTCTCGCTAGTGATCCGCTCAAACCTGTTCAGACCCCGGGTCGCCTCACCTGCTACTGCCCTCCTTGCAATGGTTCTTCTGCTAAGCTTAACGGACCGCCTCGAGGCCTCCACCGGGATTAAGGAAGCTGCTGCAGCCTATGAAAGCGACGACTACGAGGCCGCTCTCGAGATGTTTGGCAAAGCACTTCTCAACGCCAAAGGGCAAGAGCGCCACGCCATCCAGTTCTCACAGGGAAGCTCTGCCTACCGACTTCAACAATGGTCCATCGCCAGCCGCCACTTCTCCCGCTCTCTACTAACAGACAATCGTAAACTACAAGAGCAATCCCACTACAACCTCGGCAACGCCCTGTTCCAATCAGGCTGGAGCATCTTGAACCCGCCCGAGTCAACAGTGACAAAAACAGAAACAGAAACAGCAAACCCTTTTCTCGAGCCCATGCGCCGCCTCCTTGCCAAAGGCCCCAAAAAACAGGACGCCTCCGATCAAGCACAACTCAGCCAAGCCGATATCAAACACATCACAACCCACTGGCAGGACGCCATTACCCACTACCAATCCGCCATCGATATCAATCCGGATAACCGCAACGCCCTACACAACCGCAAGGAAGTGGAGAAACTGCTCAAACAACTTCAGGATGCTCAGCAACAAGCTAAAAAGGAATCCGAAGATCAGAAATCCGAGCAAGAAAAACAGGGTGAAGGCGACCCATCTGAGCAACAAAAAGACGACCAGGGTCAAGGCGATGATTCTCAAAAAGACTCTGACAAAAATGGCGAAGGGGACCCGAACAACAAATCCGATGACCAGAATCAAGGCGAGCAACAAGAAAACAACTCCACAGAACACCCCGATGAGGGCACGGAGGAGCCCCAGTCCATGGAGCGCGGCGCCGATGAAAGCAAGGAAGCCTTCGCCGCCCGCATTCTCAGAGAACAATCCGATGCCGAAACCCGTCCCGTCCAACGCCGCTTGCTCAGACTCCGCCGACCCGCCAAGGATTGGTAATCGTGCTTCGCACTATATGTTGAATGCTTAATATTAAATGCTGAATTATTTCCTTATCCTCGTTGTTGCCTTTATCTCCATGCTTACTCTGCATGGGCAGGTGGGCCCTGCACCCTCTGCCCAGGTAGAACTCAGCAGCAGAAACCTCATCCCCGGCGAGCAAACCCAGCTCATCATCCGCCTGCAGAACGCAAGGCCGGATTCCCGTCCCGCCGTACCTATCATTGCCGATACCGCTGTCAATTTTGTCCGAACCGTGACCCAGCTTGGCAGCCAGCAGCGCCTCACCCAGATCTTTGTCTACCGGCTCACACCGGCAAAGCCGGGTAAATACACGGTCCCCCCAGTAGCCATGAGCAGTGGCGGCAAACAATATGCCGGCCAACCACTCAGCTTCGAGGTTCACGATCCCGCCAAACTCAGCGTGGTTCCATCCGGTCTTTCTGGAAATAATGTCCTGGTTGGCTGGTTCCCTGCCAAAACAACACTCTATCAAGGCGAGCAATGCCCGGTTACCCTGAAAGTTTACGTCCCACAAGAACTCCGCCTCGCAAGCTGGGGTCTGCCCGAAGCCGAAAAGCAAAACTGTCTTGCCTGGCGCTTCTCCCTACCATCAAGCAGCAATTTTGGCACCGTCAATATTGACAACAAAGCCTATCTCTCCGCTGCTTATACCACAACCATGAGTGGCATCAGCCCTGGCACTGCCAGCCTCGGCCCCGCCAGGCTGCGGGTCATCGTCAGACAACGCACCATCGACCCACGCTTCGGTTCACGTATATCGGATAGCCCGGTCAACCTCACCCTGCCGGGCCTTGATTTTAATATTCTTTCCCTGCCTGAAGGAGCGCCAGCTGATTTCAAAGGTGCCATCGGCCAGTTTCGTATCGGAGCGGCATGCCCCAAGAAATCCCTTAACGACACTGACTCTGTCGAGGTCATCCTCCAGGTCGCAGGCACCGGTAACCTCGAAAATATCCAAGCCCCTCAACTGACCGGCAAAGGCTGGAAAATCATCGATACCTCCAAGATCACCCGCGGTGGGGAAAGGCGCTTCGTCAATGGCGTGGTCACCTTTCGGCAGCTGCTCCGCCCTGACCGCTCAGGCCCACTGCCCACATCCATTCCCCCCTACTCGTTCAGCTTTTTCAACCCCCATAACCAATCCTACTACACCCTCAATACCTCCGCTATTCCGGTCAGCATCACCAGCACCCTGCCTGCAAACAAAGGCTCGCATGCCGGTGCCATGACCTCAGGGGAATTAACGGAAACCTCTCCAGAGGAAATGCGCAATATCCTCGGCTTCATCGAGCAGCCATCCAGTGAAAAACCAACCATCTTCAGCAAGCCATCGAGATACTGGCAGCTCATCCCCGCCCTCCTTTGTCTCATCATCATTGCCGTCGCGATTATACGGAAAGTCAAGGCTGCGGCCTCACGCCACCCAGATGAGCACCACAAAAGAAAGGCTTTGAAAAAACTGACCGGACCCGCGGATACGCTTACGTTCTACCGCCGATCTGGACGATTTATCGAGCAATGGCTCACCCCGAATGAGGAACTCAACGCCATCCTCGCTGAGCGCGACGAACTCTGCTTTCTACCCGATGGGGCCGAAGCTACGCCTTTGAGTGAGCAACGCAAAAAAGAGATCACCAAACTCCTCAGGCACCACTCGAAACTCAGCCTGATCCTGCTGCTCGCCACCCTGACGACCTTAACCACGCTGACCACCCCGATTATTCAGGCCGCACCAAACAATGAGCTAGGCAGCACCCACAATGCCTGGCAAAAAGGCGACTACCAGCAAGCGATTGACCACTACCTCAAGCAATACCCAGACCCCAGCAACACCCCGGCGGACATCCTCTACAACATCGGCAACTGCCACTACCGACTCGATCAGCCTGGCCACGCCGCCCTCGCCTGGCGCCGAGCCCTCGCCCAGCAACCCAACCACGCCGAGGCCCGCCAAAACCTCCGCTTCGTTGAGCTCGAGCAGGGCTCCATCACTCCCAAGCTCGAGCCCTGGCAACAACAGCTCACCACGCTGCCACTGCAGCTCTACCATGCCATTCTGCAGGCCTCCCTCTGGCTACTGCTCATTACCATTCTAATCCTAACGCTAATCAGGCCCAAACGCACCACGGCTCTTGTTGTGCTCTCTATTATCACGCCACTTACAGCCAGCATTGGAGCGCTCGGCAGCTACTACTACCCGGACACAGCAAGGCAAACCCCTTTTCAAAAACAAGCTGTCTGTCTTGTTAACACTCCCATGTATAATGAGGCCCACCGACAGAGCTCCACTCTGACCACGCTGTTCCCGGCCAGTCTGGTGACCATCAGCGCTACCCGGGGACGCTGGTGCCATATCCAGACCGCTGACGGCCAGACTGGCTGGGTTAACAGTCGATTCATTCCTCCTGTCTTGCTACATTCATTCAGTCGATAGCATATAAAAAACCCGGCCGCAAAGCGAACCGGGTTTTGTTAAATTGATTTGATGAGCCTAGTAAATTAGAAGCCTATTGAAGCCTTAATACCATAGATGACTTCACTATCTTCACTGCCAGGGCCAGCTGGGTTAAGAGCAGCAAGTCCTTTGCTATAGGTTACATGTGGGGTAACCATCAGGTCGCCAACAGCCTGCCAAGGGAGCCCAAGAGTGATGTAGACATGGTTGAGGTCGCTGCTTGTGGCTATAGCCCTACTTGTGCCAATTGGCGTACTCGTTGTGGTAACTTTTTTCCAGTAATCAAGGGAATAAGCGCCTCCGACGGTAACATCGACACCGACTGAGTCACAGATCTCATAACCCTTATTGAAACTAAGTTCAATGTAGGTGCCTTCTAACTTATCAATGTCATGAGCAACAAACAGATTGGTCGTGCCACCTATGAATGGGGTTGTCGTTCCAAGATTCACATAAATTTCACTACTGGCTTCTTGCGCAGATGTTGTTACCGGTGAAAGCAAGCCGTCGAATCCTTGATAACCAATCTCAGCAGAGAAAGAACTGGCTTTGTAATGAACACCACCACGATAAGTGTAATTATCAAAATTTGCAACTTTGCTGTTAACAGTTTGAATAGTAACTCCTCCTACAAGACTCCACTGATCGTTAACAGCATAAGCCAGATTTATAGCTGCCGTTACTGCGTGATCAGCTTCGGGAACTACAAGCCCGGTAACGCCGCGGAAGCTGTATTGGCTGTCATAACCGAGGCTAAGATCGCCCGTGAGAGCTGAATCAGCGGGAGCTGGGGCAGGAGCGGGATGTAACATTACATCGCCAGCGAAAGCTGACTGAACAAGGCCTTATGCGGCAAACGAAGCCGTAAGTGTAAGTATTTTTTTCATGGTTAGTTTGTTGTGTTTGTTGTGGAGCTTTTTAGATGACTGGGAATTACATCTAATACATTGTTATTTTGACATGAACTCTGTACATATGTCTAGCCAAAAAAAGCAAAATCATCAATTGAAACAAGAAAAATATTAATGAAAATTAACCATCTTGTAATATAAGAAAAGATTCGCTAAATTCCTAATCCTCTGTTTTTCACCCTCCATTTATCACCCTAACCCTTTGCTTTAGGCCTCTAGATTATCTCGTGACTGACCTCACTTTTTTCCAAGGAATATTATTAAAAATACCAGAAATTTAAGCTCCACATAGATTGAACAGGTATTGCGAAGCGCGAGGAGCGCCTGTGCAGGAGTGACCCAGCCCAGAGAATCCACACGAAACATTACAACCACCTTTCTGCCCAAATACGATACTCTCCATCTTTACCGGACTATCTTCCAAGCTTCCCTGTAGCTATTGTTCATTACCGTCCTAATCCTAACGCTGATCAGCCCCTAAGGCAACCTGGCCTTGGTCATGCTCTCAATGATCACACCACTGGCAGCCGGCATTAGAGCGCTGGGCATCCACTAGTATCCGGATACAGATATTCACACCCCCTTTAAGACACAATCTCTCTACCTGAAGAAAACCAGCCTCCACGCCAAGGCTTATTGCCACCCTGCCCCCAGCCTCGCTGCTCACCATCACTGCCGCACGCGGCTCCTGGATCCATGTCCTCTCTCCCGACGACCCATCCGGCTGGGTTGAGCGCGAATCCATCGCAGCCGTCATACCCTACAGAACCAACTGATCCGACTGACCCGAAACAAGCGCGCGTAAAAAACCCGGTCAGCACAGCAGGCCTTGTTTAATGAACAAATGAAAGAGAATCTATCCTGGTTTGTTAGCCAAAAAAAGCGCTGAGCTTATCGCCCGGAGTGATTCTTACTGAAGTCCGGCTTAGTCACAGCGATCACCTTGCCTTTCCTAAATGACACCTTGCCACGCAAGCCATGCTTGTCACCGATGCTGATCTCATAGAAATAAACGAGATCCACCTGCGGCCTGAGCGACTTGATGGTCCTTGGTGGTTTCCCCAAGGCTTCGTGAACTTGCTCAATACTTGCACCATTGACAACCGTTTGCCACTGATCTTCCTCGGTCCAGCGCAGATTGCGCCAGGCGCTGTTGGACAAAATACCCATAGTAGTGCTGTTAGCCACAGAACCACTTGCATTGGAGGCCTGCACCTTGACTTCCTTGGTTTTCTGCTCGTTGATCGCCAGGCGGGACTCGAGCCGGGCCAAACGTTTCTCCATCGCGGCGATTTGAGCTGCCATTTCTTCTATATTAGCAGCATGCAAGGCGGGCGCACAAAAAAGCACGGCGGTCGCGCACAATAGATATTTACGAGTCAATGAAGTGGACCTGAACATACAATCAGAGTCTGTGATATTCCATATGCTTGCAAGTAGAAAATAGACTGGATCATAAACCGGATAAAAGAGGATGAAAAAAGCCTCCCAGCCGAAACTGGGAGGCTCAAAGTAAAATTTGAAGTAAATCAAATTAGAAGCTGAAGAGAACTTCAACAGCACCAACGATTGCTTCGTAGTTTACACTATTAATTGTTCCATCAACAAAGCTAACCTCAGTGATAACAGCAAGGTTATCAGTTACTGCTTGGTTGTGAGCCAAGGTATACTTGAGGAAGTCAGCCTCTGAGTTAGCTGCCCCTACAGTAGCTTGGTGATCTGAGTAACTGATCCGGCCAGTCACTGAACTACTGCCACTGTATGCATAGTTAGCCATGATCAAAGCCTGCATAACTTCTTCGTTAACAGTACCTGCTGTGCGGCCAAGGCCACTAGCAAATCCGCCTTCGTCTTCACCTAAGGAAACTTCAATACCATAAGTGAGTGCATCTGACTGAACAGTGAGGTGTGTATTGGCCGCATAGGCATCAGTGTTAACATTTTCACCGATTTCGTAGGCACCACCAAGGAACCATGTCATTCCATCACCAAACGCAATGGATGCTGAAGCTTCAAAGGCGTAGTTGGAGTTTGCACCACCATTGTCACCACCGAGGCCGTTACTGTCATCGCCAGTGAACTCGTCCAAAACAGAAATGCTATATACATTGTCGCCCGAAACCTTGGTAAGTTTAACACCCTGGTTGTATTGTGGAAGGATGTTCAACGATCCAAGACCGGAGTCGTCGTTGTCATCGCTGCCAACATCATATGCTTTGGAGAACTGGTATAGGCCAGTAGGCTCCTTGGCTTCCAGACCGAGAGCTGATTCAAAACGACCAGCGGTAACGGAAAGACCATTACCAAGATCGTAGGATGCAAAAGCTTGCTCAACAGTGCCGCTACCGCTGCCACCTTCATACTGAAGGTCGACTTGAGCAGTCACCTTGCCCAAGTTGAACATCCAGTCGATCTCGACTTCGTCCACTTGGAAGCTGTTACCTGTGCCTTTAGCAGCTCCATTCTCAATATTGGTATGACTGTAGGAAGAATCAACAAAACCAGCAAAGCTGAGGAATTCATTGATTTTAATTTCCGCAGTCGCAAGACTTGATGTCGCTGCAAGAGCGGTCGTAATTGCAATTGTTTTTTTCATAGTTTGTATTGTTTATTTGGGTTGGTTGTTGTGGGGCTTTTTACATGATCGGAAATAAATCCCGAGGAGTTCACGTCTTGTCTAAACACCAAGTAGAGGTGTGACAAGATCCTAAATAACAAATTCATGAGGTGAATTCAAGAAAAACATCAACAAAAATTAACCATCTAATTAGCTGTAGTATAATAAGAGGTCTACCAAGGATCCTAGATCTCTGTTTTTTCACCACCATCTATCAACGCCACCCCCTGTTTCTCTGCCTGTAAATCGCCTAAGGATTCAACTCAATCTTGCCAAGAACCATAAGCATTATTGGAAATAAAGCGCACCAGCAAAGCAAATTCCATGCAATGGCTTGAATCAGACTCTGTCTCCGTATTGTAAAAAAGATAATTCTATCTATGCCAGATATCTGTGTTACAAGGATTATCTTACCTGTTCATCTTGGTTGGGACCTCTCTGTAACTTTCAGCTACCTCTGCTGACACGCACCCGTCGCTCCTCCGAGTCTAGCTCGACGATTACCTATGCCTAAAAAACGCCCATCTCCTTCGTCGCCAAGTTTCTTTGGCGCGTTTCCCGCTTCTAAACCCATCAGCAAAACCGTGCAACCAAGCTCCAACAGTGACGAGCTTCGACCCGAAACCGCGATCATCTATTGCGAGGGCCACTTCGGCGGGATTGGCGGACAGACCGCCAATGGTTTGGCTCATCATTCCGAAAATTACAAAATCCTCTCGATCATCGACAGTGAAAAGGAGGGTCAGGATGCCGGCAAAGTCCTTGGCGGGGAACCGAACGGGATTCCTATCTACCGGGATCTTGGAACCGCCTTGGCGCACGCTGGCCGTGCCCCGGTTCACCTCATTGTAGGAATCGCTCCGGCAAATGGGATGCTTTCGCACATCGAAAGACGGCTGCTGCTGCGAGCCATCGGCTATGGTATCAACATCATCAACGGACTCGATGAGATTCTCAACGATGACCCGGAATTTGCTGCCGCTTGCGCCAAATCCGGAGTCGTCATCCGCGATCTGAAAAAACTCGGGTAAAGAGGGATTTGAGAGTGTTCCGCCGTCGCATCACGGAAGTCACCTGCCCGCCTCCCGAATATTATCTTCATGAGAATTGGAACAAGGGGATGCCCACAAGAAGATCAAGGTTGAATCTGACAGCTGAACTTCGCGGACACGAGTAGCTACCGATCAAGGTTTGAACCGCGAAGTGCTGGGGTTGATTGCACTAAAAATTAAATTGCCAACTGCTCAGCCCACTCCCGGGCCTTCTGCGCAAATGACTTTTCTGGCTCAGCATAGCTGATGCCTCGCGAAACATTAACCACGTCGGGAGCCGTCCGGTTCCTGCCTTGCAGGCTTGCCAGATCACCGCCTTGGGCGCCAAGGCCGGGAATGAGTAACGGACTGTCCACGACGCGCTCCAGCACCTCCTCGCTGGCATTGGTAAGGCCGACGACATATCCGACATCCGTCGCACGCCCTTCCTCACAGGCTCTCTTGCCAAGCTCCTGCACCAGCTCGAAGTCATAGCGCCCGTCGGCGAGTTTCTGACGTTGGAAATCGGCACTGCCCGCATTGGAGGTAACGGCTAATAGATAAATTCCTTTTCCCTGCCAGTCGAGAAACGGCTCGATCGAATCATAACCGAGAAAGGGGTTGAGTGTGACCGCGTCCACGTTCCAGTTTTCAAAGTACGACTTCGCGTAATACTTCTGTGTTTCCCCGATATCCGAGCGCTTGGCATCCAGAATGACCGGGACCTCACCCGGCATGGCCTGCAGCATCTCCTGCAACATCTCGATCCCACGTAGACCCATTGCTTCAAAGTAGGCCATGTTCGGCTTGAAAGCCGCAGCATACTCCGCGGTTTCGCCAACGATCCGGCGCAAGTATTCAGGCACGGCATCCACCCCTCCAGAAAGCTCAGGCCTGGGATCAATGCCCACACATAAGCGCGAAGCTACTGCTTCAATCCTCCGGGCAAGTTTTGCTGAGTAATTCATAAAAATGATTATCAAGGCTTCCTAAACCGAGACCTTGCCACCCTTGTTCGCTGCGGCCAGCCGTTTATGCAATTCCGGCCACTGATCCTGGGTGACAATAAAGCCGATACAATTATCACTACCACAGCGGCACGGGTGATCCTCGTAACATTCAATATCGAAGCCATAATCGAAAGTAAGCTCCTCCCCTTTCTCGATATCACGCAGCGAATAGATGTAAACACGCCGACCAATGATCCATGCTTCACAGTTAGGATCACAGGAATGATTGATCAGACGCGCCGTATTCCATGGCACATTGCCGTCAATATCCCACTCGTCATCCAAGGTGAAAATATAGACCGCCGCATCACCACGCTTTTCATGCTTCGCATACTGATCCCAAGCACGATCCTCACTTATCTCCTTGTTGATGGGCTCCCCGACATACTCAATGACCTCGGTTTCCTTGGGAATGGCTTTGGTGGCATAGACACCCTGGCCGTGAATCTCAGAACCGCGCACCGCACACCACTCACTCTGGGCACGTTCATACATTTTTCTGAACTTGCGCACCAGCTTCGCCTTGCTCTCTAGCTTTTTCTTTTTGGACATAATATGATATGAGTAATAGATTGTTCCTACTTAATTTCCCGGGCACTCGGCATCGGCAATCCCAGCTCTTTTTCATCCAGGGGAAGCGATGGAAAAAGGCTGCGTAAATCCTGAACCGTCGGCTCCATACCAGTTAGAAAATACCAGTCGTTGCTACCTTTTTCACAAATGGCAATGGTATAGCTCTGCTCTTCGAGTTCACGGATCTTACCCCCCTGCTGCCTGTCCGGCAACTTGACCCGCGTTATCGTAGGCACTACGGCCAACCAGTGCCCTACGATGATTTCATGACCACTAGCATCCGCTATCGGCTTGCCGGTTTTTGCATCAAGCTTCTTCGCCCGCCAAACATCAAAAAACGCCCGGGGCGCCCCGGCACGGTATTCGGTCACAACCAACCCCATCTTGATTCTCTGCTGCTCCCCAGCCAAAAACTGCTGCTCGATTTTGTCCATGCCGCCGAGGCGTTTGGCCAGGCGTCTTTTCCACCGGGGATACATCCGGTCTTGGCCATACCTGAAATTTCCTTTCATCCTCTCAAGCCCAAGCCTCTGCACAGCTGCCTGAGCAGAGCCGGCAATAGCAGGATCAACCACGACCCGCTGCGCATCCACCCGCGGGGCGCATGCAAGCAGAAGGGCAATTAGCAAATAAAGAGATAGGTTCATTATAATTCTCAGCGCTATTCATTCCCCGAGCACGATAAAAAGTCAAGCCGTGGCATCGTGCCAACTCCCTTTCATGCCGTGGCAAATCACAAAGGCGAGCAACACGTATAGTTAACCCATCTTATCTATTTTTCTAAAAAACATAGAAAATCGGCTTTGCATAGTTGACCGCAATACGTCTATGCTCCCGGTATGGCGAAAAAGGCATTAGGAAAAGGACTTGGGGCTCTCATCAAACAACAGCCTGGCACCAAAGACGCCATACCGGATAAAGATGCCCCGCCCGCTGATTCCTACGTGCCTATCAACAACGTCGTCCCCAGCCCCCTGCAGCCAAGGAAACACTTTGCCCAAGGCCAGCTTGACGAACTGAAGGACTCGATCAGCCAACACGGTATTATTCAGCCGCTCATCGTCCGCAAGGTCAATGGCAGCATGGAACTCATCGCCGGCGAACGCCGCTGGCGTGCATCCAAGGAGCTCGGACTAACGGAAGTGCCGATTGTTATCCGTGAAGCCACTGACCAGGAAGTGCTTGAAATGGCACTGATCGAAAATATTCAACGTAAGGACCTCGATCCCATCGAAGAAGCCCAGGGATACCTCCGGCTCGCCAAGGACTTTGGCATGAGGCAGGAAATCATTGCTAAACGTGTTGGCAAATCCCGTGCCACGGTAGCCAATGCCATGCGTCTTATGGAGCTCGATGACGAAGTCAGGGATCACGTCGCTCAGGGACGTCTGAGTGTTGGTCACGCCAAAGCCATCCTGTCGATCAAAGATGGAGCCACCCAACGCCTTGCCGCCGAACAAATCCTTAAAAAATCGCTCACCGTCCGTGCTGCCGAGAAACTCACCAAGGAACTCGCGGCCCCCAAAAAACAGGCGACCGTCAAATCCACCAGCAGTGAAGCGAGCGCGGTCATCAAACAAATCCAGGATTCTCTGCGTGAGCGCTTCGCCACCGAAGTCAAGCTGAAGCACCGCCCGAAGAAAGGCAAAATAGAGATCTCCTACTACGGTAACGATGATCTGCAGCGCATTCTTGACTTGTTAGGAATCCAACTCTAAATCACTGCACAGCGTAATCATTCTGTATTCCCTGCACACGTGAAACAGAAAACTGCTTTAGCCCTGATGCTCGCCGCTGTCATCGCGGGTGGCTTCTGGCTCTGGACAATGATGAGCGATCCCGCCGATGCGCACGGTAAAGCAGCCTACGCGCACACTGAGGCCATTCTCGATTGTGGCCCTCGTCCCGCCGATTCCGAGGGACTTAAAAAAGCCCAACAATACATCTCCCAGGAACTCGCCAAGCACGGCTGGAGCACGATGAGCCAATCATTGAAGCGCACCACCCCTATCGGCGAAAAAACCTTTGTTAATCTTATCGCCCGCTACCAACCCGGGGAACTGACCTCGCTCGAAGACCTTAAAAAACTCCCTACCAAGGGTATTCTTGGAGCCCATCTCGACTCAAAGCTCATCCCCGGCATCCCTGACTTTCTGGGAGCCGACGACGCAGCATCCGCCTGCGCCCTGATCATCGAACTAGCCGCGCACCTTGGAAAAAACCACCCGGAACTGGCAAAGCAGCTGGAAATTGTCTTCTTCGATGGCGAGGAAGCCTTTGGTGAAAACATCACCCCTTCCGATGGACTCTATGGCAGCAGAGCCTACTCGGTTACCCTCTATGATCGCAAGCCCAAGCCTCAGTTTGGCATCGTGCTCGATATGGTTGGCCATAAGAATCTCAAGATTGCCGTGCCAAAGGACACTGATCCGGCATTATATCGCTCACTGCTCAATGCCGCCAACACTCATGGCTACCAAAAGCACTTTGGTATGGCAAAAGGCGGCGTCATCGATGATCACCTCTACATCAACAAAGCGGGAGTACCAGCCATCGATATCATCGGAGCCGACTTCAGCCACTCCCACTGGTGGCACCAGCAAGGTGACGATCTTGACCTCATTTCAGCCGAAAGCCTGACGATCTCCTACCACGTCACCATGACCATGCTGCTAGAACTTCTCAACAAGTAGCCGCGGATGGCAGACTCACCCTGTCAGGGATGCGCGCCAGGCCCCATTGAGCTCCACTGGATTGCCGGCCTGATCCACCCGCACCGTTTTCATTTTCCCTTCGGCAACGCACTGACCCTCGATCGTCATGGAAAATGACCACTGAATCGAACTGTGGCCTATTCGTAGCGGGGAAATCATAATATCCACACTGTGACCTAGCCTGACAGGTGCTCTATAGTCGCAATCAACATGCACACGTGGCCAGCCACCATTTCCCATCACGGGAATACTCAGCGCACCTAACAAATCATGTTCCGCTTCTTCAACATAACACAAAATGCGGGAAAAATGCACCACCCCTGCCGCATCGGTATCGGCAAACTGGACGCGGCGCTTGTAGATGTGTTCCATGAGGGGTGCCCATTAATCAATCTCACGCACCAGCACGGAAGCATTGTGACCTCCAAAGCCGAATGAATTACTCAAGGCACTCTTGACCTCAACCTCACGGGCAACATTTGCTGTGTAATCAAGATCACACTCGGGATCCTGGTCCTCCAGATTAATCGTAGGAGGAATGATGTTCTCCTTCATGGCCATCAGACAGGCTGCGAGTTCGACTCCCCCGGCAGCCCCAAGCAGGTGACCGGTCATAGATTTTGTAGAACTGACAATCAGCCCGTCCTTGGCATAACTGCCAAAGCTCTTTTTGATCGCCTTCGATTCACAAATATCGCCCATAGGTGTGGAAGTTCCATGGGCATTGACGTAAGAAACCTCCTCAGGATTCATCTTGGCATGGTGCAATGCCATATCCATACAACGCGCAGCACCAAGACCTTCAGGATGTGGTGATGTCATGTGGTAAGCATCTCCACTGACACCATAACCGGCAAGCTCAGCGTAGATGGTAGCACCGCGCTTTTTCGCGTGCTCGTATTCCTCAATCACCACCACCCCAGCCCCTTCACCCATGACAAACCCATCTCGCCCGGTATCAAACGGACGTGAGGCCCGCTCGGGCTCATCATTACGCGTACTGAGTGCCTTCATATTGCTGAACCCCGCAAGCCCCATCGGTAGGATAGTAGCCTCGGCTCCACCGCAAACAAAGGCATCCGCATCGCCAAATTTAATCATTCTCCATGCCTCGCCAATGTTGTGATTGGAGGTGGCGCAGGCGGTGACAATCACCATGTTCGGACCACCAAAACCATACTCCATGGAGAGAATACCACTGCCGATATTGGAAATCATCATCGGGATGACAAAGGGGGAAACACGCGATGCCCCGCGATTAAGAAGCTTGGTATGTTCCGCCTCAAGTGTTCCCAGACCACCTATACCACTGCCGACCATGACACCAACGCGATCGCGATCAATACCCTCGTCATCGAGACCCGCGTCGTTGATCGCCATTTTTGATGCCGCAATGGCAAACTGGGCGTAACGGTCGCAGCGCCTTGCATCCTTCGGGTTGTTAAACCATGGCGCAGCATCGAAACCCTTGACCTCTCCAGCTATCTTACATGGATACGGCTCAGGATCGGTCAGTGTGACTGGCCCTATACCGCTTTTCCCAGCTTTGAGACCCTCCCAGGTACTCTGCAAATCATTTCCAAGAGGGCTAAGAACCCCTATTCCGGTGATGACAACTCTACGATCGTTCATATGTTTGTGATGTGTATTGGAAACCGCTCAAGAAAAACTCGGACGGCCAGTGTATTATTCAATAGATCCGGTCAAGTGCAAGCTTCGATAATGATTCAACTCACCCTAATCGTCGCGAGCTTCCACGCTCATTGGCTCTGCCACATTCCGGACACTTGGGGGAACGCTCCCTGTCACGATTCTGATAGATACATCCACAGCCATTACAATGCAGGATCTGCTTCTGACGGGCGCGAATATTAGAGCGCTTTTTAATTTTCGCCAAAAGTATAAAAAAACCAATGCCCAGTAGTGGCACACCTACTAACCAGAGGAGGAATTCTTCCATGGTCAGCTCAATCATTCTCTAATCACCTCAATTTGTAGTTCCAATTGCCCCGTAACCAATCCTGTCGTTCCCTGCTCAGCAGAACGAAACTGATGAGAGCGAATCCATGCCGCCAGTTTTTTTTGTCGGGCTGTAATTTTCGCAACGTCCGTTGTCCCTCCGGGCAGCGGAATACATGTGCTCACAAAACCTAATTCATCCAACCCCATTTGAAAACGAAACACCTGGCCAAAGTCATCATCCGCAACCAAGTCCACCGGCAATGCCAACTCATCACCTGAGATGCGATGCTTCAGATCCCCCGCAGCAACAACCCTTGCTCTTACTATTAAGTCTGCGGGCGCGATAACGCTGCTCACCAGCTCAGCCTGGCGCCACTGATTATATATCTTTCCCCACAAGCCGTCATAAGAATCGACAATGGATACTAACTCATCAGACGACTTGTCTTCCGGCAGTGGCTTCAAAACCACCTTGTAATCCCATAACTCGCCCTGCAAGAGACTTTTCTCTTCATTCACTCTCATTAGCACTTCCTCATCCAAGGCCGGATCCCACCTCACTGGGAAAGGTGAGTGCTCTTCAACCTGGAGCATCAAAGCCTGGCAATTAAGATCATTCTCATTGAGCATGATTACCACCCCTTCTTTTTTAGAGAGCAATGGAGCCTTAATACTCTCGATCCTAACCGCATAGACCGACAAAGCAAAAAACACAGACACCAACAGCAGAGCAACGATTTTTCCCAAATGGTGTTTTCTAAACCCTCGCCAATGAAATATCAACCCAGCCTCCTGGTCCCTCTCATGCTTTTTCTTGCGAATAAAATACATCTATATCTGGCTTTGTGCTTTCTTACTTATCCCATGGCCACCCTCACCTATCCTCCTTACCTTCCGGTCTTCCCACTAGTCCGCAATTTAAACCCAGTTTAATAATCCGGTTGATCACTTCTTTTTCCACGCCACTCGGCACAGACACATCTGATCTTATGATTGCCGTGGTAATGGTATCCCCACCCTCCTCAGCTCTTAGCCTCAAGACCTCCTCTTCAAGCATCTCCATCGAAACCAGGTTCTTGTTTACCCACAGAGGTGTCATCTCACCTTCCGCAGCAGCACCGAGTGTTATCACCACCGGATTTTCCATTTGCTCGTAGCGCCATGGGGATTCATGCACACGCACATCAATTCCTGCTTGTTGGACAAACGAGGGCCCTAACAGCGGAAATATCAGAATCAGGGCGATGATATCAATACCCGGAAGCATGTGAATAAATCCAGGAGTCGCCGGCAATGTCATCTCCAGCTTCATTTCTTGCTTTTCTTTTCCTTCTTCTCAGAAATCCCCTTGGCTTCCTTGCGGAACGAGACGATCTCAGCCTGTTCCCGGGCATCGCAAACGATATTCACCATCTCAACGCCAGTTCGCTCAATGCGATGCACCATCCGCTTCACCCGTCCGTAGAAAAAAAGGTAAAAAAGATAAGCTGGTATCGCGATCGCAAGCCCCAGGCCGGTAGTTGCGAGGCTTTCATAGACACCCCCGGACATCTCCGCGGGTGAAGCAAAACCCTTGTCCTTGCTCACCTCCATAAAGGTCTTGGTAAGTCCACTCACCGTGCCAAGCATGCCAACCAATGGTGCCACCAAAGCTATGCCATAAATAGCACGCAAGTTGCACTCTATACGGGGCACTTCCATCTGACCCGCCTCCTGTGCCACATCCCGTAAATCCCGACGCGGTAGATTCTTGCGCATCAGCACGGCATGCGCAACACGGGCCGCGGGACCGGGTGCCCGCGCAGCCTCATGCAAAGCCTCGGCAAAAGCTCCCTTGCGAACATGATTTGCAAGCCCGAGGAGCAGGTCACCCACACTTATTTTCACCCGCTGGAAAAAAAACAACCTTTCCAGTATCAGCAACATCGCCACAAACGCCAATAACGCCAATACATAGGCAAATGGTCCTCCTTGTTCAATAAACTGTAACATCGCCGCGCATTCTACAACGTCCAAGCTAAAATTCCAATTTCCAATTTCCAATTTTCACAGCTCATCTAGCAAGGCTTAGCCACCTCTCGATAGCACGGCAATGAAAACTAGTTTAAAACGGCCAGATGAGTGGAATCAGCCAGCACGCAATCACCCCGATCAGCACGTTGAGCGGCAGCCCAAAACTGACAAAGTCACGATAATTGTAACCTCCGGGGCCATAGACGAGCAAGTTCGTCTGGTAGCCCATCGGGGTTGCCATCGCCGTGGATGCCGCAAAGGCCACCGCCATGATAAAGGGCTTGACCTCAACTCCAAGCTGGATTGCCAGCAGAATACCCAGTGGCGTGCACAGCACCGCCGCAGGTTTATTGAGAATGAGCAGGCTCAGGCCGGCGGTGATAAAATAAAAAATCCACAAAGTCACATGAGGCCCCAGTTGGCCAACTGTCCCAATCAGTCCATCCGCCGCAATGTCTAAAGCCCCCGTCTTACCCATCGCGTTACCAAGCGCTATCATTCCCGCAATGAGAATGAGTACAGGCCAGTCAATTGCGCGGTAGGCATCGCGTGGGGTCAGGATTTTAGTCATCACCATCAAAGCCGCCCCAGTCAAGGCAAGTACTGAGATAGGGAACACCCCGAAGGCTGCCAGCCCTACAATAGCAAGGATTGTCCCCAGCGCCATCGGTGCCTTGTGCCGTTCAATGACCTGATCTTGTGCACCCTCAAGAAGAATGAACTCTCGCTGTTTGCGCAGCTTTGCTAATGCCTCCATGGTTCCGCGCACGAGCAGAATATCACCCATGCGCAATTCCAGATCCGTGATATCACGCTGGTGATGGCGTCCACGCCGCTGCAGCGCAAACACAGAAACACCATATTCGTCACGAAAACGAATATCGCGTGCCGTTCTGCCAATCAGCGGAGACTCAGGTGCCACCATCAGTTCAAAAACTGTCATCTCCACACGCTTGACCTCGGCGTCCCCGATCTTACTAGCCTCCCTGCCCTCGGTCGTGATGCTGACATCATGCTTTCGCTCCAGCTCCAGGATCTTATTCAAATCGCCACGGATCAGCAAAACATCGCCTTCCTCAAGAACGTTGTCTTTCTCCATGCGCTGAATGCGCTCACCCCGGATCAACTCGGCCACACGCACCCCTGCATTTGCCAGTGGCGTATCCGCCAGTTTATGCCCCACGAGGTGGGACTCCGAGCCAATCCTGACCTGGGTGATATACTCCTTAAAATCTTCCGCCGGCAGTGTCGAGGCAATGGTTGTGCGTGTCGGAAGCAGTCGATGCGAAAATAAAATCAAATACAACATCCCAACGGTCACAATAACCAGACCAAGCACGCTGAACTCAAACATTCCAATCTCCCCGTAACCGGCATCCGCAGACATCGACGACACCAGAATATTTGACGAAGTCCCGATTAAGGTCGCACTTCCCCCCAGCATGGAAGCGAAAGAAATCGGCATCAGGAACTTTGAGGGGCTTTGACCGAGCCGAGTGCAAACCGTTAACACCGCGGGGATAAACACCACCACCACCGGCGTGTTGTTGATGAAAGCCGACATGAAACATACAGCGAACAGTGAAAGCACCAAAAACCGCAATGGACTGCCCTTGGACAAATCCGTGAGCTTGGCACTCAGTGCCGCCACCAGGCCACTGCGCATCAGAGCGGCACTCAGCACAAACATCGCCGCTATCGTCACCAATGCCTGGTTGCTGAATCCCTCCAACAGCTCTTTGGGCTTCAGAATACCCAGCAAACCTAACACCGAGATGACCATCATCCCAACAATATCCGTCCTCACTCGGTCAGTGATAAAGAGCACCACCGTGGCAAACAGTATTATATAAACAGCAATAACTTCCCAATCCATAGCGATAGCTAGTGAGTTTCACCCTCTCAGCGAAACACTGTCAACCATCAATTCCTCGACACTCCCCAGGGCGGTCTCACTACTGCATTAGATGCCTCGTCAGAGGCCAGGGCCATTCAGAATCGGCAACATAGGCATATGCCTGACAACATCGGGTTATGACTATTCAGATGGGGCTCTCGATACAGAGACTACTTCCCCAGTTACTTTGATGGTTTCATTAGGATAGTCTCCCAGTACAAAATCATGATATTCTTTCTCTTGCCCAGCCGCGATGACACCGGGTAATACTACTGTTTGCCCCCCCTCTAATTGCGCGCCTAAAACATCGTAATGTTCAAACTTAATCTCGATCTTTGATACTGAGTAGATGTTAGTATTGCTCAGCTTGAACTTGATGCTCATGCTGTCGACCTCATCAGGGTTCGTCCATGTTATAGGGCTGACTCCAATGGAGGCAGGTTCGGGTGCTGCTGGCGCTTCTTGTATAGGAGCTTCCGGGATAGCCTTTTGCTGAAGTGCATCTACCTTACTAACCTTTTTTTTGCCGGGCATAAAAAAGATCAGTAGATTTAGAAGCAATAGTATGAGAAAAAGGTAACCAAGACCTGTTTTCTTTTCCGACTTACCAATGCTAGAGATTTTTGTCATGGGAAACGCTTTTTGGCAGACGGCTTAGGCGCTGGCAAGGTGAAAAGTAATGACAGCTCAAGTCCAGTCGCCTCATGATTGTGGATACTCCAGTTTGGCAACCCCCTATTCTTCGCGAATCTCAACACGTTGGGGTCGATCAAGAGTAATGCTCGCCTCCTTATCAGCCTCATCAAGCTGATCGAAGCTCATAAGAACTTTCCTATCAGGACTTAAGCGCATATCCCTTGGTGCGAAATCCGGCTGCTCGGTTCCGTAAGGGTCATACCCCAATAAAAGCGGCTGACTGGGCTGAATCGGAATTGTGTGTGAACGAACCACCTCAGAATCCCCGGATCCAAAATCGTGATGTTTAGCTATCTCGGGGGCGATGACTCCGTGAACATCACAATAGCCTGTGGGTGCTGACCCCTTCACAAAAAGCTCCCTAACCGTTGTCGCCTTGTATGACTCAATTCCGCTAAGCGGGTCCCGCTTATAAACTTGGCAATAGCGGGTTGCCCGCAATCCTGAGACAATACATACCTCATGGCGAACCACTCCATCTGGAGGCTTGATCTCACTACCAGCAAAATCTGACCCCACGGCATTCATCGTCTTTATCCATGCCGGCATCACTGTTTCCCTGCTGAATGCTTCAGGATAAATGGGATCCCTGGAGCCCTGTAAAAAACCCATCCATAGACCGCAGGTAACACGACTATTATATCCCACAAACCAGTTGTCAGCGAAATCGTAGGTCGTCCCCGTTTTACCCGCAAGTGAAGCATCCTCGGCGAGCCCGAAAACACCTTCCGCCCCAGTACCATTGCGCAAGGAGCTCTGCAACATACTGTGCATGATATAAGCGGTCTGCTCGTTGATGATGCGTTTCCCTTGCTTGCTCGCTCTCGCCTGGTAGCGGATGGCCCCCGTGGGACCAACGATGCGATCAATAAAATACATAGGCTTTGGAGCCACCCCGGCCCTGGGAAAGGTTGCATAGGCACGCACGATCTCAGGAAGTGAAACATCATCTACTCCCACCAGCATACGGGCAAGTAATTTTGCCGCGGGAAACGACAGTCCGAATTTGCGTGAGGTCTCCATCACGGTGTCCAGACCCAGCTTTTTGCCCAGCCTGACCGATGCCGCGATTTTTGATGCCTCGAGGGCACGGCGCATACTGACATCACCCTCGTAGCTTGGGTGTAACGTTTCCATTCCCCACTCACCAAGAATACCCTCACGCCCATCCACCATCACCGCACGGTTATCCATAGGACGGTCAATCAATCTGGATACCGGGGACATCTTCTTTTCCAGAGCCGCAGTATAGATGAAGGGAAAAAATGCGGTGCCACTCGGCCTTCTTCCCGATTCCACAAAGTCATACTGACTATCACTGAAATCACGTCCACCCACGTAGGCCAAAACAGATCCGTTAGCATTATCAATCATCAGCCCGGCGCCCTGCAGGTAATTTGGCTTACCGTTTTCTTTACGGTATGATTCATAGAGAGGGTGTTGGTAGCCTTTATGAGCTTCAGCGATGGCGAGCTGCTTGAGCAGGCCTTTTTCCATTGCACTTTGGGCATCGAAATCAATCGTGGTATGAATCTGGAACCCTCCCTCAGTAAGAGCATCCTCGCCAAGACGAGAACGAACGGCACGCGCGATACGCTCATAGAGGTGGGATGTGCCGCGGCGTATCGGCTTGGAATTGACCTCGACAGGCTCGCTTTGCAGCTTTTTACTTTCCACCGCAGAGATGAAATCCTCAGCAGCCATCCTCTGAAGGACCTGGTCACGCGCTTTCTTGTTTTCCTGCGGGCTGTTCAGCGGCGATATTCGGGTCGGATTCTTAATGCACCCCACCAGAGATGCGCATTCTGAGGCGCTCAGGTCACGTGGTTCTTTACCGAAGTATCCGAGAGACGCTGATCTGACACCGTAATATCCACTACCAAAGGGAATCCGGTTCAGGTAAAACTCAAGGATCTCGTTTTTCCCATACACTTTCTCAATACGCAGTGCCAGAAATGCCTCCACCGCCTTGCGCTCCAATCCTCCCTCACCTCGTTTGTCAGCTTCTTCTTTCAAATGAAAGGCATTACGCGCCAGCTGCTGGGTGAGGGTACTTGCCCCCTGTGTTCGCCTGCCCGCTTTCCAGTTCAGATAGACCGCTCGGATAACACCGATGCGGTCTACTCCATCGTGCTCAAAAAACCGCTGATCTTCCCCTGCAATCAGGGCATTAATCATCATCTGAGGTACGTCCTTGATGCTTATCTTATCTCTATTTTCAACAAAAATGCGCCCAATTTCCCGACCTTCGCGGTCAAGAATGAGGCTTTTGACTTCGACATCATCGATCTGGGTCAGATCATAGGTCTCAGCACGTTCTCTAAAAGGCTCGATTTTATAATCAACGATAAGATATCCAAGTCCGCAAAGAATGAGCCCGAAGATAAAAAGGTAGACCAACCATTTTAGCTTGAAGAATCCCTTTTTGCGGCGCTTGTTGCCAGTGCTATTGCGCGGCCTGCCTTTATTGATAAGCTTTTCACCCATTACTCAAACATTTTCGATGCCGGAGAAATCATCACAAGGACCCGCCCCCGAGCAAGGTCAACATACATACCCCCAGAAGGCACCTATGGCAACCCCCGCTTTTGCAGACGCCAACTCTCCATTGCTTGAAAAAATACGTGCCCGCATCACTCAATCAGGCCCTATCAGATTTCGCGATTACATGCAAATGGCTCTCTACGATCCGGGATCCGGATACTATGCATCCCAATCACAAAAAGTCGGCAAGGGGGGCGACTTCATTACCAGTGTCAGCGTTGGGCAGTGTTTTGGATTAATTCTCGCCCGGCGGCTCCTTTCTTTCTGGGAGGAAAACGGCAGACCCAGTGCTTTTCATATCATCGAACCCGGTGCTCATGCCGGAACACTGTGCGCCGATATCCTGAGTGAAATCCAATCGCACTGCCCACCCTTTTTCGATGCCATTCACTACCACCTGATCGAAGCAACTCCGACCTTGCGGCAAGCCCAGCAAGCCACTCTGGACACACGGTTCATGGGGAAATACTCCAGTCATCCATCACTTGGCGAACTCCATGGGCTGCACGGTGTCGTGATATCAAACGAGCTGATCGATGCCTTCCCCGTTGACCTAGTGAAGTTCAAGGACGGCAAGTGGTGGCAGCTTTACGTCGATGGCTCCGGGGGCGAGCTCACATTCATCACCGAAGAACCGGGGGACTTTGCCCTGCAGAAATTCTGCTCGACCTTGGGCAATGCATTTCCGGATGGTTACCTCACCGAATTCAACCCGGGCATTGCAAGCTTTGTCCAGGATGCCTCCTCAGCACTGAGCTCGGGGCTGATGATCACGATTGATTACGGCTATCACGCTGAAGATTATTACCATCCTGCCAGAACCACAGGCACACTTCAGACCTACCATCAGCACCAAAAATCAGATGATCCGTTGGCATTCCCCGGTGCCATTGACATCACATGCCATGTCGATTTCAGCCGGGTGATCAGCGAGGCGACGGCGGCCGGCTTCTCAGAGCCGAACCTGAGCAGCCAGGCAAGCTATTTGACAACCCACGCCAGAGACTGGCTGATAAGCCTGGAGGCTGCAGCCGATGAGAGCAACACTGGGACAGCCCTGTTAAGGCAGTTTCAAACCTTAACTCACCCTGCCATGCTTGGGACTCAATTCACGGTGCTCGAGATGCACAAAAAAGCCCTGTGACGATAATTAATTCCGCTATGCTTTGACAAATGATGGCTCTGCCACTAAACGCGCGGTATGGCGAAACAACGCATTCTCGTATCAGATCCCATCTCGGAAAAAGGTGTTGAACTACTCAGCAGCAACCCCGATCTCGAAGTGGATGTCAACACAGGCCTGAGCCCTGAGGAACTCATCAAGATCATCCCTGCCTACCATGGCCTG
>Ga0075467_10000672_pt1 | contig 27850 bp, 25 predicted proteins | sample DEB08_DNA_9_FD_75067 | JGI IMG/M metagenome (GOLD analysis project Ga0075467, IMG submission 75067) | Aqueous microbial communities from the Delaware River and Bay under freshwater to marine salinity gradient to study organic matter... | ecosystem: Environmental > Aquatic > Marine > Coastal ... | reverse complement strand
CTAAACGTTTTAAACTTTTGGATCGTAGATACCATGCAGATAGCCGTTATAGATTTAGGTGTCGGAAACTTAACCTCGGTTAAGCAGGCATTAACTGCCGTAGCGCCTGATTGTGATGTTGTAATCACCAGTGACGCAAGAGTGATTGAGTCAGCTGATCGAGTCGTAATGCCGGGCCAAGGCGCCGTTGGTACTTGGTTTGCCGCGTTGCATGATCGTAAACTTGAGTCTGTAGTGCGATCCAGTTTGGCTAACAAGCCAATGCTGGGTATTTGCATTGGCATGCAAGCCCTGTTTGATTATTGCGAGGAAGACGGTGGCATTGATGGCCTGGGTCTGTTTTCAGGCACAGTGCGTCATTTCTCACATTTTCATAGTGAGACTAAAAGTGCAAATGAAGAGCGGTTGAAAATCCCTCAAATGGGCTGGAACCAAGTGGCCCATAGTCAAGACCATGCTTTGTGGCATGGCATTAAAGATCAATCGCACTTCTATTTTGTGCACAGTTTTTGCGCTAATATTGCCGCCGATGCCGATTCAAGCGTGGTTTATGGCGAGGCTAACTATGGGCATGATTTTATAGCCGCTGTTGGCCGTGATAATGTATTTGCTGTTCAGTTTCATCCTGAGAAAAGTCATGATGATGGTTTAAAATTACTTAAGAACTTCACCCAATGGAACGGCTAAATTAGCCATCGAAAACATGTTATTAATACCTGCAATTGATATTAAAGAGGGCAAGTGCGTGCGCTTACGCCAAGGCCTAATGGAAGACTCAACCGTATTCAGTGATAGTCCCTTGGCGATGGCTGACAAGTGGGTACAGCTGGGCGCCAAACGAATTCATCTGGTTGATTTAGACGGTGCCTTTGCCGGCAAACCGGCTAATGCTGAGGTGATAAACGCGATTGCCGAAAAATACCCGCATGTGCCGATTCAAATAGGTGGCGGTATTCGTGATGAGAAAACCATACAAGCCTATCTCGATGCAGGTGTTGAATACGTTATTATTGGTACACGCGCGGCGAATGAGCCAGAGTTCATTGCTGAGATTGCTGAGCAATTCGGCAAACATTTAATTATCGGCTTAGATGCTAAAGATGGGGTCGTAGCGGTTGATGGCTGGGCTAAATTAACCGACCACAACGTGGTCGATTTAGCTAAGCGATTTGAGAACGACGGCGTACAAGCAATCATCTATACCGATATTGCACGTGATGGCATGATGCAGGGCGTTAATCTAGAGGCTACCAAGCACTTGGCTGAATCGGTCAATATTCCGATTATTGCTTCAGGCGGTGTCACTGATATGAATGATCTCATCGAGCTGCAAAAAATTGAAAGCTCTGGTATCTCTGGGGTTATTACCGGTCGGGCTATCTATGAGGGCACTTTGGATTTTGCCGAAGGTCAAGCCTACTTAGATTCGAAGCTCGGTTAGCGCTAGATCATGCCATTAGCGAAACGCATCATTCCCTGTCTAGACGTCGATAACGGTCGCGTAGTCAAAGGGGTAAACTTTGTCGGTATCCGTGATGCTGGTGATCCAGTCGAAGTGGCTAAGCGTTACAATCAACAGGGCGCCGACGAGATTACCTTTTTGGATATCACCGCGACCTCGGATAAACGCGATACTCTATTGCACGTAGTCGAAGAAGTTGCCAGCGAAGTGTTTATTCCGCTAACGGTCGGCGGCGGAGTTCGCGAACTTCAAGACGTGCATAATTTACTCAACGCAGGTGCTGATAAAATATCGGTTAATAGCACCGCCGTTTTTAATCCAGATTTTGTCAAACAGGCTTCTCGTCACTTTGGTTCACAATGTATTGTGGTGGCAATTGATGCCAAACAAACGCAATTCTTAGCCAATGGTGATAAACAGGATCGTTGGGAAATTTTTACCCACGGTGGTCGAAAAGCTACCGGCATCGACGCCATTGCGTGGGCGGTTAAAATGGCCGACTATGGTGCCGGCGAGATCTTACTAACTAGTATGGATGGTGATGGTACAAAACGAGGATACGACTTAAAGCTAACCAAAGCGGTATCCGACGCGGTATTAATTCCTATTATCGCCTCTGGTGGTGTTGGTAATTTAGATCATCTGGTCGATGGTGTTAAACTCGGTGGTGCCGATGCTGTACTGGCAGCGAGTATCTTCCATTTTGGCGAATACAGCATCAAACAGGCCAAACAAGCAATGCGCGATGCAGGCGTTGAAATCAGGCTATGAAGCCTCTAGATATAATGAATGACTGGTTAGATCAACTTAAGTGGAATGAAGCAGGCTTAGTGCCGGCTATTGCACAAGATGCTGATACTGGACGCAATTTGATGGTTGCTTGGATGAATCGTCAAGCACTGCAAGAGACTGTAGAGACTAAGCGAGCTGTTTATTTTTCTCGTTCGCGTCAGAAACTATGGCGTAAAGGCGAGGAATCGGGCCATTATCAAGAAGTCGTCGAGGTTCGTTTAGATTGCGACGCAGATGTTATCTTGTTAACGGTTCACCAAAAAGGGGGCATTGCCTGCCATACTGGGAGGCATAATTGCTTCTATCGTGTTTATAATGAAGGTCAATGGCAGACAGTTGAACCGATCGTTAAAGATCCAGCACTAATTTATAAATGAGTGTTGCTAATCCAATAGACCTGTATGAATAATAGTAATGATACATTAGCGCAGATTCATCAGATATTAGTATCGCGACTTGATGCTGACGCAGGCACATCGTACGTTGCGTCTTTATATGCCAAAGGCCTAGATGCCATTCTTAAAAAAGTCGGCGAAGAAGCAACCGAGACCGTCATGGCAGCAAAAGATGGCGATGCGGAAAAGATTATCTATGAAGTCGCAGACCTCTGGTTTCACACTATGGTACTGCTGGCACAACAAGGTTTAGAACCACAACAAGTAATCGATGAGTTAGCTCGGCGCATGGGCGTCTCGGGAATCGAAGAAAAAGCGTCACGAATATCGTGACCAAATATTGAGGATAAAATAATGGGTTTAGGTGGAATAAATATATGGTCGCTAATTATCATTTTACTGATTGTAGCGCTAATTTTCGGAACCAAGCGCCTGCGCGGTATTGGCGGTGATCTAGGTGGTGCGATTAAGGGTTTTAAGAAAGCTATTAATGACGATAGTAAGCAAAATGATGAGGCAGTTGACCAAGCTGAAAATGCCACTGGCGACGCAAAGCCAGAGAAGACTGAAAAATAGTTAAATACTATGTTAGATATTGGTTTTTTTGAATTATTGGTAGTCGGCGTGGTGCTCATCATCGTGATGGGGCCTGAGCGGCTGCCTGAGGTAGCAAAACAGGCTGCGTTTTATATTCGCAAAGCCCGCCAAGGTATGTTTCGCCTTCGCAGTGAAATGCAAAGCGAAATTCAAGGAACTCCATTTGCCGATTTAGAAAAAGCTAAGCAAGAAATGGCTGATTTAAAAAATGACTTACGACAGTTTGGTCGTGAAATAGCCGATTCGGCTGAGCAGAAAGAGAGTTCAGATGATGCCGCCGTTGAAATGACCGGTAAGCCGCTAGCGGATGACACCGATAAAAACGCCGGCAAAGCGGATTAGATGGTTAACTAAATTGAGTGCCACACCGCGACCGTTGGTAAGCTACCCAAGTTATAGTCGCGCCTACTCGAAATAGCCCTAACTCTAAACACCTCAAGCCCTAACACGCCAAGTCGAAACAATAGATGAATCAAGAAGCTAAAAAGTCAGAACCCTTTGTATCGCACCTTATCGAGCTGCGAAATCGTTTGGTGTGGGCTCTTGGCGCGGTGCTCGTAGTGTTTATTTGTTTGGTGCCGTTCGCCGGCCAAATTTATTCTTGGTTTGCTGAACCTTTGCTTGCTAGCTTGCCCAAAGGCGGCAGTATGATAGCAATAGACCCGCACGGCACCTTCTTTATTCCATTCAAACTCGCATTTGCCTTAGCATTCGCAATCGCGATACCGTTTGTCTTGTACCAAGTTTGGTCGTTTATTGCACCAGGCCTTTACTCTAAAGAAAAACGCATTGTGCTGCCGTTAGTGGTTTCGACTACAGCCCTATTCTACCTTGGGATACTGTTTGCTTACTTTGTCGTATTTCCACTGATGTTCGAATTCTTCGCTAAGATGACTCCCGAAGGCGTCGCTTTTACACCAGATATTGGCTCTTACATGAGCTTTGCCTTGAGCTTATTTTTTGCTTTTGGTGTCGCGTTTGAAGTGCCAGTTGCCATCGTTTTATTGACTAGAATTGGCGTGCTGTCGGCAGAATCAGTCGCCAAACAACGACCGTACTTTATTCTAGGCGCGTTTGTTTTAGCCATGTTGATGACTCCGCCAGATCCATTTTCGCAGGTGATGATGGCGGTGCCGGTTTGCTTATTATTCGAGCTTGGCTTGTTTGTCGCTAAAAGACTTGAAAAAAACGATCTCAAGTTAGAGGAGTCTGAATAGCAGGGAGGCAGTTCTATTTCGCTGTGCTCAGCATGAGGCTATTCTAGCTCGGCATCGTGACATTTCAGCTCAGCATAGACATGCCATGCTGAGGGCATTATCTCGCCGTCAGATTAAATCAGGGCTTTCTTAAGCTATCACTTGAGGTAATATTGGGCTTATGGTCTATTCTCTGTTCTTAATATTTGTTGGCGCGGCGGTGCTTGGCACCCTCGCTTTGGTAGCGCGTCAGTCGCTAATTATTGGTTACATAATGCTCGGCATTGTGCTCGGGCCATGGGGCCTAGCGCTGGTAGCTGATACCCAAATGATTAAGGATATTTCAAATGTGGGAATCATCTTTTTACTCTTTCTACTGGGCTTAAACCTCAGCCCGCGAAAGCTGCTTGAGCTGCTAAAGCAAACAACAATCGTAACTATACTGACTTCGGCGGTGTTCGCAACGGTAGGCTGGGCATTCGCGGTACTGGCGGGTTTTGATACGCTGAACGCAGTGATCGTCGGCGTTGCCTGTATGTTTTCAAGCACCATCATTGGTCTGAAGCTACTGCCTACAACGGTGTTGCACCATAAACACACCGGTGAGGTGATCGTCAGTGTGTTGTTGTTACAAGATTTAATAGCAATTGTTGTCTTACTTGCCTTTCAAGCGATGTCATCCGATCAAAATACGATGTTTGAGCTAGCTAAATTAGTAGTGCTGTTGCCGGTCTTGATTGGTGTTTCTTGGGGGCTCAAACATTTTGTATTATTAAAGCTTTTCAGCAAATTTGATCGTATCCAAGAGTATGTTTTTTTATTGGCCCTAGCGTGGTGCTTGGGTATTGCACAGCTAGCGCACAGCATTGGTTTTTCTTATGAAACGGGCGCTTTTATCGCTGGCATAACTATAGCTACAAGCCCGATTGCACTCTTTATTGCTGAAAGCTTGAAGCCACTGAGAGATTTCTTCTTAGTGTTGTTTTTCTTTGCCTTGGGGGCCAGCTTAAATATTTCCGCCCTTGGCCAAATATGGTTACCGGCGGTTCTGTTAGGGGCCGCGATGTTAGTGGTTAAGCCAGTGGTGTTTCGCTTTGCGCTGCATCGCGTCTCAGAAACAAAAAAGCTCGGTTGGGAAACTGGTTTTCGATTGGGCCAAATGAGTGAATTCAGTTTGCTTATCGTTTTTGTGGCGGTACAAAGCGCGTTAATTAATCCGATCACGGTCGACTTTGTGCAACTCGCCACCTTGGTCACTTTTATTGGCTCAAGCTATTCGATTGTATTGCGTTACCCAACTCCGGTTGCGGTATCTGACCGCCTTCGCCGAGACTAATATATGCCCGAAACATTGTTTGAAACATCGTTAAAGCCCAGTCTTATATTCGGTTGCGGCGACGTCGGTCGACGTATCGCCAAAGCGCTGCTTGACGAGAGCTCAAGCGCTGGCAAGATAAGTGGCTATGTGCACTCAATTAAAAGTCAACAACAGGCTGCGAGCTTGGGAGTGCCTTGTCAAATCATTGACTTAGATAAGCTTGGGTCCGATGTCGGCTTAGATTTTAGTGCCTGTCGAGCTGCTGAGCTTTATTATACCGTCGCGCCACAAAAGCAGGGGCTTTGTGATCAACGCTCTGAATCGCTAGTTAAGCATTTCATTGAGGCCGATATTCTCCCCGCTAAGGTTGTGGTGATTAGTACAACCGGTGTTTATGGCGACTACGATGGAGAATGGGTTTGTGAATCGAGCTCGACTGAGCCAAAAACCGAACGAGGCCAGCGGCGCTTAGATTTAGAGCGGCAATGGTTAGCCTGGGGTGAATCTCAAGGAGTTGCGGTAGTGGTGCTTAGAGTGCCGGGAATATATGCCTTTGATCGCCTACCTCGTAAGCGCCTAGAACAAAGAACACCGGTTGTTCGGGCTAGCGAATGTGGCTTTTCTAATCGTGTACATGCCGACGATTTAGCACAAATGTGCATTTTGGCCATGCGTAAAGCGCCAGCTGGTGAGATCTATAACGCGACCGATGGCGCGCCAGGTAAGATATCTGAATACCTACAAGCGGCTGCGCACGCGTTAGACTATCCTCCTTTGCCAGAAATTAGTATGAGTCAAGCGCAACAACAGTTGTCAGAGGGAATGTTGTCGTATTTGAGCGAATCGCGAAAAATAAGCAATCAGAAAATCGTCAATCAACTGGGTTACCAGTTGTTATATCCAGACTTTAAACAAGGTTTGTGTCATTAGAGCGGCTAAGTGTATTCAAAAAAAATCGCACTGCCGGTGGGCAGCGCGATAGTCTTAGTAAGGCTTAAAAGGTAATTTTTACACTAATTAGTAGCCACCTTCCGAGCCAATTAGATTTATTAGATCATTCGCCTGTTAGTAGTGATAATGATCTTTGTGCTGATACCCGTTGCGGCCTTGTTGGTAGTAGCGAGAGTATCCGTCGATTGGGCAAATCTCTACTCTGCGGCGATCATTGTAGTATCGGTCGTTTCGATAATTGTTATCGCGGCGGTCGTAGCGTTGATTATTGTAGCGACCGCTTGAATAATAGTTATCATTGTGACGGCGATTCTTGTAATGGCGTTTGTCGCTGCGGTAATGATCGCGACGCTCGTAGCGGCGATTGTCGTAGTGGTCGTTATGACGGCTGCGGTGGTTGTTATAGTGCTTTCTATGGTGCTTTCTTTGATGCTTACGGTGGCGCCTATCAGAGCGGTAATCATCATGCACTCCAATGCTCAGGCCGGGTAAATCCAGATGTACGCTGCCACGTGCGAAAGCGCTAGTTGGGGTTACAACAATTACCGTGAACATGCCGAGGGTGGCGAATAAATGCTTAGCGGAAAGTTTCATTGGGTTTCTCCCATTTGTTACGTTAGGTGTACTTTAGCCGACCAGACATTAACCTAAACTGAACCAAAATGAATCGAGCTAAATCAATTGTAGTGTTAACCGGAGCTGGCATTTCAGCTGAGTCTGGAATTAAAACTTTTCGCGCTGACGACGGCTTGTGGGAAGAGCATAGAATTGAAGACGTCGCTACACCGGAGGCTTTTGAGCGAGATCCTTGGTTAGTGCAGAAGTTTTATAATGAGCGGCGTAGACCACTACTTGATAATCAAGTTCAGCCAAACCCCGCGCACCAAGCGCTGGCAAAACTTGAGAGAGAATTTGATGGGCGCTTATTGTTAGTTACTCAAAACATCGATAACTTGCATGAATTGGGAGGCTCAAAAAATGTTTTACACATGCATGGTGAGGTTTTGAAGATGCGCTGCAAAGTCACTTCCAAGGTCTTTGACTGCTATCACGATATTGAAGTCGCTGACTTATGTGATTGTTGTGGTCAGCCCAACTATCTACGCCCACACATTGTTTGGTTTGGTGAAATGCCTTTGTATATGGATGAAATTTCCTCGGCAATTTCAAAGTGTGATTTATTTATCTCGATCGGCACCTCTGGCAATGTTTATCCGGCCGCAGGCTTTGCGCAAATTGCTCAGCAATCAGGCGCTGCAACACTAGAAGTAAATTTAGAAAAATCCTTAGTCGCTAATAATTTCGATCAAGGTATTTACGGTAAGGCTGGCGAGGTGTTACCAATTTGGGTTAATAACTTTTTAGCGGAACGAAGTCCGTGAAAAATTATCCTTAGCTACTGACGCTAATTAGACGCGCTTCAATTTGACCAAAGGTAAGTTGGCACGTTTCATGCTTATTTATGATCATGAATCAGCAATTATCGAATTCGAATATGTCCGAGAATGCCGCTGGGCTTCTTATGCCTGAGCGTAGACTATTGCTGGTGGAGCCAGCGCCTGCTAGCCCTACAACGATTGGCTCTGTCCCAATGTTGGAAAAGCTAGCGCTGCTAGATCATTATCAAATTGAGAAGACCAGCTGCCTCGAGTCGCTGCCGGCAATTGTTGCTGTGAGTAAGCCAGACATAGTGATTTTATCGATCAATGTCATTACTGACGTTGATCTTGCGCCGTTAATTTGGTTAAAGGCAAACGACCCTATTCCGGTGGTGTTGTTCGCTCATCAAAATACCCCCTGTGCGGTCAAATCAGTTATTGCTGCAGGGGTTAGCACTTACATTGTCGATGACGTTCGAGCCCAACGGCTAGCGGTTATTCTTGATCTGGCTTTTGAACGCTTTACTCATATGCAGGGCGTTAATAACGAGCTGGAGCAAATTAAAAAGAAGCTATCTGAACGCAAGTTGATTGAACGAGCCAAAGGCATCGTCATGAGACAAAAAAATTATACTGAAGAGCAAGCGTATTTGGAGATACGTAAGTCGGCGATGAATCAAGGTAAATCAATGGCCATGCTTGCTACCAACATATTAGCTCTATCCGACGGAATCGTGGATTGAGATTTCGATGGCATCAAATGTGTGCAGTCGCTTAGATAATGCACAACTTTAGCGCACATTTAGATACCTAAATAGGCTGGCTGGGCGCGTAAACCCTTTCTGAAAATTTAAAAATAGTTGGCATGTATCGTGCTGTGTACTTATTAGTTTCCAAGTTAACGCATTAGTGGCGTTAATAAAAAAACAGGGCAAAGTAACAACGAGGTTGTTTTGTCATCGCAATAGCCATCCGGTTGATTAGTAAGGCCACCTATCAAGCACGCTTATCTCTCATCGAGTGGGTTCGTTTATGGGCGACTGTAAAGACGGCAATGAAATTAACAAAAACGAGAAAACGTATGCTATTCGCATCTAATAAACGATTTACTTTATTCAATATTTCAAAATTTTTGATGCTAGGGTTATTGCTTGCCTCAGTGACTAGCTATGCGCGAGCTGAACTGGGTGAACCTGAGAAAGATGAGCTGACCTTTGGTTTCATTAAGCTCACCGACATGGCGCCAATTGCGATTGCTTATGAAAACGGATACTTCGAAGACGAAGGTTTGTACGTCACCATAGAAGCTCAGGCAAATTGGAAAGTGTTGTTAGACGGTGTTATCGACGGCAATCTTGATGGTGCCCACATGCTCGCTGGTCAGCCGCTTGCAGCAACCATTGGTTATGGCACCAAAGCGCATATTGTCACTCCGTTTTCAATGGACCTAAACGGTAATGGCATCACCGTCTCGAATGATATCTGGGCGCAAATGAAAAAACATCTGCCTCTAGAAAATGGTAAGCCAGTACACCCAATAAAAGCCGATTACTTAAAGCCTGTGGTCGAGCAGATGGCTGACCAAGGCAAACCGTTTAAAATGGGAATGGTGTTTCCGGTTTCTACTCATAACTATGAACTGCGTTATTGGTTAGCGGCTGGCGATATACACCCCGGCTACTATGCGCCACACAAAGGTGATACGACCGGCACCATAGACGCACAGGCCTTGCTCTCGGTGACGCCTCCGCCGCAAATGCCGTCGACCTTAGAGGCTGGCACTATTCATGGTTATTGTGTTGGCGAACCTTGGAATCAACAAGCGGTGTTCAAAGGTATTGGTGTGCCAGTGATTACCGACTACGAGATTTGGAAAAATAATCCTGAGAAAGTTTTCGGCATGACCAAGGAGTTTACTGAAAAATATCCTAATACAACTGCGCGAGTGGTAAAGGCGTTGATTCGCGCGGCAAAATGGTTAGATGAAAATGACAATGCAAATCGACCAGCGGCGGTGAAAATATTAGCTCAGTCTAACTACGTGGGGGCCGACTATGAGGTCATTGCCAATTCAATGACGGGCACTTTTGAGTACGAGAAGGGTGATAAGCGAGACGTGCCAGATTTCAACGTGTTTTTTCGCTACAACGCGACCTACCCATATTACTCAGATGCAATTTGGTATCTAACTCAAATGCGTCGTTGGGGACAAATTTCCGAGCCCAAGTCAGATGATTGGTATAAACAAATTGCTGCCGACGTGTATAAGCCAGAGATTTATGCGGTTGCCGCTAAGGAACTCATAGCCGAGGGCTTATTTAAGCCTTCCGAATTTCCAGACCTTGATAGCGAATCCGGCTTTAAACCCGAGCAAACTGAATTTATCGACGGTATTAGTTATGACGGTAGCAAGCCCAATGACTATCTTAAAAAATTCAAAATCGGGTTAAAACAAGATGTGCTTTAACCGCCCTACAACGGTCGATCAGATAAAACAATTATGAATGCCACTGATTCCAACGGCAATTTGCCAATACCACGCATGGCCTTGATAAGTCAGAGCTTTGCTAGGTCGATTCGATCGATCGATATCAAAGGAGTGGTTTACCCGCTGCTTGGTATCTTGGCGTTTTGTCTTCTTTGGGCGCTTGCGGCAAGTCGTATTGATACTTCGCTCGGCCAATTTCCTGGCCCTAGCCAAGTATATTCTCAAGCCTTGGTGCTAGCCGATGAGCATCAAGCTGAGCGTGTTAAAGAGACTGCTTTTTACCAAAGGCAAGAAAAGCGCAATGCTAAAAAGTTGGCTAAAGACCCCGATGCGACCACCAAGATTAGAAAATATACTGGAAAAGAAACCTTCTTCGATCAGATTGTAACCAGTCTGAAGACAGTCATGTTTGGTTTTTTAGCGGCGTCTCTAATCGCCATTCCAGCCGGAATCGCTTGTGGATTAAGCGATGGCGTCTATAAGGCGATGAACCCATTGATTCAGATCTTTAAGCCGGTTTCTCCGCTCGCTTGGCTGCCGCTAATTACCATGGTTGTTAGCGCAAGCTATGTGTCGGAGTCGCCGTTTTTTGAGAAATCCTTTCTGGTCTCGGCGTTTACCGTGTCGCTTTGTTGTTTGTGGCCGACGTTGATTAATACCGCCGTTGGCGTGGCGAATGTCGGTAAAGATTTGCTTAACGTAAGCCGAGTGATCCAGTTGCCAACCATAACGCACATTCGAAAAATAATTTTACCAGCCTCGGTGCCGATGATTTTTACTGGCTTGCGCCTGTCGTTGGCGACCGGTTGGATGGTGTTAATCGCCGCCGAAATGCTCTCTCAAAATCCCGGCCTAGGAAAGTTTGTATGGGACGAATTTCAAAATGGTTCGTCTGACTCACTGGCTCGAATCATGGTGGCGGTGGTGGTCATTGGTCTAATCGGCTTTGCACTTGATCGTTTAATTCTTGTTATTCAAAAGACCGTGAGCTGGGACAAGCTCGCGGTGCTCAGATAGGTTGATTGTATTATGTCACTAAAGAATAAATTTCTAGAGATCTCGCAAGTCGGAATCGAATTCCCTACGCCTGAAGGTCCCTTTTGTGCATTGAAAGGAGTCGATTTCTCGATAGACGAAGGTGAATTCGTATCCATCATTGGCCATTCCGGATGCGGTAAATCAACGGTATTAAATATTGTCGCAGGTTTGTATCAAGCCACTCAGGGCGGCGTGATTTTAGATGGCAAAGAAGTTAACGAGCCTGGCCCTGATCGTGCGGTTGTTTTTCAAAGCCACGCATTGATGCCTTGGTTAAGCGTCTACGAAAATGTCGCGCTTGGCGTTGAACAAGTATTCAAGGGTCGAAAAAGCCGCTCAGAAATGCGAGCTTGGGTTGAGCATAACCTTTGCTTAGTAAAGATGGATCATGCGATGAATAAAAAGCCACACGAGATATCTGGCGGCATGAAACAACGAGTCGGTATCGCCCGTTGCTTGGCAATGCAACCAAAGGTGATGCTAATGGATGAACCGTTTGGCGCCTTGGATGCGCTAACCCGAGCCAATTTACAGGACTCGGTAATGGAAATTCAAAAAGAACTCAATACCACGGTTATTTTGATAACCCACGACGTTGATGAAGCGGTGTTGATGTCAGACAAAATTGTCATGATGTCTAATGGCCCGGCTGCCAAGGTAGGCGAAATTCTAAAGATTGAATTAGACCGCCCACGTGAACGAGTTGCATTGTCTAAAAGTGACCAATTTAACCATTATCGTCAACAAGTATTGTCGTTTTTATACGAGAAAAAAGGCGTGGTCAAACTTGAGGATGAGAAGCGAAAACGCAGTTCAAGCGCAGCAGCCAGTTTGAACGCGGATCTAGCGGACGCTAGCTCGACTAGTCTTGAGGATCAAATAGCGTAATTGGAAGTATAAATAGACGCCAGTACAGCGCCGATTTAGCAGCAATCAATTCGCTTATAAACACGCAGCTGAAATAGCATTATTTAATGGGCAATTGCAAGATTAGTGCAATAAAAGTCCAATCAGAATGTAATAAAGTTCAATAAAACGAAGATCACGCATAGACGAAATGAAAATGAAATGTTTATTTAGAGAAACGCGAAGACCCACTATATACCGTCGAGCGGGTGTGTTAATAAGCACCCTAACAGTGGCCATGATGCCATCGATAGCAAACGCGGCTGACAGCAAAAGTGACGCCAACTTTTACGGTAATTTCAATTTGCGTTACGAGTCGGTTTCTCAAGAAAACCTACTGCCTGATGCTGATGCGCTTACCCTACGAGCGCGACTTGGCTACATTACCGAAACGGTTAATGGTTTCTCGGCGGTCATTGAGGGCGAAGCAACGGTCGAATTAATTGATGATTTTAGTGTTCCGCCAGCGGGTGTTCGTCCAGGCGAGTACTCAGTAATTGCCGATCCTGAAAGTGAAGAAATTGATCAGGCTTATGTAAAATATTCGGCAAAGGGTTTCACTGCAAAAGCCGGGCGTCAGGTGCTTACCTTGGACGGTCATCGTTTTGTCGGGCACGTAGGTTGGCGACAAGATCGCCAAACTTTCGACGGTGTTGTCGTGAACTATATGCCAAGCGACAAGCTTACGCTCAATGCTTCTTACATTGCTAAACGCAATCGTATTTTTGCTGATGAGGCTGATCTTGACAGTGAAGACATAATCCTAAATACCTCGTATAAAACTTCTTTAGGTAAGTTAACCGGCTACGCCTACTTACTTGAAGTCGACAATAGCGTGCCTAACTCGCTAGATACTTATGGCATTAGTCTTTCCGGATCTAAAACCGCCGGCGACACTAAGTTGTTATATACCGCTGAACTTGCGACCCAAGAAACAAATGATTTATTTGATACTGAGTATCTATTTCTTGAGGGCGGTGCTGTGTTAAACGGCATTACGGCCAAGCTTGGTTATGAATTACTAGGGTCTGATAATGGTCAAAAGGGTTTTAACACACCGCTGGCAACGCTGCATAAATTCAACGGTTGGGCCGACCAATTTTTGGTCACACCTAATGCTGGCCTTGAAGATATCTATCTCAGTGTTGCGGGAAAGGTAGCCGGTGGCAAGTGGCTTGCTACTGTGCATAAATTTTCGGCCGATGAATCACTCAATGGCGCAGACGACTTAGGCGATGAAATCAATTTACAGTACACAAGAAAAATTAGCGAAAAAATAGTCGGTGGTGCAAAGCTCGCCGTCTATTCGGCAGGTGATGCCGTTTTTTCAAAGGTTGATACCGACAAATTCTGGCTTTGGGCTAGTTTAAAATTTTAATCAAAAGTCTCCTTCCTTGGGGGGGCAACAACCTTGTTGCCCCCCATTTTTTTCAGGAGATTAATAGCGAAAAGCGAAAGTCAGAAAATTATGAATAAATTAAATGTGGTAGTCGTTGGCAATGGAATGGTCGGTCATCATTATGTCGAGACCTTGGCTAACTCTAACGTCGATGCCAAAATCACCGTGATCGGCGGCGAGACTAGACCTGCCTATGATCGAGTTCACTTGTCCGAGGTGTTTGATGGCAAAGAACCATCAGACTTGGCGATGACAAGTCGTGAACATTATATTGAACTCGGTGTTGATGCCCATTTTGGGGACTTTGTAGAGACAATCGATAGAGTCGCCAAAAAGGTCATTACCCAGGGAGGGCAGGAGTTTAGTTACGATAAACTCGTTCTGGCTACCGGCTCTTATCCGTTCATCCCGCCGGTTGCGGGCCACGACCAAGCCCACTGTCTAGCTTATCGAACAATAGACGATCTAGCCGAAATTAAAGCATCTGCAAAAGGTAAAAAAATCGGTGTGGTGGTGGGCGGGGGATTGCTCGGGCTTGAGTGTGCTAACGCCGTAAAGAACCTAGGTCTCGAAGCCCATGTGGTCGAATTTGCACCCGGCCTTATGGGGGTGCAGCTTGATGACGGTGGCAGTGCAATGCTGCGACGCAAGATCGAAGCGCTAGGTGTCAAAGTTCATACTAGTAAGGCGACACAATTAATTTCTAAAGGCAGCGGCCATCGCTTGAAAATGGAGTTCGCTGATGACACTGAGCTGGAAACCGATATGATCGTTTTTTCGGCTGGGATTAGACCATACGACCAACTGGCTCGCGACGCTGATTTAAAAGTAGGTGAGCGCGGCGGTATTGAAATTGATTATCAATGTAAAACCTCTGATGAAAATATTTTCGCAATTGGCGAATGTGCCGTACTGGGTAAATTCATTTATGGCTTAGTTGCGCCGGGTTACCGTATGGCTGAAGCGGCGGTGTCGCAACTGACTGAAGAAAAAAAATCATTTACCGGCGCCGACATGAGTACCAAGTTAAAGTTACTTGGTGTTGATGTAGGTTCGATTGGCGATTCAAAAGGCATCGCCGAAAATTCTCGTGCTTTCGTCTTTAGCGATGAGCGTGACGATGTCTACAAGCGCTTGAATGTTTCAGCCGATGGTAAAAAAGTACTCGGAGCAACCTTAGTTGGAGACTGCGACGACTACGATACGATTCTGCAATATTATCTTAATGATATTGACCTGCCTGATAATCCAGAGAACTTAATTCTGCCTGCGGTAGAGGGTGGCTTACCGAGCTTAGGTGTCGACGCGCTGCCAATGACGGCATCGATTTGTTCTTGCCACAACGTTTCAAAGGGCGACATCGTTGAGGCAATTGAAGGCGGCTGCAAAACTGTCGCCGATGTAAAAGGCTGCACTAGTGCCGCAACTGGTTGCGGTGGTTGCGCGGCGTTGTTGAAAAACGTGGTCGATTTCGAGTTATCTGCACGTGGCATAGAAGTAAATACTGATCTGTGTGAGCATTTTAAACACACTCGCAAAGAGTTATTCACCATCGTACAGAGTACCCAAATCAAGACCTTTGGTGAGCTGATTGATAAGCACGGCGATGGCCGCGGGTGTGATATCTGTAAGCCAACGGTTGCCTCGATCATGGCGTCATTATGGAATGAGCACGTTTTAGAAGCTGACTTGTTGCCATTACAAGATACCAACGATACGTTCATGGCCAACATGCAAAAAGACGGTACCTATTCGGTGGTGCCAAGGGTTCCTGCAGGCGAAATTTTGCCCAATCAGTTGATTGCTTTAGGTGAGGTTGCAAATCAGTACGGCCTATATAGCAAAATCACCGGTGGCCAAAGGGTCGATCTTTTTGGTGCCAAGATGAGTGATTTGCCAGCGATCTGGTCGACCTTAATCGATGCCGGTTTTGAAACCGGTCACGCTTACGCAAAATCGCTCAGAACAGTCAAGTCGTGTGTTGGCAGCACTTGGTGTCGATACGGTGTGCAAGATAGCGTTGGTCAAGCGATAGACATAGAAAATCGCTACAAGGGCTTGCGCTCGCCGCATAAATTTAAGATGGGTGTTTCCGGTTGCACTCGAGAATGCGCTGAAGCGCAAAGCAAAGATGTCGGCATTATCGCCACTGAAAACGGTTGGAATTTATATGTTTGCGGTAACGGCGGTATGAAACCCCGCCATGCGGACCTGTTCGCAACTGATTTAGACACGGCTACGCTAATTAAGTACATCGATCGTTTTTTAATGTTCTACGTACGAACGGCAGATCGGTTACAGCGCACGTCCACTTGGTTTGAAAGCCTAGAAGGCGGGCTACCTTATCTGCAAGACGTGATCATTAGCGATTCCCTTGGCATCGCCGCTGAGCTAGAAGCGCAGATGACGCATGTGGTCGAGACTTATCAATGCGAATGGAAGACCGCGATCAATGATCAAGAAAAGTTAAAGCGTTTTAAGCAATTCGTAAATTCGGAAGAGCAAGATAGCAATGTGGTGTTTGTCGAAGAACGAGGTCAAGTCAGGCCTGCCAACCAAGTTGAAAAGAAAAGATTAGCCTTGAAGGCGGTGAGCTAAGTATGACAACAGCAATTTGCAGCGTAGATGCTCTGGCCAAGAACTCGGGCGTTTGCGCGCTATTAACAATCAACGGCCAACAACAGCAAGTGGCTATTTACTACTTGCCAGACACCGAACAAAAAGTATTTGCTTTGGGCAATTGGGATCCCTTGGGTCAAGCCAATGTAATGTCTCGGGGTATTTTAGGAAACGTCGGCGATGAATTAGTGGTCGCCTCGCCATTATATAAGCAACATTTTTCGCTTATCAGCGGTAAGTGTCTGGAAGACGACGTCAGTGTGCCAGTGTTCAGTATTGCCATTGAAGGTCAAAACGTGGTGCTGGTTTCCTAACAATGCAAGTCGAGTAACTATGTGTTACCTAGCTTACCTATGTGTTACCTAAATTAACTATGCAGTCCGCCTAAATATGCAAAGTGTAAAGAGTACCTGCCCCTATTGTGGGGTAGGTTGTGGGCTTAGAGTTAATATTGAGAACTCGACAGCAAACGATAAGCCAGCAAAAACGATCGTGCTGGGTGATGAGCAACACCCGGCTAACTTAGGGCGCCTGTGCAGCAAGGGTAGTGCTCTAGCCGAAACACTAGTCGATCAAAACTCAGGCGAGCGCCTGACTCAAGCAACCATCGCAGGATCAGTGGTAAGCTGGGACACCGCGACCCAAGCGATAGCCGACAAAATTTCATCAAGTATTGAAGAGCATGGGCGAGATAGCGTTGCGTTCTATTTGTCTGGGCAATTATTGACTGAAGATTACTATGTTGCCAATAAGCTCATGAAAGGGTTTATCGGCACCGCAAACGTCGACACAAATTCGCGGCTTTGTATGGCCTCAGCAGTGGCGTCGTATAAGCGCGCCTTTGGTTCTGATACCGTGCCCTGTTCTTATGACGATATCGATGCCGCCGAGCTAATTGTATTAATCGGCTCGAACGCAGCGTGGACACATCCAGTGTTATATCAGCGCATGGTTGCTGCCAAACACGCTAACCCTAATTTAAAAGTGGTCTTGATTGACCCGCGTGAAACCGCTAGCTGCGATATAGCTGATTTACATTTGGCGATTAAGCCTAGCTCTGACGGCTTCTTATTCCAAGGCTTGCTCAAGTACCTTATCGATACCTATTCTACCGATGAGGTTTACATACGAAACCATACCGATGGTTTTATCCAGGCCAGAGATGCGACGGAACAATTAGAGCCGGATAGCCTCGCCGATCAACTCGCGGTAGATCCGAGTGATTTACTGCTATTCTTTGAATGGTTTGCTGAGACCAAAAATGTCTTGAGCTTTTACTCGCAAGGGATTAATCAGTCTGCTACAGGCACCGATAAGTGCAACGCCATAATAAATTGTCATTTAGCCACGGGTAAAATCGGCTATCAAGGTGCCGGGCCTTTCTCAATTACTGGTCAGCCGAACGCCATGGGCGGCCGAGAGGTTGGAGGTTTGGCGACGCAGCTAGCCGCGCATATGGATTTTGATAGTGAGGATCGTGATCGTGTTCAACGGTTCTGGAAGTCGCCTCGTATTGCTCAAAAAGCGGGATTAAAAGCGGTCGATTTATTTGATGCTGTCAGTAGCGGGCAAATAAAGGTGATTTGGATAATGGCGACTAACCCTGCCGTCAGCTTGCCGAATTCGAATAAGGTCAGGGCGGCTTTGGAGATGTGTCCAACGGTCATTGTGTCTGATGTCATCAATACTGATACGACTAAGTACGCTGACATATTGTTACCTGCCCAAGGCTGGAGCGAGAAAGACGGTACCGTGACAAATTCGGAGAGGTGCATTAGTCGGCAACGCGCTTTCTGCGCAGCGCCGGGCGAGGCAAAGGCCGACTGGTGGGCGCTCAATCAGGTTGGTAAAAAACTCGGCTTTGATAAGCACTTTAACTTTGAAAATGCACATCAAGTTTTTATCGAACATAGCAAGCTCTCCGGCTTTGAAAATAACGACTCCAGAGCCTTCGATATATCTGGCTTGAGTAATATGAGCGCAGTTGACTATGACCAGTTAAAGCCAATTCAGTGGCCAGTTAATAGCCTGCACCCTCAAGGTTGTAAACGTATGTTTAGTGATGCAAAGTTTTATACTTCAAACGGTCGCGCAAAATTTATTTCAGCACAATCGGTGTTGGCCGATTGCGTGAAACAGTCTGATAACATCAGTCGACCTAGTTCGACTACTGCTAATCTTGTAACTACTAATCTTGTAACTACGAGCCCATCTACTACATTTATTCTCAACACCGGTCGCCTACGTGACCAATGGCATACAATGACCCGCACCGGTCACGCGCCACTGTTAACTGCTCACGATGACGTGCCGTTGGTACAAGTAAATACGCTTGATGCTAAAATTGCTGGCCTAAAGGATAATCAGCTAGTGGCGCTTTCAAACGCCCATGGCGAATTAATTGCTACAGTTAAGGTCGGTCAGCAAGTAAAACCGGGTGAGTTATTTTCGGCGATCCACTGGAACGATCAGTTCGCAACAAAGGCGGTGGTGTGTTCAGTATTGAGTTCGAAGGTTGATCCAGTATCCGGCCAGCCAGAATCAAAAGCATCGAGCGTTCATTTACAGCCTTATCATTGCGCGCATTGGGCCAGAGTTGCGTCCAAGCACTCGCTTGACAAAGCGGCGTTCGAGTACTGGGCTGAGACCAAAACTAAGCGCGGCTACGTGACTCTATTGGGCTGTAATGGGCCTATAAATTGGCGCAGCTGGAGTGAGGATCAACTCAGTTCTGAGGCAAGAATGATGCAATATTCCGGCGCTCAACATGCGGCTCAGGCGATTCTTGCTAGCCAACAAAGTTCGATTGAGTTATTGGTCTTTAGTCATAAACATGTCGAGCAATTACCGAGTTATAGCTGGTTGTCGAGTTCATTCGACAATAATGACGTGACTGCCTTGGCGTACCTATTGCGCTCGGAAGATGGTTATCAAGATCAACAGCTATGCAGCTGCTTTGGTATTTCAAAAAAGACCATCCAAGCGGCTATCAAGCAAGGTGCTACGAGCATAGATGAACTCGGCATCAGGCTCGGTTGTGGATCAAAATGCGGCAGTTGCAAGCCGGAGTTATCCGAGCTTTTATCGGCGAATTAAAAGGCTTGTATGCTGAGGTCTCATGACCTCAGTTTTGAGCTTTAGTGTGTTAACCCTAGTCGTCCGTTAGCAATCCTAACAATCAAATTCAGCAATCGCCGGAGTGTGATCAGAGGGTCTCTCAAGCTTTCTTGGGGACTCGTCAATACTGCTTGCAGTTGCTCTGTCTAGCATCGCTGATGAGCTTAACACTAGATCGATGCGTAGGCCCTCGTTTGCGCGATACCCGGCTCCTCGGTAATCCCACCAAGAAAACTGTTCGCCGTCTTTATTAAAATTACGATACGTATCGTATAAGCCACTCGCCATCAGCTTTTGCAGCATAAGCCGCTCAATATCACTACAATGAATGCTGCCAGCCCATTTCTTTGGGTCGTGCACATCTAAGTCGCTTGGTGTGATGTTGAAGTCGCCGACTAATACTGTATTTGGGTTTTGGCTGAGTGTGTCTTGCATGGCGTTTTGTAGCTTTGCAAACCAAGCTCGCTTATAAACAAATTTGTCTGAGTCCAAGGCTTGGCCGTTGGGCACATAAACATTAACGATTCTGAGTGTTTCACCGCTGTCTAAGGGATAGTCGCCAGCGATGTAGCGTCTCATTGGGTCTTCAAAATTAGGTAAATCAGTGACCACATTTGTTAGTGGTTTATTGCTTAATATGGCCACGCCATTATAGGTTTTCTGACCGGTGTACGCGCTGTGATAGCCGAGCTGCTTAAAAACATCTTCGGGGAAATCGGCATCTACCATCTTTAATTCTTGCAAGCATAGTAAGTCGGGCTTGTTAGTTTCTAACCAGTCGCTTACGTGCTCTACTCGAACTCGTAAAGAGTTAACGTTCCAAGAGGCAATTTTCATTATTATTAAATTGGTGGGGTGGGGTGAGAGGTTTAGTCAAAGCAAAGCGATTTTTAGACGCATCGATTGTCGATAGTTGGTTTATCGCTTATTGATCTGCGCTGAGTCTATTTTTAGGTTTAGCTTGCTCTATCTCAAAGCCGGCCGAGCGCAGCTGCTCTTTTAAGCCAGCCTCAGAGCCGCCTTGAACAATAGTCTCACCAATAAAAATTGTTGGTGCAATGATGCTGCTAGCTTTGGCCAAAATCTTTTTCTGTGCTTCGCGATCGTCTTCAAGTGGTAGTTCAATATGAGGGATCTTATTTTGTCTAAGCACGCTGATTAATCGATCACAAAGCTCGCACTCGTTAACTGAGTAAACAACAACCTTGGGTAAATCGGTGTCGCCTTCTTGTGCCTCATCGGCTTTTGAAATGACTTCTTTTTCACTAAGAATCTTACCGCTTTTGGGCGGCGGCTGATCTTGGTACGAGATTTTGCCATTCGCATCAACCCATTTATATAACTTACCAGCATGCGCATTAGACGCTGCTATCGCTATGAACGATAGAAGAAAAATTTTTAAAATGGAGTGAGTTTTTAAAATTGTAAGTTTCATTCAATATCAATAACTTATTTCTGTAAAAAATACCAGTCGACTAATTATTTATTAATGCAATGGTGTCGTATAAATACCGTGACACCTTTTAAACCCATAAATAACGACGGAATTAGGGGTTAGTCGGCGGCAATTAATGCTTCACCAGAGATGAGCTGATCGAAAGTTTCTCTTTTTCGAACAAGGTGCGCCTGAGTGCCGTCAATCATTATCTCGGCTGGTTTGTTGCGCGAATTATAGTTGTTGGCCATTACGAAACCGTAAGCGCCAGACGACATTACCGCGAGTAAATCACCCGCTTCGACAGCGAGCTCTCTATCGTAACCCAACACACAGGCCGACTCACATACTGGCCCGACTACATCAAATACCTTTGCCGTTTGAGTCGAGTTTTGCTCGACCGGTTTGATTTCGTGAAATGCTTGATAGAGCGCTGGGCGGAGCAGATCATTCATGCCGGCATCAACAATGGCAAAATTCTTGCTCTTGTTATGCTTTAGGAATTCAATTTGGGTCAACATCACGCCCGAATTACCAGCAATGTACCGGCCCGGTTCGATTGCGATTGGTAAGTTAATACCATGATCCTTCATGCCGTTAATCATGCTTTGCACGTACTCAGATGGGCTCGGAGGTGTTTCGCCGTGATAGTCAATACCGAGCCCACCGCCAAGATCCAGCTGCTTAATCGTTATGCCTTCATCGGCTAATCGCTTAACCATGTCCAAGACAATCTTAAGCGCGTCGGTGAACGGGCTAGTCTTGGTTATTTGTGAGCCTATATGGCAAGCGATACCATGTATTTCAATATTTGCTAGCTCTGTGGCGCGTTTATAGGCATCGAAAGCGGCTTCCATGGTAACGCCAAATTTTGCTTTGTCCATGCCCGTAGAAATGTATGGGTGCGTTTCAGGGTCGACGTTAGGGTTGACCCGAAACGCGATAGATGCCGTTACATTCAACGACGCAGCTACTTCTTGTACGCGCTCTAATTCGGCCACTGACTCAATATTAATACTACGAACCTTGTTCTGCATGGCGAAGGCTAATTCAGATTTTGATTTAGCCACCCCCGAGAAAACCACTTTACTAGGGTCTCCACCGGCTTTTAGTACACGCCGAAGCTCGCCCTCTGAAACGATGTCGAAACCCGAGCCTAAGCGTGCAAGTAGGTTTAAAACAGCGATATTGCTGTTTGCCTTAACCGCGTAGCAAATTGTGTGAGGGTGGTCACCAAAGGCACTATCCAGTGCTTTCCATTGTGTCTCAAATGCGGCGCGTGAATAAACATAGCAGGGCGTTCCGTACTCTGCAGCAATCGACGAAAGTGAGGTTTGTTCGGCAAATAACTGGCCGTCGCGGTATTCGAAAAAAGACATAGTTTGAATGCAGCGTGAGCTGCTAATGGTGCGATAGTGGATTTAGGTCTTAGTCACGCAAAAATTCAATCTGCGTGACCAGTGCGAAGCTTGGCTATAGGCGGTTTGCTAGTCAGCCTTTGGTGCTTGCTGTGGTTCTTCAGGCGTGACCGTTGGCGCTTCTACCGGGACTTGCTCGGCGGCACTGTCGATCGGGCCCTGGGTTTCGTCAACTGGCACCTTCTCTAAAATTAATGGCCCCTTTTGGCCGCAACCGCTTAGCGCCGCAAGGGCAATGACTACCAAGCTAGTGCGAAGTAAGGTGCTTAGGGTTGTCTTTGGGCTTTTCTTCGCCGTTGTATTCGAAATAGTATTCGCAATGGTATTCGCAATTATATTCATAGTGCCTCGTGTCTCGATATGCGCTTTGGTTTGGCTGGTTATAGTTTTAATCAGTTCTGCTCTTTATTGATTCTGCTTTTAATCCGCTCTGCTCTCTCTATCAGTTCTATGGGCGGGTTCATTTCACTGGCTCAGTCTTTGTTTTGCCGCATTAAGAGCTTCACGGACTCGCGCTGGCGCAGTGCCGCCGAAGTGAGAGCGTGAATTGACTGAGCCCTCAAGCGTTAATACATCATAAACGTCTTGCTTGATCATTGTGCCAAACGATTGCAACTCGGTAAGGCTGAGGTCAGATAATGGTTTGCCCTGTTCTATCGCATAACGCACAGTGCCGCCTACAATCTCATGGGCGTCGCGGAACGGCACTTCTAACCTCACCAAGTATTCGGCTAAGTCGGTAGCCGTTGCATAGCCTTTGAGTGCTGCTTGGTACATAGTGTCGCGATTGAAAGTAATGCTTGGGATCATCGCTGCGAAAACCTGTAGTGAGCGCGCAACGGTATCAACGGTGTCGAAAATCGGCTCTTTATCTTCTTGGTTGTCTCGGTTGTAAGCCAATGGTTGGCCCTTCATGATCACCAGTAAGGCTTGCAGATTACCGATTACTCGGCCACTTTTACCGCGCACAATCTCGGCGATATCGGGGTTTTTTTTCTGAGGCATGATGCTTGATCCAGTACAAAACGCATCACCAATATCGATAAATTTGTAGCTCTCAGATGCCCATAAAATAATCTCTTCACACATTCTCGATAGGTGCATCATTATCACGCTTGAGGCGGCTGCGAACTCAATTAAAAAATCGCGATCTGAGACCGAGTCGAGTGAATTGCGGCTTGGGCGGTCGAATTCCAATAACTCACAGGTCATATCTCGGTCTAATGGAAAGCTGGTGCCGGCCAACGCAGCTGAGCCTAGGGGCATTACGTTAATACGCTTGCGACAATCTTCTAAGCGTTCGACATCGCGTTCTAACATTTCATTCCAAGCTAATAGGTGATGAGCCAAGCTGATTGGTTGCGCCACTTGTAAGTGCGTGAAGCCAGGAAGAATGGTCTCCACCTCGTTGTTTGCTGATGCTAATAAGTTTTCTTGAAGTGCCTTGATCAGGGCGATCACATCGTCGCTTGCTTGGCGCATGTAAAGACGAATATCGGTGGCAACTTGATCATTTCTAGATCGACCCGTGTGCAATTTTTTACCGGCTTCACCAATCGCGTCAGTGAGGCGAGCTTCGATGTTCATGTGTACATCTTCCAACTCAGTTGACCACTCGAATTCGCCAGCCTCGATTTGAGCGCGAATATCGAGCAAGCCTGTCTCAATGCTGCTGGCCTCTTGGTCAGAAATCACGCCAATTTTAGCGAGCATTTTACTGTGCGCAATGGAGCCCTGAATGTCTTGCCTATAAAGTCGTGCATCAAAGCTGATCGACTCGGTAAATGCCTCTACTAGTTGATTAGTAGGTTCGGTAAAGCGACCACCCCAGGGCTTAGCACTGGGGGAGGGTAACTTAGTGGATTTTGAACTGATCGAGTTTTTACTGCTTGCCATTTTTTGTAACCGGATTCGCTTAACGTTGCTATTAACTTTGATATTAACTGAGGAGGGCACCAAGTTGGTCAGCGATTATAGCGTGAGGCCGCACATTTGTGCGAGCGAATGGCGAATATAAGAAAGACTCTTATAGAAAAATGATCATACAATTAAGAGCTTATGGTACAGTTCGATGCCTAGTTAAAGACCACGTTTGTATCCAATGAAATCTATTCGTATCGCAACTCGCAATAGTCCACTTGCTCTGTGGCAAGCGAATTACGTTAAAGATCAGCTGCAAAAGGCGCATCACGATTTGCAGGTTAAAGTTGTATCGATGACCACCAGAGGTGACCAACTGCTCGATCGAAGCTTAATTGCGGCCGGCGGCAAGGGTTTGTTTCTCAAAGAGCTTGAGGTGTCATTGTTGAATAATGAGACCGATATTGCCGTGCATTCAATGAAAGATGTGCCGGTAGACTTACCTCGTGGCTTGGAAATTTCAGTAGTATGTGGGCGTGAAGATGCCCGTGACGCATTTGTTTCAAATGAGTATCAGAACTTATACGCATTACCCAAAGGCGCTAAGGTCGGCACCTCTAGCTTGCGCCGCGTTGCACAATTAAAGAACGCGTTTCCGAGCCTTGAGTTTATTGAGCTGCGCGGCAACGTTAACACCCGATTAAGAAAGCTCGATAATGGCGACTATGACGCGATTATCCTTGCCGCTGCTGGTCTGATTCGTCTTGGTTTTCACCATCGTATTAAGCAATACATCTCGCCTGAATTATGTTTACCAGCCGTGGGGCAAGGCATTGTCGGCATTGAATGTCGTGATGATGACGATGTTACTAAATTGTTGCTAGAGCCCTTACACAGCAAGGAAAGTTCTATTGTTTTAGCCGCCGAGCGAGCCATGAATGCCGGTTTAGAGGGCGGGTGTCAGGTTCCTATCGCCGGATACGCACAAATCGATAAAGGTAAAATCCGCATGCGCGGTATGGTCGGTGACCCTGACGGCAGTAAAGTGTTGCGATCCGAAACAATCAGCGCCAAGGTAAACGCCTCGACGGCTAAAGTTTTAGGTGAACAAATCGCTCACGACTTGTTGTTGCAAGGTGCAGGAAATATTTTGGCAAGTGTTTATAACAAGCCAATGCAGCTGAAAAAGCTAAGTAAACCGATGGTGTTACTGACCCGTCAACATCGCTACCTGGGAAATACTGCGGCGATATTACAGCGTTTAGACTTTCAGCCAACACATGTGCCAACCCTTGATATTAAGCCAGAGAATAATCCTGAACTGCTCGAAATTTTTAGCAATTTGAGTAACTTTACAGACGTTTTATTTGTGTCACGCAATGCTGCTGAAGTTGGTATGTCAATGATTGAACAGCAGGGTGGCATGCCTGACGGTATACGTGTAATGGCGGTCGGAAGCGAAACTGCCAAGGAGTTGTTTCGCTTTGGGGTTAGTGCCATGTTTCCCAGTGAGGGTAATGGCGCTGAGGCCTTGTTGAATGTCAGTCAGCTGACCGAGATGGATCATCGTAAGGTTCTTGTAGTGCGAGGCGAGCATGGTTTGTCTTGGCCATCCGATGAAATGCGTAAGCGCGGGGCCAGTGTCGAGGAAGCTAATTGTTACCAGCAGACTGTGCCACAAGAGAGCTCTTCGCAATTATTGCAGGCGCTAGAGCAAAACGAGCAGCTTGAAGGCGTCTTTGTGCATAGTTCGCAGTCGTTGCGCAACTTAATGGTGATCGCTGGTGATAAGCGTCAGCGGGTATCGCAAGCCACCCTCGTTGCCGGTAGTCAGCGTATTGCCGAAACGGCAAAGTCGCTGGGTTGGTTAGGCGAAGTTCGGGTTGCCGAGTCACCATCTAATAAGCACATGATGATTGCGTTTTTCGGACTAGTGGCGCAACCTCGGCTCAAGCTTTGGCATTAGTATGGCGAGGAGCGACAAATTTGTGCATAAGTGTCGATTCATCTCAGCGCCTGCTATGTTAATCTTAACATCGGCTTAGAGTAGGCGCCAAAGCCGATTTGACAAAGCTGTTAGGCGGTTGCGCTAATGCTCGAACTGCAACGGATTAAATAATTGACCGGCGAATTCGGCCAACTTACTAGAAGTGGCTTGAATCCGCCTGTATCAACACGAGTTACCTATCATGACCGAAATTGAAAAACCAAATGAATCTGAAGAAGTGACTCCGGCAAAGATAGCTGCGAGTCCAAAGGCTAGCGGTGTATCTGATGTTCAGCCAACTGCTGTCGTCAAAAGTGCTGGAAAAGGTCTTGCTATTGTCGCTATTCTATTCTCAATTGCAGCGCTCGGTGTAACTGGCTTTAGCCTCTATAAGAGTGAGATTGAAGGCCGCGATGATGACGCTAAGCTTGCTGTTAAAATTACTGAAATCGGCGGCAATGTAAGCCGTTTGGGCGATACCGTATCGCGCCTTCAAAGCGCGCAGAGTGATGTTGTCTCAAAGGAGCAACTCACCACTCGTCTATTGCAATCGAGCAATTCAATTGACCTGCAATTTCGAGATGTAAAGCAAAGTCAAAATCAGTTGTTGAGTGCGGTAACTAAGATTAATAGTGACCTTAGTAGCGGTGTTAACGACTTTGTTATTTCCGAAGTGTCTCAATTGTTGAAATTGGCTAATAACAGTGCCCTATTTTCGAGCGACTCACGCTCGGCGATAAAAGCCTTGCAGCTGGCTGATATTCAATTGAAAGAGCTAGCCGATCCTCGATACTCGGTTGTTCGTCGTAAGATTAATGAAGAAATATCGTTACTTGAGAGCATCGAGCAAGTAGATATCGAGAGCGTTACCGTCAAACTAAAGGGTTTGGCCGATAGAATTCCTTCGCTGAAGTTAGAAAATGATGTTCCCGTGTTAGGTGATGTTGTTGTTGAAACCGAGCAAAAAGCGCAAGGCTTTAAAGCACAGCTTAAAGAAATGTGGGCCGACATTGTTAATTACAATTCGGTTCAACGAATTGATCAAGCACCTAAGCCATTGCTGCTCCCTGAGCAACGTTATTTCTTGAATCAGAATATTCAATTGCAGTTAGCTAAAGCTGAGTTAGGCTTAATCCAGAACCGTGCATCGGTCTACCTCGCAAGCTTAGAGGTTGCAAGTGACTGGTTAAACGAGTACTTCGATTTACGAGACGATGCTGTTATCGAGGTGTTAAGTCAGATTAATCAACTTAAAGCGATGCCGTTGTCGACTGAATTACCAACAATTTCAGGGTCGTACAGCGTATTGCAAAGTATTCGAGGCGGGCAATAGTTATGCGTCTTTTACTACTCATTTTATTTGCCGCAATCACAGGCTACAGCGCATTTCTGGTTGGCCAGATTGAGCCTGGCAACTACGTTAAAATCTAAGCTGGCTCGTATTTAATAGAACTCAACCTTTTGAGTTTTATACTGCTTGTAGTGGTATCGGT